>OMKS01000266.1_pt1 | contig 49244 bp, 51 predicted proteins | sample 1674721 | NCBI WGS metagenome assembly OMKS01 (sample SAMN06264996, study PRJEB25208) | sediment metagenome | isolation source: hot spring sediment | place: USA: California | collected 2014-09-02 | reverse complement strand
CGTCAGAACCGACACTCCCCACCGGAGCGGTTTCGGTTCCCCATCAAAACATCGGATTACAATGTAGGTTTTGAAAGGTAATAAACCCTTCGAACCCACGTGAACCCGATGCCGGAAGCCGCGCTTCCGGGAGGATCAGATCCTCCCGGAAGAGCTATTCCTGTTGTATTGCTAATGGTGTATTCCGGGCACGTTTTTGCAAACAAGGCGCGCTGCACCCGTTTCATGCCCGAACCATTCGACCTAAAAAGGTTGTCTTGAGAGGATATAAACCCTCCGAAACAACCTCTTCAGGCCGGCAAATGCCACCGGGGACCGGGAAGGATTTCCCGGCCGCGACGGCATTTTGCCGGAGTTGCAATATTCGTTCATGGCGCGGGAACGCACAAACAGGGCGCGTTGCACCCGTTTTCGACCCGAACCATTCGACCTAACAATGTGGTGGTTTAAGTGATATAAAGGTTGTGAAATAGGGTTATCCTCTTTTCATTCCTGAAAATTTCCGGAGAATTCTAAAATATTCCTGAAAGACGCCTATATCAGCTCCAATATTCCAGGATACCCGTAGTTTCATTCATTAAACATGAAGGAACCCTACAAATTTCACCGGATATCCGAGAACCTTCGATGAGAAACAAAATCAGCAAAAAATTGAATAAACCGATAAATCTACCGTTATTTTAAGATTAATCTGCAAATTAATCATCAAATGCATCTGCGCGCCACCGTGAAACGTAGATATCCCCAAAAAATTCTTCCTGCCGTATGATGAGTTTCCCCTCGATCATGAGAAAGAGCAGCGGAAGATAGACCGTGCGCACGTCTTTGTCCATCCTGCGGCTGAGCGCGGCAAGAGTAACCGCCCCCGTTCCCTCCGACTCACCCTCCAGGTACTCAAAAGAGGAATACACCGTTTCGGTGATGTCCTGAAAATCCTCCTCATGCGCGACACTGACGATATCGTCCGCTTCAAGCAGGAGTTCCGGCATGGGACTCTTCCTTCGTGTACGCCGCCGCTCCATCTTTTCGGCGGTTTTGAGCTCTTTTATCAGCTCATAGAGGGTTACCGGCCTGCGCCGTTTCCCTTTGCGCCCCACCCTTCGCTTGATCTCCCGTTCAAGGCGTTCAATCGGTTCAGAGAAGTCTTCAAAGGTAAAATCCGCATCCGGCCCGAAATCATCGGATAGGAATTCCTCCTCGAATTCGGCCTCTTCCTCCTCGTCAGCCTCTTCGAGATACTCGGATTTCATCCTGAGAAGCGTGGACGCGAAAAAAAGCGTTCTCCCGGAGATGCGGAGATCGAGTTCCTTCATCCGCTCAAGTTCGCCGAGGAACCGGTCCGTCACCTCGACGATATCGATGTTCCACGGGTCGATTTCGCCCGACTCCGCCATGCCAACCAGAATTTCAACCGGTTCTTCATGCATTGTTCTTTACACCGGTCACATAGGTGGACTTGTCCGGACGCGAGGTCACCCCGATGATACGGTCGGCCCGTTCAATAGTCGGCTTTCTGAGTGACACGCATATGGACTGGGCATGGACCGACAATTCCTGGATCATCGTGGAGACCCGTTCGACGTTGGAGCCGTCCAGCATCATATCGATCTCGTCAAGCGCATAGAACGGCGCCGGCATATACTGCTGAATGGAAAAGATAAACGCAAGCGTTGTCAGCGACTTTTCACCGCCGGAGAGCGAACTGAGCAGGTGCACTTTTTTCCCGCTCGGCTGGACGGCAAATGTCATACCCCCGGCAAACGGGTCATCGTCATTGTCAAGAACCAGCCGTCCGGACCCGCTGGTGAGGCGGGCAAATATCTTCTGGAAATTCTCATCAATGGCCTTATATGACTCCATGAAGGAATCGAACTTCATCTTTTCATAATACTCGATTCGCTCGATGAGGAGCGTGCGTTCACGCGAGAGAACATCCTTCTTTTCTGTACGCTCCGCAGCCCGCTGTTCGACCCGCTCATACTCCTCGATGGCCAGCATGTTCACCGCACCGATGCGTTTCATGGCGCGCTCGGCGTCCTCCATACCCGACTCTATCTCGTCGAGGGAGAGATCGGTGGTGACCTCGCCCACCTCTTCCCGGAGCCTTCCCATCTCCTCCATGACAGCGATCTTCCGATCGCTCAGGGAACCGATCTGGAGCCTGATCTGGCTGATGGTGGTCTCGATCTCAAGAATTGTATGCTCGATGGTGCGAATATCGGCAAGATGCGCATCATGGATCTCCTGCAGGCGGGTGATCTCTACGGAGAATGACTGCTGTTTCGTCTCCAGGCTCGCGATCTCGGCGGATTTCGCCTCAATAGCACCCTTCTCCGTTTGTATCTCGGCATCTATTTCCTTGTTTCTTCTCTCGAGTTTCTCCCGTTGCAGGGTGAACTCCTCGAGACGGTTCTTGTAATGCTGGCGCTCCCTCTGGGTGTCGTTGAGATCGGCCTCCTTGTTGGCAATGCGCCGGTCCAGGTCCTCCAAAGATTTCAGGAGACGCTCCCTCTCTTCCGAGAGATGAGGGATCCGGGTATCAGAAAGGCGTGATTTCAGGGTGGATATGTCCTTTTCCACTCCTGCAATCTCTCCGTTTGCCGATTCAATCTCCTCCTCGAGCGCTGCGAGGGACCGGCCTCCGGCAGAGACGCCGGCGATCTCGTCCTGGCCGGCGACAATGCCCGACCGTTCTTCCTCAAGGGAGGCGACCCTCTTCCGGTACTCTTCGAGGAGCATCCGGTAACGGGCGATCTCATCTTCCATGACGGTTCGCTGCCTACGTGCCTCTTCCGCCTCTGCCGTATACCGTCCGACCGCCGATTCCAGGTCGGCCATCTCCTTCTGGAGACCCGAGATCTCGGAGGCGAGGCGGGCGACCTCATCGCCAACGGCGACGCCGAACCCGGCGGTCTTCTGCCGCCGCGACCCTCCCGTCATCGCGCCCCCTTTCTCCACGAGATCGCCTTCCAGGGTTACCATGCGGTGTTCGCCCATCATCTTCCGGGCGACATCCAGTGTCTCGACCACCACCGTCGCACCGAATATCTGCCTGAAGACGGGATCATAGAGCGGATCGTACTCAAGGAGATTGACGGCGTAATCGATGATCCGCGAATGGTTCAGGGGAGGAACGGGGGGGCTCCTCAGCCTGTTGAGCGGCAGGAAGGTCATCCTGCCCAGCCGGTTCTCCTTGAGATAGGCAATGGCATCGGATGCCACCTTATCGGTCTCGACCACCACGTAATTCAGGCGGCCGCCTGCGGCAATATCAAGTGCGGTCGCATACTCGGGGGGCGCCCTGCCCAGCTGGGCCACCGTCCCGTAGACCCCGTCCATCCCGAGAATCGCCTCGAGCGCCTTGCCTCCCGCCCCGCTCACCTGCTGCTGGGCCTCGAGGCGCATCAGATCCCGTTCCTTCGAACGTATCCGGTCCCTGACCTTCTCGAGTTCTGAGCGGTTTTTGAAGAGCGTGCTCTCTGTCCGCGACACCTGCTGCCCGTGGCTGCCTTTCTCCTTCTCGAGCCCCTCGATCAGCTCTGCATATTCCCGGCACTGGCGCTCCTTCTCTTCCTTCTCCTTTTCCACCTGCACGAGCCGCCTTTCCATCCGTTCATGCTCGGAGGTGCGCAGGCGGCTGCGTTCGATCATAAGGTCGCGTTCACCGATGAGTGCCGACCGCCGGGTTTTCAGCTCGGATAGGGTATTCTGGAGGGCAAACAACTGGTCCCGTGCACCGGCGACCTCGTCGCTCTCCGTCCCGAGGGTCTTTTCGATTACGTCGAGGTCCGCTTTACAGCCGGCACGTTCCATATTGAGATTGGAGCGGTCGATCGAGAGGTCCCGTATCGCCGCAGAACACTCCCCAATCCGTTCATCGGCACGCCTGCCATTGGTATAGAGCGTATGGATCTCCTCAAGATTCGAGGATTTTTCATAATTTTTGCGTTCAATCGATGCTTCCGAGGCCTTCACAGACCCCCTGGCCGATTCGATATCCTGGAGCAGCTGGAGGTATTCGCTGCCGCTCTTCCGGCGGATCTCTTCGGATATCGCATCGATCTTGGACTGCAGCCCAAGGATCTGCTCATCCAACGCGGACTTTTCCGCGGCTTTTTTCCCGAGGTCCGCTTCGTGCCCGGAGATAATTTCCTGAAGAGAGCCAAGCTCCCGCTCCCTCGCCGTCAGGAGTGCGGCGACCCTGCACCCACGCAGATGGTCCAGCTTCTCCTGCCATTCACGAAATTTAATCGCCTGCTCACGTTCCTTCTCCAGTTCGACAAGCCGTGATGAGAGCTCGTGCAACAGGAGTTCTTCGCGCTCGATTCGTTCACGGACGATCTCGAGTTCTCCGAGGGACTGCTCCTTCTTCTTATCGAATTCTGCGACACCGGCAATTTCATCAATGATCTTCCTGCGCTCAAAATCGGTCATTTCGGTAATGCGCGTAACATCGCCCTGCATGACGACGTTATACCCTTCGGCTTTTATGCCGACCTTCACCAGAAATTCAATGACATCGCCCTGTTTGCACAACCGGTCATTGAGATAGTTGTAACTGTAATAGCCATGAGGGGTACGCTTGATGCGCCGGCGTATTCGTGTGCCGTCTGAAAAGGTGATCTCAACCTCTGCGGTATTTTTTCCGGTATTGAGGTTGATGAGGTCCGTGAGCTTCTCGGCGCGAAGACCGCGTGCGCTAGAGAGGGCCAGGCAAAAGAGAATACTATCAATAATGTTACTCTTGCCCGAGCCATTCGGGCCCGATATGACGGTAAATCCCTCATAAAAAGGGATTTTTGTTTTTTTCCCGAAAGATTTGAAGTTGTCTATTTCCAGCTCAGTGATGTACAACGAGCAGACTCCCGGTTATTTTTTCTTAATTTCCACCGAGTCATCTTCTTCGGCGTAAATCAATGGTTTTGAGGCTTCGTCTGAACGCTTGTCCCTTCCGGAACGGGATGGTTTGACCGCACGGGGACGTGCTCCGGCAACGATCAGGTCCTCATCGCTCTTCCGGTCCTCGTATTCGAGCGTGCCGTCGGGCTGCATGATCTTCACCGCATCTTCGGACCTTCTCACGGGTTTCGTATCCCCGGCAGGTTTCTGGACGGTTTTCGCCCCCTCCGGGACCGCCCGTGCCCGCGGTACTGCAGGTCCGGGCTTGGAAGCCGCCGATGCGCCCTCCACCATCTTTGAGAGCTTTCGTACCTCGGCTTTCATGTCGAGAAGCTCTTCGGTGAGCCCCTTTACCATGCCCTCGAGTTCATTCACCCGGTTTGACAGTCGCTCGTCCGGCACCGTAGGTACCATCCCTTCCCTGGGTTCAGCATTTTCTTTCAGCATTTCGATCTCCCGGTCTTTTTCCTCAATAATATGTTTCAATCGATTGATTTCCCTCAGATTTTGTGACATCGACCCCTCTCCTCACAGAATGGTTACGCCGAGTATCTAATATCTTTTATGTTCTTTCATTATTGATAGCGTTTCTGGGCGCATAATTCTCATATGACTCGGATTTTATCTTTTTTGATAGAATTGTAACAAGGTATATACTCTTATCTCCCCAACTTGTGTGCATATGTCTAGTCTGGCCGAATCAGATCCAGAAGTGTATGAAATCATTGAACTCGAACGTTCCCGCCAGGTGAACGGTCTTGAGCTCATCGCTTCTGAAAATGTGGTTTCCAAGGCGGTCCTCGAAGCTGTCGGTTCCATTATGACCAACAAATATGCCGAGGGGTACCCTGGAAAGCGCTACTACGGGGGATGCCAATTCCATGATATGGTAGAAAACCTGGCACGTGACCGCCTCTGTGAACTTTTTAACGCCGAACATGCGAATGTGCAGGCCGTCTCCGGAAGTCAGGCAAACCAGGCGGTCTACTTCGCATATATGCAGCACAATGATGTGATGATGAGCCAGGACCTCTCCCAGGGCGGCCACCTCTCGCACGGGTCCCCGGTCAACATCACCGGCAAATGGTACTCGGTATCCCATTACGGCGTGGACCATGACACCGAGATGCTGGACTACGCCGCCATTGCCGAACAGGCACGCAGGATCAAACCGAAGATGATCGTCTGTGGCGCCAGCGCGTACCCGCGGGAGATCGATTTCAAGGCCTTCCAGGAGATCGCCGATGACGTCGGGGCCTACTGTATGGCGGATATCGCGCATATCGCAGGCCTCTGTGCAGCAGGCATCCACAACTCCCCCATCGGTGTCGTCAACTTCACCACCACGACAACCCACAAGACCCTTCGCGGTCCCCGTGGCGGGGCCATCATGTGCAATGAGGAATATGCCGCCGACATCGACCGGTCGGTATTTCCGGGCATGCAGGGCGGCCCGCTGATGCACGTCATCGCCGGCAAGGCGGTCTGCTTCAAAGAGGCGCTCAAGCCCGCATTCAGGGAGTATGCACGACAGGTCGTCAAAAATGCACAGGCAATGGCAGAGACGCTCCTTGACGAAGGGTTCGACCTCGTCTCCGGCGGTACGGACAACCACCTGATTCTCCTCGACCTGACCAATATCGGCCTCACCGGCCTTGAGGCGGAAAATATCCTCGGCGAGGCGGGAATCACCGTCAATAAGAATACCATCCCCCGCGAGACCCGCAGCCCCTTCGTCACCTCGGGCCTTCGCATCGGCACCCCCGCCGTCACCTCACGGGGCATGAAGGAAGATGATATGCGCCGGATTGCCCATTTCATTGCAACCGTCCTCAAGGACAGCGGGAACAAGACACAGGTGGCAGAAGTCAGGGAAGAAGTTAAGCGTCTTGCAGGCGGATTTCCTCTCTATCCGGATGAAGTATGTTAATTGACGGCAAAGGAATCTCACAGAAGCGCCTCGCCGCGCTCAGGGAAGAGATCGCTGCGTCAGGGCTGCACCCCTGCCTTGCAACGGTCATCGTAGGCGACGACCCGGCATCGCAGATGTACGTGAGGATGAAACACAAGGCCTGCCAGGATGTCGGCGTCACCTCCGTCGGCGTGGAACTTGCCGCTGATGTCTCGACGGCAGATGTCGTCGCAGAGGTGGCCCGCCTCAATGATGACCCCGCGGTCCACGGCATTCTGGTCCAGCTTCCACTGCCCGGTCATATCGATACCGAAGCCGTGATAGAGGCGGTATCGCCGGAAAAGGACGTGGACGGGTTCCACCCGGAAAATATCGGTGCCCTCTTTTCAGGGCGCCCCCGGTTCGTCCCGTGCACCCCAGGAGGAATCATGACGCTTCTCTCGGAATATGCCATACCGACGAGCGGAGCATCAGCCGTGGTTTTGGGGCGAAGCGTGGATGTCGGACGGCCGATGGCCGCCCTGCTCATCAACGCCGATGCAACCGTGACCGTGTGCCATTCCCGGACCAGGAACCTGAAGGATGAGATCAGGAAGGCGGACATTCTCGTCAGCGCAATCGGCAAGGCCCGCTTTGTCACGAGGGAGATGGTTCGGCCGGGCGCCGTCGTCATCGATGTCGGCATCAATTATGATGAAGAGGGTAAATTGTGCGGCGATGTTGACTTTGACGGAGTTGCAGAGGTCGCATCCGCCATCACCCCGGTGCCGGGAGGAGTGGGGCCGATGACCATCGCCACCCTGATGGAGAATACCTTCGCCGCCGCCAGACACCAGATATGCTGAACTGCTCCATTGGAAAGGTGGGTATCGGGGACGGCGAACCGGCACGCCTGATGGCGGTAATGAATGCAAGCCCCGAATCTTTTTTTTCTCATTCTTTTGTCCCCAGGGAAGAGCTCTGGGCCACCGCTACGCGGTTCTGTGAAGATGGTGCGGAGATCATCGATCTCGGGGCGCGCAGCACCGCACCAAATGCTCCCGTCCTCAGCGCCGTTGAGGAGAAGGAACGGGTCTGTGCCTCCCTGAAAGAACTCGAAGGGATAGGCGTCCCCGTATCGGTGGACACCATGTTCCCGGAAGTGCTCGAGGCGGTTCTCCGGTATGATATCGATGCGATCAATGACATTCACGGCCTTGCCGATCCCGGGTATGCACGCATCGCCGGGGAATCCGGGCTCCCGGTGTTTATCATGGCATCGGATGCAGTACCGGGGGACGCCGTCGGGCTGAAGGCCACCCATGCTGCCTGTGCAACGGTCATTGCCCGGGCACACCGGGCGGGCATCGAAGAGATCATCCTTGACCCCGCCGTCGGCAGATGGATACCCGAACGCTCCATGGAGGACGACTGGGCCATCTGCCGGGATTTTAGATCATTCCGGGTGCATGGCTACCCTCTTCTTGCCGCCGTATCCCGAAAATCATTCATCGGCGATCTCCTCAATACGCCGCCGGAGGGACGACTGGCAGGGACGATTGCCGTGACCTGCGAACTCCTGAAGCAGGGGGCATCCGTCGTGCGCACCCATGATGTGCGGGAGACCGCGGACCTCCTGCGGGTATATGAAAAAATGCAGGAATAACATGACGGAAAATTTTTGTGTCTATGGATTGCGGACCGGCATAATCCGGCCAGGCGACAGCATTACGCAGTCCGTCCTGGCATCGGCAGAACAGGTGTGCGGCATTGAAGACGGAGATATCATCGTCATCGCTGAAAGCGCCCTTGCATCAGCCGAGGGGGCCATCGTCTATCTCAGTGACGTCACCCCCTCGGACGAGGCAAGGCGCCTCGCCGCTCGCTACGGGATGGACCCGCGGGTGGTCGAGGTGGTTCTTGGCCAGAGCGATGCCGTCATCGGCGGCATTCCGGGCTTTCTTCTTTGCATGCGCTCAGGCACCCTCCTCCCGAATGCGGGAACGGACGGTTCAAACGCACCGCCCGGCGCTCTTGTCTGCCTGCCGGAAGACCCGGACAGAAGCGCCGCAGCACTGCGCGAAGAGATCCGCCGGGCGACGGGAAAGACGGTAGGCATATTGATTGCGGATTCACGTACCCATGCGATGCGCCTCGGGTGCAGCGGTGTTGCCATCGGGTGTGCCGGGTTCGGGGCCGTCATCGATGATGTGGGAAGACTTGACCTCTTCGGCCGGTCCCTGGAAGTGACGAAACGGGCGCTTGGTGACAACCTCGCATCCGCCGCAGAACTGGTGATGGGAGAGGCGGACGAGTGCACCCCCGCAGCGCTCATCAGGGGGACGAAGATCCCCATGACCGACGAGACGGGTATTCAGACGATTGCTGCAGACGAATGCCTATTCATGGGGACTGCGCTGCACGCTGACCCTTCCCGTCTCAAGGGAAAGACCGACACCAATTCCCTGTAAAAATCCCCGGCTCTCCCCTTTTGCATGAAGAAGGATCTCCACCAGGTCCTCCCGTTCATCGATATCCGTCGACATGAAGAACGAATCGACCACATCGACCGAGAGGTCCGCAGCCTTAGCTATCGCCAGATGATCGCAGAAACTGGCACCATAGAAATCCACCCTGAACCGGGAGGGATCCCTGATGAAGATCACGTTGGTCCCGCCACCCCGGCCGGGGACGATGGCAATGTCCCGGTCGGTGGCCGTCACGCGGCGGATGCCTTCGGCGGTTGCAAGCGGGAGATCCGACATGAAGATGAGAACCGGTCCTATCCCGCAACCGGCCAGGTAATCGTTGAGTGCTTCATTGAGACCCTGTTCATCGATACAGGTCCGGGCACCCGGGTGGTGATACGCCGTGGTGCACAGAATACAGGGGCTGCACCCCGCCCCACGCAGGGCGCAGATCACATCACCCAGCATGATCCGGGCAAATGCCTCCCGCTCCTGCTGGTCCATGATATCGGAGAGCCGCGTCTTGGGATTTACCGGGCGAAATGGTATGACAGCATCTATAGGCATAATGAATCCACCGGCACGTGCCTTCTTCTGGTTCAGAGGGGAAAAATGAGGCTATATTTCCCGGAAATACAGACGGCAGTGGCAGTACCCGTCATGCTCCAGTTCATCTTCATGATAGATGCAGGGGCAGATGATCTCCCGGTCCTTCTCCTCATCGGCGGTGCGCATCCTGCACGGGCAGTACCGCTCGCCGAAGCGGAGGGTGTTTCGTGCAAGCCCCTTCAGGACCGCGTCGAGTTGCTTGTCATTTACATTCAGGTGCCAGCCCCTTGACGCGGCATACTCCTCCGCCCATTTTCTGATGGACTTCTGAATGGCTTCTTCCTCAGCTTTTCTGCTATTGTCCGTCATACTTCACCTACTTTTACTGGTTTTCAATATGGGATATCATCGACGCAAACAGACGCCGGCCGTCAGCTGATCCCAGAATTTGTTCTGCCGCCCGCTCGGGGTGAGGCATCATTACAAGGACATTGCCCTTATCCCCCAAAACACCTGTGATATTGAGTGCCGAACCGTTCGGGTTGCTCTCGGGAGTGCACTCCCCCTCCTCATTGCAGAACCTGAAGGCGACCCTCCCCTCATCGAGGAGCTGCCGGCCGACACCGGGGGGGACGACATATCTCCCTTCCTTGTGTGCAATCGGAATTCTGATGACTTCTCCCATGCGGTACTGTGACGTGAACGGGGATGTTGCGTTTTCCACTCTTAGATGAACCCACTCACAGATGAACTTCGGATAGGCATTGGTGGTGAATACCCCCGGGATAAGTCCGCTCTCCGCACCGATCTGGGCTCCGTTGCAGATGCCAAGCACGAGCCGTCCGGCGTCCGCGTGCCTGAGCACATCCTGCATCACGGGGGTGCGGGTCGCAATCGCGCCTGCCCGCAGATAGTCGCCGTAGGAAAACCCGCCGGGCAGGATGACGGCGTCATACTCCCTTGTTATCCCTTCCTTGTACCAAATCAGGTCACAGTCCACGCCGCATACATCATGCACGACATGATACGCATCATGGTCGCAATTACTTCCGCCAAACTGCAGTACTGCAAACCTCATCCCTGGACCTCAATCTCGTATGAATGAATCACCGGATTTGCCAGCAGCCGCTCGCACATCTCCTCGGCCTTCTTCCGGGCATCCCCGGCACCGGGGACATCCATCGTTATGAAAAAGACCCGTGCGGCCGACAGCGATTCAGTCTCAAAACCGAGATTTGAAAGGGCGTGCCGTATTGCCCGGGCCTCCGGGTCAAGCATGCCTTCCTTGAGCGAAATGGTAATTTTTGCGGTAAAACTCATGCATTTCCTCCACGCATTTCATTGGTTATCCGTTCCACGACACGTGCATATGCCGACAGCACATCCCCTGTGCCCAACCGGTACACATCCTTGTCCAGCGATTCGCCGGTCTCCTTGTCCCAGAGGCGCATGGAATCCATGCTGATCTCGTCGCCAAGGAATATCTCTTTGCCCGCCCTGCCAAACTCAATCTTGAAATCCACGAGATCGATGCCGAGTTCGGCAAAGAATTCTGAGAGGAGGAGATTTATCCGCAGCGTCTGTTCACGAACAAAGGCAAGTTCATCAGGGGTGAGAAACCCAAGGGCAATAATCAGGTCATCGTTTATCGAGGGGTCCCCGAGCGCATCGTTCTTGTAATCGGTGACGATGACCGGGGGAGAGAGCGGCTGCCCTTCTCTGAACGGGAATTTTTTCACGATCGAACCGGCCGCGATATTGCGGGCGATGACCTCCAGGGGAATCATCGCAAGTTCCCGGACATTCATCGTGCGATCGTCCTGCATGCCCAGATAATGCGTCTTTATCCCGTTCTTCTCGAGATAATTGAAGAAAAAGGCGGATGCCCGGGCATTGTAGATGCCCTTTCCTTCCAGTACGTCTTTTTTCTCACCATTGAATGCGGTGATGTCATCCCTGAAGACCACCACCAGTACCCCGGGAGTATCCGAACGGTACACTGATTTTGCCTTTCCCTCGTACAGGAGTTCCCCTTTCAACATTTCTCCTCTCCAGTTGTCGGTATCGTATGCATGTTGCGTTCCTGAATCACTTGAACAAGATTTTTAATAAGCCCTTCGAGAGCCGGATCATACCACCCGCGATCAATGAACCTCTGGTATATGCAGAGACGTTCCTCGAGCAGATGTGCTCCGGCAATCTCCCGGAGTTCATCGATCTGCGGCCATCGGTGTTCGGGGTTGACGTAATCAATCGTCACCGGGGAGACGCCGCCGAGATCGTCGACCCCGCAGTCGATGAGATAGGCTGCATCGGCAAGGTTCGGCGGCACCTGCACCATCACGTCATCGGGGAGTATGGCACGGGCCAGTGCGATAATCCCGCACATCTCCTCCGTACCCGGATACGAAGCGGCCTCCATCGGCGTTCCTTCTTTCGGGCAGAAATTCTGGATGATGACTTCCTGGATATGCCCGTACCTCCGGTGAAGGTCCCTGATGACCTCGAGCGACTCTTCCCGGTCACGCGGGGTCTCACCTATCCCGATGAGAATTCCGGTCGTAAACGGGATCTTCAGGGCCCCGGCATCCTCCATCATTGCAATGCGCACTTCCGGGGCCTTTCCCGGGGAGTTGCGATGCGCAGGGACATCAGCTGTCGTCTCCAGCATGAGGCCCATGGATGCATTCACCTTCCTGAACCGCTCCAGCTCCTGATAGTCCAGTATTCCCGCATTCGTATGCGGAAGCATCCCGGCCCCGATTGCCACGCGGCACATGGCATGGCAGTAGTCCAGTATTGTCGGATAGCCGATGGCCTGCACTTCTTCGTCAAATCCCGGAACCTGGTCCGGTCGTTCACCAAACGTAAAGAGAGCTTCGGTGCACCCGACCAACGCGCTGTACCGGAGGGTTGCCTCCACCTCGCCGGGGGGCATGATGCAGCCCCTGTGCACGGCCGTGCGGAAACTGCAGTAGCCGCACGTATTCCGGCACACGGTCGTGAGAGGAAGAAACGCGTTTCGTGAATAGGTGATCACCCGGGGGCGCATGATTATACATCTTTGACACGGGGGATATTCAACTTTCGGACAGGTGCCATCCGGGCGCTTTAGAACCACTGGTCAAGGGTCTTCTGGCCGGTTGTCGAGCGCATCTTCTCCAGAACGGCTTTTACGCGTTCCGGCGAAAAGTCATAGGTCCTGCAGAGCAGATCGTAGATCCCGGCCTCGTCCGGCGGCGTCCATGCCACCGCGTAGTCTTTCAGGACCGGGGGGCTTTTGAAAAATTCAAAGATCGGACCGGCATCCGTCTCCGGGGCCTTCTCCGCCATCATCTCCTCGAACCTTCCGCTCTGGACGATCTTCAGGGCCGTCTTCGGCCCGATTCCCTTGATGCCCGCATTGAAATCGGTTCCAATGAGAATCCCCATACGAATAAGGTCCTCCCGGGTAATCCCAAGCCCGGCCAGAAGGTCGGCAAGGACGATGCGTTCAGGTTCGACGGAGACCGTTCTTCCGCGGATTTTCCGTTTCCCGCTCACGGTCAGGTTTCGCACCAGCACCGGCACGCCGAAGAGCAGCGAGTCATAGTCCTGGGAGACGGCGTAGCCGACATCCCCCTGCTGCGCCATATAGGCCGCCTGCGCCTCACCTTCGCTCGGCGCATTCAGGCAGGGAATACCCATCAGGCCGAGGAGTTCCTGCGCTCCCCCGATGATGTCCCTGTCCACCCGGGTCGCCGAACGCGCCTGTTTATAGGCCTCCGCTTCATCACCGGCCGCCCGGGCCTCCCCCCATGCCTCCTGTGCACGGCTGCGTGCTTCACGACGCTGTTCAATGGTCTTCGTTTTCAATGCAGGAGGTTTCCCGTCGAATACATAGACCGGCCGGATTCCTTTCTCCACCATCGTCGCCGTCCTGAAAAAGAGGCCCGACAGGTGGGAGGTGACCCTCCCCTCGCGGTCCATGAGCGGTGTCCCGTCCGGCTGCCGGATGATCGTCAGAAACTGGTACAGGGCATTGTTCCCGTCAATGGCGGCATCCCCTGCGAGGGCGTCCCATGAGACAGGCGCCCGGTAATCTGCGAGAATCTCGCGTAATCCTACACCCATAAAAAAATGTGCGTGTGAAGTATTTTAGCGGTACACGCGGCGCGAAAGTTCGGAGACGATCTGGTGAACCTCGGAGATCATGGTATCGCACTTGTTGTTCACCATGAGGTTCAGCTCGTCAAGATTCATCCTCATGGTACGTTCGCGGGCACTCACGTTCTGGTCAAGTGCCCGGATTTTTGCCCCGAGTGAAAGAAACAGACCGCCCAGTGAGGCCATCATGAGTATTGCCGCCACCGCCAGAATCATATCCTGCCAGACGCGCAGGACAAGGACCAGCGTTGCAATGATGAGCACAATTGCAAGGATAATGTCTACAAGAGATTCCTGAATATCCATGATAGTTCATAATGGCAAACCATTAATTAATCTAACTATATCGAATCATCTCCTGCACTCCCTGCCCCCGTGAACGTACGGTTCCGTGACTTGAAATTCTATACATTTATCCATATTCCGGTCAAGGTGTATCTTCAATGAGTGAACATTCAGGTCTTCGTGCATACGCCCCCCTTGCCGGTATGCTCCTTCTTCTGCTTCTGGTCCAGGTGCTGGCCCTCGCCGTCACCCCTCTCATGATAGGGGCGGGGTATGAAGCCTTTGAAGACCCGGAATCAGCCGCAAATCCGATAGCATTTATCCTGCTGCTGCTCGTGTTCACCGCCGTTCTACTCTGGCTCATGAAAAAAGGGAAAAAATTTCTCATCCAGGCGGTCATCGGATTTTCCATCCTCTTCATCTTCGCCTACATCTACAGCGCCGTTTTTCTCTTTCTCTTCGACAGCCTGCTCGTGGGATGGGCGGTCACGGCATGTGCGGTCGTCCTCTCGTCAGCGCTCCTGTACCTCTATCCTGAGTGGTACATCATTGATGTGATGGGGGTCATCATATCGGCAGGTGCCGCATCGATATTCGGCATATCGCTCAACATCTTCCCGGTCCTGATTCTCCTCGTCCTGCTGGCGGTGTACGATGCCATCTCCGTGTACCGGACAAAACACATGATCGACCTCGCCAAAGGGGTGATCGAGTCAAAGAGTCCGATCCTGGTGGTCGTCCCGAAGAGTATCCGGTATTCCTACCGAAAAGAAGGGGTGGATATTCAGAAGGATAAGCAGGAACGGGGGGCATTTATCATGGGTATGGGAGATCTGATCATGCCCACCATCCTCGTGGTCTCGTCCTATGCCTTTCTCAAGGCACCCGCCGTTGCCGGGATGCTCAGCATCCCCACCATCGGGGCGATGCTGGGAAGCCTCGCCGGCCTCATCATCCTCATGCATTATGTGAACAAGGGCAATCCGCAGGCAGGGCTTCCTCTCCTGAACGGAGGGGTGATCACTGGTTTTCTTCTTGGATGTATGCTGGCGGGAACCTGGGACTGGCTTCCATATATCTGAGGAGAAGAGCAACGACCTCGTCAATACCCTCCCCGGTCGTCGTGGACATGTTCATGTATCCTTCCATTCCTGCGAGATCCGATTTGCTTACCACGACTTCAACCGGGACGTCCCCCACCACGCGGCGCACCTCTTCGAGGAGGGCGAGCTGCCGCTCCACCGGGTAGCCGCATGCCTCACTCGCATCGATGATGAAGAGAATGATATCCGCCACATTGGTGATTGCCGCGAGGGCCTGGTGTTCGATATAATTGCGTTCTTCTGCCGGCCGGTCCAAAATTCCCGGCGTATCCACGATCTGCATGCGTTCGCGTCCGACATCACGGTGGCCCACGACGACCTGTTTGGTCGTAAAGGCATATCCTGCCACCTGCGGTGTCGCGGAGGATACGAGCCGGATAAACGACGACTTCCCGACATTCGGGTAGCCTGCCACCACCACGGTAAACTCATCGCGTATGTCCGGAAGCTTTCTCAGGACGTCGCGGGCATTGTTGAGAAGGAGCAGGTCATCCTCCACCTGGTGCATGATGGAGGCCATGCGCCCGGTCGCGGCTTTTCTGAGGTTGGACGCATCGTCGGGGTCGCTCCGGATCTTCCAGGCGTATTCGTTGCCTACATCACGGATGCGGTTCGCCGCCCAGGTAAGGGCGCCAAGTGATTTTCTGAGTTTATCAATGCTAAAGAGGATATTTGTCATGTCCCGGTAAAAGACGGGAAGATTCTCAAATGTCGGGAAACGGTGCACAGTATCATCTAATTTGTCATAGAGTGATTTAGAGACGGAACGTACAAATTCCTCATTTGCACGTACTTTGTTGCGCTTCTCTTTTTTTGCGGCCGCCGCCCTCTTGAGCGCCCGCTCAAGAAGTTCATCGGCAGTCGGTATAGTCGGTATTGTTTCAAATTCCACTGAAAGCACAACCCATTATTACTAGCAATTGCTTATGATTAACCATTATGGATCTGTCACCCATACAGAAAGATATTCTCATCACTCTCATTGCCCTTTATCACCAGAATTCATCTCCCATAAAAGGTGAAGGCATTGCAGATATGCTCAAACGAAATCCGGGGACAGTGCGTAATCAGATGCAGGCTCTCAAGGCCATGGGACTCGTGGACGGGGTCCCCGGGCCCAAAGGGGGGTATACACCAACGTCCCTTGCCTACAAGGAACTCAATATCGCCGATTATGCTACTGAATCGAGGGTCCCGATTCGGATCGGGGAAGATATCGTCAAGAGCGTGAATGTCAGCGAGATTGATTTTACCACGCTCTGCCACCCGGACATCTGCCAGGCCGTCGTCCACCTTATCGGCAGCGTCAAGATGTTCCGGATTGGCGACCGGATCACCATCGGGCCGTCCCCGGTGAACAAACTTCTGGTACGCGGGGAGATCTACGGAAAAGATGAAGTATCCCAGTCGCTGCTGATCACCATCACCGAGATGATATCGCTGCCGAAAAGGAAGATCAAGCACTACATGTCGTCGCCGGTCAAGAGCATCCCGTCATCGGCATCGTTCCGGGATGCATTCTCCATCTTCACCGCCAACCGCATTCACGGAGCCCCGGTAATGGACGGTGACGACGTGGTAGGCATCGTCACCCTCTCCGATATCTCACGGGGCATCGACTCGGGCATGGACCTTGCAACACCCATTACCCGGGTGATGACGAGAAACGTCGTCACCGCGTCCCCCAATATCAACCTCTATGAAGTCATCGGGCGCTTCAAGGAACAGTCCATCGGGCGCCTCGTCATCATGCAGGATGGAAAACCCATCGGCATCCTTACCCAGTCGGATATCATCAGGGTCATCCCTGCACTCTGATTTAAAAAATACCTTTTTATTATCCTCCGGTTCATACCGATTTTAAAACAATTTAAATAGTATCAGACCCTCCTTTTCTAATATGAGGAATACCTTCTCCCGCAATCTCTCCCGAAAAAAAGTGATGAGTACGGATGGAATGGTCATTGGGACAATAAGAAATATTATGGTCGACTTCAAGAGCGGCGAGGTTACGGATCTTGTTGTCAAACCCGAGCAGAATTTTGACACGTCCAATTATGCCATCGAAGGTGACAAACTCTTCGTTCCGTTTGAGGCAGTAAAAGATATTCGCGACTATATCGTGGTTGACCGGTATCTCTTTTCACGAAAGTGAGGGGAATACCGCTTTCACTGCTTCGATAAACCCATCCCCATACTCTTCTTTTGTGACCAGGTCTGCGGCTTCACGCACATCGTCACTGCAGTTCGCGACGGCAATCCCGATACCTGCTATCCGCAGCATCTCCTTGTCATTATGGGAGTCGCCGACGGCAAGAAAGTCGGAGACGTCAAGACCGAGGTCTCTTGCTACGCACCTGAATGCCGTGCCTTTGCTGATCGCATGACTCTGGAGGTGAATGGCAAACCCGGTATCCAGGACGCGGACGTCAAATCCCGCAAGCGCGCTCTTCACCTCGGCGGGGTCCACCGTCCGGGCAAAGGCCACATCGGCAAACCGGTACTCGGGACTGTAGAGCTCCAGTTCAATCCCCTGCTCCCCGAAATGCTCTTCGAGATGGTGAAACGCAGACCTGCACAGGCCGATATCACCGAGGATATGTGCCTCCCCGTTAAACCCGAGCCGGTATAATCCTCCGTTCTCGCAGATGACCGTCCCGTCGGTCCCGATCATCTTGCAGAGGATCGTCAGGGAGCAGAGGGTGTTCCCGCTTGCAAAGATGACCGGGATTCCCGCATCGACAAGGAGGCGGACGGTGTCAACCGCGCGCGTGTTCAGTCGCCGGCGCTCATCGGTAAGGGTACCGTCCAGATCGGTGATAACGGCTTTTGGTATCTCTTCTGGCACATCCATCTCCTGCACTTGCGTCTTTAAATTGGTTTGAGACCGGTCATGTCGACCATGAACGCCGCCTCGCCGTCAGGGAGACTCGGGCTGTCGACGAGCTTTGCCACACGCTTTCCGCCCTTGCTCTTCCTGAGATAGATACGGAACTTCGAGGCATGCCCGACGATGTTCCCGCCGACGGGTTTTGTGGGGTCGCCGAAGAAGACGGCGGGGTTCGACTGCACCTGGTTGGTTACCAAAACGACCGCATTATGCTCTTCAGCCAGTTTGGCGAGGTCATACATATGCTTGTTGAGCTTCTGCTGCCGCACGGAAAGGGTCCCGCGGCCCGAATATTCCGCCCGGAAATGGGCTGTCAGCGAATCCACGATGAAGAGACGGACGGGTTTGTCACCCGACTTGAGTTCGCCGGCAAGTTCGCGTGCACTGTCGACGAGAAGCATCTGGTGATCCGAGGTGTATCCTTTGGCCACATGAACATGCTCGAGGACCTCCTCGAAGGACGGACGGCCGCTCTCCATATCAAGGCCGTTTACCATCTGCTCGACCCTTTCCGGCCGGAACGTGTTTTCGGTATCGATGTAGATGCAGGAGCCGTTCAGGCCGCCTTCCTCCTCGGGCAGCTGAACGTTTACCGCCATCTGGTGGGAGAACTGGCTCTTTCCCGAACCGAACTCGCCATAAAACTCGGTGATCGACTTGGTCTCCAGGCCGCCCCCCATCAGGTCATCGAAATCCGGGACCCGCGACTGGAGCTTGCGCACCTCTTTGCGCTCCTCAAGAACCACGGTTCCGGTCTTGAACCCGCCGATGTCTGCCATGCGCCGGGCTTCCTTGATCATCTTCTTCGCCGTCGACTCGCCGATCTCCGCCGCTTCGGCGAGATCCGCATAGGATGCGGTTGCGATGCCTTCGATGGTCGTGTACCCGGCGTCCCTGAGCTTGTCGGCGGTGGTGGGCCCGACTCCTGGAATGTCCTCAATATCCTGTTCCGGCATACTTATGTACCTCTCATCAATTCAACTGGATAACCATTACGAAAGTGGCTATAGGTTGCTGCGCCGTGCGCCGCGAAAGTGAATCCCGGAATCACGATCATGCACCACCCGCGACCATGCACTGTCAGCGACCATCCACTACCCGCCATTATGCACCACCCATGATCATGCCCTGACATGCGGGGGCAGGCTCCGGATGCGGCCCCGGATCTCCTCTGCCGAGAGCGGCACCTCACGCACCTCATACGGCAGGAGGGTCTGCCCGTCCAGCAGCCCGACCACCTCCACCTCCGCACCGGGCAGGAGCGCGGCATCGCAGATGTAGCAGGTGGTGCCGTCGTCGATGCACCGCCCGTCGGCCGTATCGATGACCGTGCCCCTGAACCGGATCTCGGCGGGCGCCGGGGGGTCGGCGGATGCCTGAGAGTTAGGGGTCTCCACGATGAGAACACTGCCCCAGCTGCAGTGCACTTCAAGGTCCCCGTAGCGGCCGGGTTTGGCCGCCGCGTTGAACAGGGACAGAACCGTTCCGGGCGCCCGATCCTCCTTTGCATCATCCCCCCACAGGACCAGATGCACCCGGCCGGACGCATCGTCCATCTCCGCATTGCGCACCCACGAGACGTCCCCTTTTCTCGTGGTAAACTGCCGGAACGGCCCCACCCCGGAGAGCGTGCCCCGGATGCTGACGCACGCGCCTTCGCGGATCTCGCCGATTGCATCAAAGCGGGGGGCACACACGTCGTTGCAGGCGGCAATCGCACCGGACCTGCCAAGCGAATACTCGACCCCGCTTGCCCGGTCGTTTCTTCGCAGGCCGCTAAACGTGTACGACGAGCCGGCATCCACGCCCTCGAGCGTCTCCGGGTCCCAGACGACCACCACGGCGAAGCGTTCGCCGTCCCAGACGACAAGGTTCGTCTTCGTTCCTTCGGCCCCGTCCCTGCGGGTGAAGGTCTGCGGCGTTCCTGCCGCAACGAGGCGGCCTGATACCGTCTCCTCCTCCCGTCCGGAGGGGGAAAACCCGCCCGGTTCGCGCCGGGTGGGGATATCGCAGGCGGTTCGCTGCAGGTCGAGGGCATGGACCTCCTGGCCGTCCCGCAGCTTTCCCACGATCTCAAGAACGTCGCCAACCGCCAGTTCGGCGGTGACGAGGGCCTGTTCGTCCCACAGGACCAGCCAGACCTCGCCCGAGCTGTCGCCCAGCAGCACCCGGGCGACCATGCCGGGGGTCTTGTCCCTGCGTTCAAACTGCCGGGGAGGACGTATTTCCAGCACTTTCCCGTAGAACGAGATGCAGCTCGGCCCCTCCTTCAGTTCACTGATCTTCAGGTGACTGCGCCCGGCATTTCGCACGACGATCATGGCGGCTGTGCGCTCCTCATACACGCCGCCGGAATCTGCGATGACGGCCATGACCTGCGCCTCGTACTCGTCCCATGGGAAGAGATCATCGACAAGTGAAAAATGTGCCCGCATAGTTCACCTGAAAAAGAGGGGGATCACTGCCATGGGAGCTGTTCCATGGTCATCTTCAGATCGATGATGGTTTCGGCCCTCCGCATGGGGGCCTCCATGCCGCCGTTCACCATGATCTCGGCGCACCGCGGCCTGCTGTTGTACTGGGACGACATGGAGAACCCGTATGCCCCGGTATCGAGAATCGCAATCGTGTCCCCGAAAGAGACCTCCGGGAGCATCCGGTCGTGGGCAAGGATGTCGCCGGTCTCACAGATGGGGCCGGTGATCGTGTAGGTTCCGGCGGGTGCCGCCTCCGCCCTGTCCGCGACGATCACCTCGTGATACGCGTCGTACATCACCGGGCGGGCGAGCAGGTTGAACCCGGCATCGACGTTGACGAAAGCCTTGTGGGTCCTCTTCACCGAGTTGACCCGGGTGAGCAGGACCGTGGAGTCGCCGATGAGGTTTCTTCCCGGCTCGACCCATAATTCCGGCCTGATGCCGGCTTTTTCAATCCCGTCCATGAAGACCGGCATGACGGCGTCGGCATACTCCTGCGGCGTGGGGGCGACCTCCGTCATATGGTTGTAGGGGATGCCCAGTCCCCCGCCCATGTCGAGGAAGCGGAGGTTGACGCCGAGGTCGGTGATCTGTTTTGCCACCTTCACGAGCACGGCGGCCTCCTCGGCAAACGGGGCCACATCAAGGATCTGCGACCCTATGTGGCAGTGCAGTCCGACCGGTACGATGTTCGTCGCCTCGACGGCTGCCCGGTACGCATCGATGATCTCGCCGGCGTGTATCCCGAATTTGCTCGTCGCAAGGCCCGTTGCGATCTTCGGGTGGGTCGGCACCTCCATTGCCGGGTTGACCCTGAAGGAGCACTCGACGGTGGTGCCCATCGCACGTGCGACCTCGTTGAGCTGCATCATCTCGTCGACCGAGTCGAGGGAAACCCGGACATTCTTCTGCACCGCAAGCTTCAGGTCGTCCGGCGTCTTCGAGCTCCCGTTGAAGAGCAGGTGTTCGGGCTTCATCCCGGCGACGAGGGCGAGGTAGAGTTCCCCCGCGGAGAAGACATCCGCCCCCGCTCCGAGGTCGGCAAATACCTTCAGAACGGCAAGATTGCCGTTCGCCTTTGCCGCATAGAGCATCTGGACACGGTCATAATAACCGGTCAGGGCGTCGTGGTAGGCCGCAAAGTTCGACCGGATCCGCTGTTCATCGGTCACATACAGGGGCGTCCCGTATTTATTTGCAAGGGCGACGGTGTCATGGGACCCGATGTGGAGGCGGCCCTCGCGCACGGTCAGGTGGGGCGGCAGGTTCATGCAGACATTCGTGGTGCCGCTCATAAGGCGATTCCCCGCATCCGCTCGATCGCCTCTTCAATCCGTCCGACCGAGCGGGTGATCGCAAACCGGACATAGCCGTCCCCGTGCCTGCCGAACCCGACGCCGGGGGTGACGACGATCCCCGCCTCATCGAGCATCTTTGCTGCAAATGCCATCGAGTCGCCGACCTCCATCCAGACATAGAAGGTTGCCTTCGGGGCGGTCACGGAAAAGCCGAGCTCCTCAAGGCCGCGGACGAGGACGTCCCGGCGCTCCCGGTACACATCGCACGATGCGGCGACGCAGTCCTGCGGGGAGGTGAGCGCGGTGATCGCCGCCTCCTGTATCGCATCGAAGGCACCGGAATCGATATTGGTCTTCACCCTCCCGAGCCCTGCGATGAGGTCGGCCCCGCCGCAGGCCATGCCGATCCTCCATCCGGTCATATTGTAGGTCTTCGAGAGTGAGTGCATCTCCATGCCGACCTCCATCGCCCCGTCCGCCTGGAGAAACGAGGGGGGCCGGTAGCCGTCATAGGCGATCTCCGAGTAGGCATTGTCGTGAACGATCACGATATCGTGTTCACGGGCAAACTCGACCGCTTCGCTGAAGAACGCGAGGTCCGCCACCGCACCGGTCGGGTTGTTCGGGTAGTTAAGAAACATCAGTTTCGCCCGTGAGCAGATCGCATCCGGGATCGCCTCGAAGTCGGGGAGAAATCCGTTCTCCTCGGCAAGGGGCATCTCATGGACCTTCCCTTCCGCAAAGAGGGTGGCGGTCTTGTAGACAGGGTAGCCCGGGTCCGGAACCAGGACATAATCGCCGGGGTTGACGAACGCCTCGGGGACGTGGGCAATGCCCTCCTTCGAACCGATGAGGGCGAGGATTTCGGTCTTCGGATCGAGCTCAACGGAAAAACGCTCCCTGTACCATGCGGCAACGGCCTCCCTGTACGAGAGCATCCCGGTATAATCAGGATAATGATGCGTTGCCGGGTCACGGACCGCCTTCACCAGTGATTCGACGATATGAACGGGTGTCGGGAGATCGGGGTCACCAACACCGAGGTCGATCACATCGACTCCCTGGGCTCTCTTTGCCGCCTTCATGGCGTCTATTCGTGCAAAAAGATATGGTGGGAGGTTATCAAGGCGTTGTGCGTACATCATCCATTCATATAAGGCAGACTTCCGATATAATGTCAACCCACGTGCCCCTTTTCCCGTCCGTACATCTCTATAATTTATTGGGAGGCAGGGCGAATACACGCAGGAAGGAATGGAAATGCTCACTGTTACCTATCCGGGCATCCGCGTTGAGGACGGGCACCCGGAAAAGATCATCGACACCATCATCAGCGAGGACAGGTTTCGGATCTTTCTCAACAACTCCCTCCTGATTGAACAGGTCGCCTCATCCGATATGCTCAGGGAACTGGGAACGGGGTTTGTCCTCTGCGAAGGGCTCGCAGACACCGTCGAATCCGTGGAGGCCTCGGGTGATGAGATCTGGGTGGAGGCGGACGTGCGCAGGAGTGCCGACCTGGAGATGCGGACCTGCGGGGGCCACGGGGTCAAACAGCATATCCCGCGGCAGGTGGCCTCATCGCTCATGATGAGCCCGGATGCCATCTATGCCGCCACCAGGGAGATCATGTCCGATACCTGGCAGCAGACCGGCGGGGTGCACTGTTCGGTCCTGGTCCGGGCAGGCGACCTTATCGCCAAGAGCTGCGACATCGGGCGGCACAACACTGTCGACAAGGTGGTGGGGTTTGCCGAACTCGCGGGCATCGACCGGGGAGAATGCGCCATCGGGTGCACCGGGCGCCAGCCGTCCGGGATGGTCGGCAAGGTCGCGAACGCCGGCATCCCGATCCTCATCTCGCGGGCGGCACCGACGGACAAGGGGATCATCCTTGCAGAAGAAGCGAACGTCACAATGATCAACTTCTCCCGGGGCAACCGGTTTACCATCTTTGCCCACCCGGAGCGGATCTCAGGCATCCTCCCCGCCTTGCATCACCAGAAGAACACCGACTGGAGGTACCCCGGGGCATGAACGAACCAGTACCACAAAAACCGGAAACGGCACTCATCCTGCTTGGATGCCCCCAGGTCCCCGTACAGACGAGCATTGCCCTTTGGCTCTGTGCAGCGCTCAAAAAACAGGGAATAACATGCCTCGTGGGCGGCACCCCTGCCGCCCGGTCACTGCTGGAGGTCGCCGACCCCGACCACCACTACCTGACGAACGTGGGCGATCTCGATGCCATAATAGAGGAGATCGCCGACGGGAAGCGGGACGTGGATGCGGTATTCGTCCTCATCCACAACGACGCGGGGGTTGCCTATGCGGCGACGATGGCTGAGATCTCGGCGGGAACCACCTATGCGTTGATCTTCGGTGATGCCGCAGAGGAGCGGGCGCAGGAAATAGAGGGACTGGGCTGCCGGGTGATCGCCGTGAAGGGCAGCCACAATCCTCTTCCCCTGAAACGAAAGGTCCAGGAGGTGCTGAGCTCATGGGATGCATAGAAAAACTGGATTATGAAGTCCTTATCCGCCATGCCTCCTTCCCCGAGGCGGCGAAGTACATCCGATCCAACTGCGCAGAGGCGTACGAAGTGCGGCCCGGCTTTAAAATATTTGACAAGGCGATGATCGGCATCCCCCCGGTCCTCATCGGGATTGACGGTGACACACTCACCTTCCCGTTCACCAAACCCTGTCACGGGACCTTCCTCCTCAGGGTTGAGGACGCGGCGGAAGCGGCCAGGATCCGCATCGTCGCAAAGCGGGTCAAACCGTCGCATTGAGTGCCATCGCTCTTCTACTGCGATTCTTCCAGAACCCCGCGGTAGAGATGGGCGGTGGTAAGCCCCCCCGTTGCAATCTTTTTCATATCTTCCTTCTTCTTTCCCAGCCATGACCGGACGCCGGACGCCGGTTCTGCCCCGGCACCCGCACCGCCGACCATCTTCACGCCCTCCGCGTAGGCGGCGGTCACCGTCCGCGTGTAGGCCGGGGGTTTGATGCGGCAGTCGAGGACGAACCCCGCAACTCCCGCCTCCCGAAGTTCGGGAAGGGAGTCGATGAGGCAGGTCTCCCGCGAGTTCCAGATATGGGTCCGGCATTCGTCGTCCGTCGTCACGGGGAAGATGTGTCCTTTGGGATCGCGGATGCCTGCGACGGTGCCATCCCGGCCGCAGTTCGTTTTGCCCGGACATGAGGTGGCGGTCGCAAAGACGCAGTCTTCTGCAACCGCGAGTTCCGCCGGGCCGTGGACCACGTACTCAAGCCGGCAGGCAGAGGCGGGTCTCCGTGCGGCAGCGATGCCGGCACACTCGCGGACCTGCGCAAGGGTCATCTCCGGCGAGAGGGTGAGGGCGGCAACGTCCGGAGCAAGGGCGCCTGCCGCCTCTGCATTGAAGATGTTTATGCCCGGCGCCCCGTACAGGGGCAGACCGGGGTCGGCATCACGGGCGGCCTGCATCGCGCCGAGGCCTTCGACCATCACGCCGTCAAGGAGACGGCGGACCACGGGCAGGAGGGATACGGCCATCCCAAGCCACGGACCCCGCGTGATACGTGGCCATTTCCAGACAAGGGAGACGCCTGCATCCCTGCACACCTGTGCCGCCGCCGTGAGAGACGCGGCCATCCGCTCGCTCCCCGCAGCGGGCGTGTCGGCTCCTCCGGCATCGCCGTTTCGGGCACACGACGGTTCAAAACAGACCCGGGTGCATCCGCCGTCGACGGCGGCACGGACCCCTTCCAGGGTGGCGGCCCATACCGAAACCGCCGGGGCCTCCCCGAAGGGCGGCGGGGGGGCGATCGTGCGGCGGCGCAGGTAGTCCTCTATCCGGCGCTCCGCCGCATCCGCCTCTTCCGGGTCCGGCAGGTATTGGGCGGCGATCGTATGCCCGAGCCCCTCAAAGAAGCTCCGCCTGAAGGCATTGATTACCCCGATTGGCGAGAAGAGCCCGCCCGGATAGTCGATGGCAAAGTCCTCTATCCGGTAGGGTACGTCCCCCGTGCGGCCGATGAGTTCGCGAAGCTTCTCCTCCGGCACGGGCTGCGTCCGTGCCGGCTCCATGGGGATTGCGGATGCGAGTTCGTAGGAGACCTCGCCACGCCGGGTGCGAACCTTCCCGGAAAGTACCGGGGTGGCTCCTGCAAATTTCAGGTGCAGGGAAAGAGGCAGCGGCGCCCGGAGCGGTTCATGCAGTATCTGCTGGTGCAGTGCGGCGATCTCTTTGCCGGAGGTCAGGTACACGGCGGCGCCCGCCTGCACCCGTTGGTGGACGGGCAGTTCCACCATGCCTCCCTTCACCTCCGGGTCTCTTCTCAGGACCACCCCGACCGCGTCCGATCGGTCGGGCATGGCGGTGATTACCATGCCGTCCCCGGCGGCGGGAGTGTGCATGCCGGTGAGCCGGACGACCGCGGTCTTTGCCGATGGTCCCATCTTTTCCACATGCCCGACCAGGAGCCCGCGATTTGCCGCAAAGTCCGTCCCCATCACCGTTCCCTTCCGGGCGTCCAGAAGGTAGCCCCCGGTAAATTCCCGGTTGAAGGCCTCGAGAAGCAGCCGCATCGCATCCTTCGACGGCGCAAATCTCCCTGCGGCGGCCGCATCGAGCGCCCGCCGGTACACCGAAACGACGGCGCTCACATATTCGGGGGACCGCATCCTCCCCTCGATTTTGAGCGCATCAACGGGTGCGGCGGCGATCTCCTCGATGCGTGGATAGGTGCAGAGATCGCGGGGCGAGAGAAGATAGGAGGGGCCTCGTCCGGCCCGTCTCATCCGCTCCGGACGGCCGAATGCGTCCTCCGACCAGAACACCAGCTCGTAGGGTTTCCTGCACGGCTGGGCACATGCCCCACGGTTGCCGCTTCGCCCCCCGATGAGCGACGAGAGCAGGCACTGGCCGGAGTAGGAGTAGCAGAGCGCCCCGTGCACGAAGACCTCAAGACCCACCCCCAGCTCACGCGCCACCTCGCCGGCGGTGGTGATCTCGGGAAGCGTCATCTCGCGGGCGAGGACCACCCGGCGGGCCCCCAGTACGTAGACGGCCCGGATGCCTTCGACCGAGTGGACGGTCATCTGGGTGGAGGCGTGGAGGGCGAGGCCGGGGACGAACCGGTGGAGCAGGGCAAAGAGCCCGATGTCCTGGATGATGATCGCGTCGACGCCGCACCGGTACAGGTGGAGGGCGTCGCCTATCGCATCCTCCATCTCCGAGTCGGCGATGAGGGTGTTGATGGTCACATAGACGCTGATGTCGCGTTCGTGGCAGTAGGAGATGATGCCCGCCATCTCCTCCCGGTCAAAATTCGGTGCGTACCTGCGTGCCCCAAAGCGTTTTCCCGAGAGATAGACCGCATCCGCTCCCGCCGCAACGGCTGCATGAAGCGCCTCCGGGGAGCCCGCCGGGGCCATCAGCTCCGGGATCCTTCGTCCTGTGCCTTCGTCCATGTATTCATCAGACTATGGTTGCCCGGATGGATAAAACCGGGGGCGAAGGCCGGGCCGCATTTTATTAGCGACCGCAACCATGGTAGTTCAACGGTGATACGCGATGAATCATGAGGATCTTCTTACGGTGGTGCACCAGAACCTCTGTGCCTGCGCACTGGACCTGAACCTGAACAAAAATATCGAGGCCCTGTTAAAACTCCCCCGGCGCGAGCTGCACGTCTCGATACCGGTGATGATGGACGACGGGCGCATCAAGACGTTCCAGGGGTTCAGGGTGCAGTACAACAGCGCCCGCGGCCCGACGAAGGGGGGCATCCGGTTTCACCCGGCGGAGATCGTGAACACCATCCGGGGCCTTGCAGCCATCATGACCTGGAAATGCGCCCTCCACGACCTCCCGCTCGGCGGCGCCAAGGGGGGTGTCATCTGCAACCCGAAGGAGATGAGCAAGAAGGAGCTGGAGAAGCTCTCGCGGGCCTACATCCGGGCGGTTGCCGATTTCATCGGGCCCGGCCGCGACATCCCCGCACCGGATGTCTACACGAACGAGCAGGTGATGGCATGGATGATGGACGAGTACTCGATCATCACCGGCCGGGCCTCGTTCGGGGTCGTGACCGGAAAACCGATCGCCCTCGGCGGGTCCGAGGGGCGGCATGACGCGACGGCGCGGGGGGGCTGGATGGCGATATGCGAGGCGGCGGCGCAGACGGGGATGGAGCTTGCCGGTGCAACGGTCGCCATACAGGGATACGGCAATGTGGGGTACAATGCAGCCCTCTGCGGCCACGAGCTCTACGGGTCGAAGGTGGTGGCCGTGAGCGATTCGAAGGGGGCGGTGTACCAGCCGGAGGGCCTGGACCCGCGGGCGGTGATGGCGCACAAGACAACGGCGGGGACGGTCGCCGGGTTTGCCGGGGCGGCGGGGATCACGAACGAGGAGCTGCTCGAACTCGACGTGGACATCCTCATCCCGGCAGCCCTGGAAAATGTCATCACCCTTGACAATGCCGACAGAATACAGGCACGCATCATCGCCGAGTTCGCGAACGGGCCGACCACAAAGGACGCCGATGCAATTCTCGGCCCCAAGGGCATCCATATCATCCCGGATTTTCTCTGCAACGGGGGCGGGGTGATCGTCTCGTATTTCGAGATGGTCCAGAACTTCAATATGGACCACTGGCCGGAGGAGGAGGTGTACCGCCGCCTCGACGCGAAGATGACGGCGGCCTATCGCCAGGTCTTCGAGGCAACAAAAAAGTATGATGTGGGCATGCGGCAGGCCGCCTACTCCGTCGCCGTCGAACGGGTGGTGACGGCGATGATGGACCGCGGATGGATCTGATTACTGCCGTGCCACACAGACCCACGCATCGTAGATGGGGTCGGCGTCATGGCCGAAGACCTCGGTGGTCCGCCCCATCTCCCCGCACCACTCCTCGATGAGCCGGATTTCAGGCTCGGTTGCGGTCGTAAGCAGCGTGCGTTCGCTCAGGTACAGGAGCTGCCAGACGATCTGCTGCCACATCCCGCGGTTGAAGGAGCTGATGTCGCCCATCATGAGCCCGACGCCCAGGTCGGCGGGCCCGATGTAGCTGGCCGCGAGGGTCGCATCGATGTGCATCACCTGGTCGGGAACGAGGCGCCCGGCGGCAAGCCCGAGGGCGATGAGGCCGGGGTCGTTGTCGTAGGCGATCGGGTAGGCCCCGCACTCCCGCAGTGCCGCGGAGACCACACCCGACCCGCAGCAGCAGTCGATGCAGGACCGCCCGTCGATGTCGTCCCAGACCTCCCGCAGGAGAGCGACGATCATCTCCTGCCGTCCCGGCCGGTTGTCCTCCGGGGCGGGGGGCACCTGGCCGCAGAGGCGCAGGCTGTAGTATTCCATGAGCGCCCGCAGGTACTCCTGCTGCGGCTCCTGGTAGATGTCGCCGCCGAGCTCTTCCATGCGGCCGAAGATCTCCGGGCGGCACGGGCGGCAGACAAAGCTTGCCGCCGTCCATTGGTCCCCCGACCGCACCGCAAAAGCGATCGGTCGTTCATCCTCGCCGATCAGCAGGCGCCCCTCCCCGGCTTCGAGCTCGAGGAGTTCAGCCGTAAAATAGTCGCTCGTCAGGTCCGCAAACGTCGGTTCGATGCACCCGATATGCCCGGTCTCAAAAATATCCTCTAGTAACATGGGTCCCTCTCGATTTTCACTCCCCCCGGCGCCTTGATCGTTCCCTCGATGAAGGCATCCTCATGCAGGGTGAGCTTTTCACACCGGACATCCCCAAGGATGTGCACCTTTTCACAGATGAGGATGGCACCCCCGGCATACACGTCGCCGTGAATGGTATTTTCCTCGCGGATCTCCACGGATTCATCGGTACGCAGGCTGCCGAAGATCGTGTTTCCCCTGGCGACCTTGACCGAGCCTGCCTTGATATTTCCGTGGAGGCGGCAGTTTTCCCCGATGGTCATCGACCGTGGCACGGAGAAGGTCTGGAGGTTCAGGACGGAGTTGGAGGGGATCATCAGGGGCACTTCGGTGATGTCCTCGTCATAGCCGAAGAGTTTCTCGAGGATTTCATCGATCTCCTCCTCCTTTTCGATGCCGAGGAGCGCCACGAGGTAGAGCACGATGTAGGTGATCACCGGCATCGGGTTTCTGATGGAGATCCAGCCCTTCGCCTCGAAGCCTTTTTCGATCAGGACATTGTCCCCGATATCGAGGTCGCCGTTGACGATGAGCCGCCCCATGATCTTCACTCCCTCGCCAAGGTAGGCATCTTCGCTGACAAAGACGTCGCCTGAGACCTCGCAGAAGTTGTCGATGCGCAGGTCGCCGTCGCAGTGGACATCACCGTTCAGCGAGGAGAATTCGCAGACGATCACATCCTTGCCGCTGAGCCCGTAATCGATCCTGCACCGGTCCCCCACGACGATGCAGCGATCGGTCATGAGCGTATGCTCCTGCAGCTCCGTATTATCGGGGATGATGCAGTTTTCAAAAAGTTCCCGGGAAGTATCCTCCATGATGACGCCTACAGAAAGATTCGTTCCCGGAACCTTAAGATTCTTGTTACTTCGCTTTACGGGACCATCAGAACCGGCAGCCGCCGCGGCCGTGCTTTTCCAAGTAGTTCTGGTGGTACTCCTCGGCTTCCCAGAAGACCTGCGCCGGTTCGATGCTCGTTACGATCGGGCCGAAAAATGCATCCTCCTCCTCGAGCCGTGCCCGGATATTCTCGGCAATTCTTCGCTGGTCTTCGTCATGGAAGAAGATCGCCGAGCGGTACTGGCTGCCGACATCCGGCCCGTGGCGGTTGACGGTCGTCGGGTCGTGAAGGGAAAAGAAGGTCTCGACGAGTTCGCCGTAGCCGATGATGGTGGGGTCGAAGACGACTTCCACCGCCTCCGCGTGCCCCGTCCGGCCGGTGCAGACGTCCCCGTAGGTCGGGTGCGCCGTCGTCCCCCCGGTATACCCGACGCGGGTCGATATGACGCCCTCCATGCCCCTGAACCTGGCCTCGACTCCCCAGAAACATCCTGCGGCGAAGGTCGCCTTTTCCCTGCGAGGGGCATCGACGCTCCAGCGGTCGTCCATGGGCGCCTATCGGCGAGGGATGCCTTAATAGTTTCCTCGGCCGTGATACGCGGGGGAAACGAGATAAAAAGAAAGGGACTGGCCTGAACGGGGGTTCAGGCAGTCCCGGAGTTCGCCTGAACCGGGCTACTCTGCGGTCTCTTCGGCCGGGACGGCCTTCTCGGCGGGTGCCGCCTCGACTGCCGGCTCCGGGACCACGGCCGGGGCGGGTGCGGGGATTCCCGTCGGACTTACTTCGCCCTTCGATTTGATCACTTCGACACGGCGGGTGGGGTAGATCTTCTTTACGATCTTGAAGGCTTCGCGGGAGATGTCGCCCAGCACCATCTCACGGACGAACTGGTCGTAGGTGAGCATCTTCGACTTTGCGACGAGATAGTCGGTGATCGTCTGGCGGATTGCCTTTGCCTGGCTGAGATCCGCACGGGAGATGGTAAAGCAGGTCGCGGTCACCCGGATCTTCCTGCCTTCCTTTGTGGTCAGGAGGACGAGCGAGTCGATGCGTGACGTGCGGCGCTTGACCATGGCACGGAGATAGTCCTTGGTGACCTCATGCCCGACAAATTCGGTGTATGCTGCATCGCCGGCGACATTGACGACCTTGAAGGCCATCTTCGTGTTCTGCTTGGAGTAGTCCTGGGTGATCTCACCGAGGGTCGTTCTCATGACACGGCCCTGTACTTTCTCGGGGTCTGCCGCGATCGTCTCGCCAAGGTATGCACGTTCAAAGTACTCGGGTGCATAGACCTTGTACCAGTTTTTGGCCTTCCAGCCTTCAACTCTTCGTCCCATCTGCTTTTTTCGTTTTGCCATAAGTATACCTCTTTTTTATAATTTTTTTCAGAGGAACCGGAACACTTCCTCCGGTTCGCCTACCAGCCGGGCAACGTTCTCCGGCCAGTCTGCCATATCAAATCCTTTCTGTCCGAGGAAGGCCGCCACCCAGCGTTCAAGGCCGATGCCTGAACACCCGGACCAGCACTCCTCGCCGCTCTGCACCTTCACGTTGAACCCCTTCGGGTACTTGTTGCCGTTGATGCTGACGTTCTGGAACTCGAGGTAGCTGCCGTTGTAGGGCAGGTACGCCTCGTAGTCGGTCGTGCCGACGCGTTCGGTCTCGGAGACGCCCACCAGGCCCTCCTGGGCCATGAACCAGGGCGTCACCTTTGCACGCCGCCACTCGAGTTCGAGGATCTCCTCGAAGACGCGGGCATATGCCTCGTGGAGTTCGTCGGCCACCGCGATGGTCTGCTCCTTTGTTCCCAGCCAGAGCACCTCGATGCGGTGGAACTCGTCCACCCGCTCGATGCCGTGGATGCCCCCGGACTCGTACCGGTGGGAGGTGCCCGACCGGTCGAAGACCCGGATGGGGAGGCAGTCCTGTGCAAGCGTCTCGCCCTTGACAAACGGCCAGAAGGGGGGGCACTGGGCATAGCACATGCCGCCTATCGGACCGTCGATTCTGTCGCGGATCATCTCGATGGGGACGTCACCGGTCACCTTGTAGTAGTCGGTGACCTCTTCCCAGTACGCGGGGTCGCGGGACTTCGGGGTGCAGACGTAGTAGATCTCGGGGTAGACGCCCTTGGCGTGGCCCGAGTTCTTCCAGACGTCCCAGGTGACGAGCTTGGGGAAGATCATCTCCTTCCACCCGAGGGGGCGGATGATCTCCTCGATGGCGATCTGTTCGAGCGCCCGTACGAGCTGGACCGCCTGGGGGGCGAAGATCCACTGGCCGCGGGATGCGCCGTGGCGGATCCACCCGCGTGCCACCATATCCTCGGTGGGGTTGCCGCTGTAGGCTCCCGTCCGCTTTTTGCTTTCGAAGAGGAGCTCCCAGTGCTCGCCTTTGCCGCCGTATGCCGCGTTCTCGGCCTTCTCCTCGATCAGGTTGATGAGGCGGTCGGGTGTTTTGTTCTCGAGGTCGGCAAGGTCCATTGCAAGCGTGAGCTCGCACCCTGCCTCGTCCACTTCAACGGATGAGATGAACGGGAGCCTCGGGATGCACGACTCTTCAACGTCATCGCCCAGACGGATGGAGAAATGACGGATGTCGATGCCGCGGACTCCCAGCCGCAGTTTGCCCATGACAGGAGCGATCTGCTTCCTGAACCTGAGCAGGGCATCGTGGGAGCGGGTGTACGGGCCACTCTCTATCCTGAGGCAGAGCCGGTTCTCCTGTACATCCCAGGACGTAATCTGACCGTACTCGCCCTCTGCGGCGTCCCGGGGGACGCCCCTGAGGAAGAGTACGGTGTTTGCCTCTGTCACTTTCTCTTCGATGACCGGTTCCGCTTCGGGGGGAATCGCTGCATTGAAGATCAGGTCGGCTTCTAATGAGAAACGTAACAACATATGTCCTCCGCTATTGCAAGATTCATCAGGTAATCGTCCACCGATGCGATCGTTGAACGAATTTTTTCACTGTCAAACGAGGTCTCGACAACCCCGTCCGCCGCCCTCGTCTGCATCCCGTGCAGGTTGTCGGCACTGAGGGCGCCTGCCACGCATTCGGGCCGGGCATGACGGGTCCGTATGGTCCCCTGCAGGATCATGCGCAGGCCTCCTGAAATCCATTTTTGAAGCAGTCGATGTTCTCTTTGGGGATCTTCGCCCCGCCGCGGGTAGGGTGCCCGCCGCCGACACCGCCGCACTCGATGGCGAGCGCCTCCATGAGGGCCGCCATGTCGCATGCATGCTGCGGCGGGGCCCGTGCGGAGACGAGGCAGGCATCGCCGCGAAGGGCCATCACCGCAACGGGCCGGGCATTGAGCAGGTCCATTGCGAGGATATCTGCCGTGCCGCTGACAAGGCCGGGGTCGTCGATGAGATGGACCGGGCCTTCTCCGTTGAGCTGTGCGAGGGCGCCGATGACCCGGAGCCGGTGCTGCCGGGCGATCTCCCATGCCTCCTCGACCGCATCGTTCGACCGGAGGCAGAGGGATGCGCCCAGTCCGCCGCAGCCGGATTTGCCGCAGGCGTCGAGGATTGCCGCAAGGGAATGCGCATCGCGCACCATGCCACGGGTAAGGTCCCACGTGTCGCCCCAGAGCGCGGTCATCGCATGGTCGTTCTGGAACGGCCCCATGCCGATGACGATGCGGGAGAGCAGTTCGGTGTAATCGGTCTCGCCGCGGGTCGTCGTCTCTTCGACGAGCCGGGTGACGGCAGCCTCCTCGCCGGAGAATCCCTTCAGGTACGGGGTGGTCGCGCAATAGATCTGTTCATGGACATCACGGCCGAAGAGGGGAATGCCCCGTCCGGGAACGATATAGTTCTGAGCGATCCCTTCGTCGACGATCTCCAGGTTCGTGCCGGCGATGTCCTGGCGGTCCCCGATCATCCCGAGCATCGCAAGACCGACGAGGTCGCGGTTGTCTCCCATGTGCTGGGCGACGATGTAGGCCGCCCCGGACGCCGAGAGTTCCCGTTCTCCGTCGATCCCGCAGAGCCGCGGGTTGACATGGTACTGTCCTTCAAAGTGCGGGACATGATGATCGATGACCATCACATCATCGGAGAGGTCCGAAAGCCCCGAACCGATGTCGCACAACACGACTGCTGTTGTGCCCTGCAGGTCCTGCGGTGTCACCCGGGGGGAGATGCGCAACCGGACCTTCGCTCCTTTGCGCAGGAGGGCATGCGTAATGATGGAAGCCGAGGCTATGCCATCCGCATCGTGGTGGCCGTAGACCTCCACGAATTCCTGGTCCCCCAGGTGTTCGGCAAGCAGGCTTGCAGCAGCGTCGAGTGTCATGGATGTGTCTGATTACCTGGAGATCAGGAATTCAGCGGTTTCAGGTTTGTAGGTCCAGCCTTCGGGCATCTTGCCGTTGTTGACATAGTAACGGCCGAGCCTGCGCACCTTTGCCTCAGTGAGATGAAGCTGGCGCTTGTTGTGGACATCCTTCTTGTTCTCGCTCAGGTGCTTGCGCATCCCGAGTGCCTTGACGATGAGGTTCCTGAGATCTTCGGGAACTTCGGAGGCGATGCCGTTCTCCGCAAGGATCTGCTCGACCCGCTTTCCGGTCGCGAGCTTCACCGAGGGAACGCCGTGCTTGTCCCTGAGGTTGAGACCAATCTCAGCCGACGACATTCCCGTTTTGCGCAGTTCGATGATCGTCTTTACGATTTCCGTTGTGTCTGTGTTAGACCACTCCGGTGCTTCGGAGCGGAACGGACGGACGGAGCCGGACTGGCCCCGCCGTCGTGCATGCATTCGTGCCATTATTCACCACCTATGTTTTATGTGCCGGATTTTCGAACCGGATTGGCGTCGCCCCTCGGGGCGTGCGTATTCCGTGAGTACATCCGGCAGAGATACTCGGTTGAATGTGGTTGGGTTATGGTGCATTCATACCGGATTCCAGTTAGATGGGCTGAAATCCAATTGAATCAACCTGAATTCGGTTGGTAAGGTCCTGAAAATAGTCATTACTGACTTCTTCTGTAATCCCAGAGCCGCCGCAGGCGGCCATGTCGTATGGACACGTCGGACTTACCGAGCCAGCATCACATCCTATGTGAGTGCTGCATTAACGTCGGTGTTTCAGGTATTAATGGTTGTCCCGGCACCTCCTTCCTCCCGTACCTTCGCATCCAGATAAGGGCAGATATACGGACGAATATACGGACGAATATACGGAGAACTATGGCAAAGATACAGGCGGGGGGATGACGTGGGCACCCTGGAGAACGGATGGATAACGAAGATTTATGATGATTTAGTGCATATAGTCTGTCGCACGATGTGCATCATGTGCACACAACCATGTCTGTAACATCATGCGTTTCCACCCAAACTCAATTTCATTTCAATCTAGGTTCAATCACACGCAATCACAAGCAATCACAAGCAATCACAAGCAATCACACGCAATCACACGCAATCACACGCAATCACACGCAATCACACGCAATCACACGCAATTCCCGCATCCATGCGATTGTAGTCTAGCGGTAGGACAGTGGCTTCCCAAGCCTCTAACTCGGGTTCGATCCCCGGCAATCGCATACTACAATATTTTTCTGGGGATTTCATCCTGAGATAATATCATAAAAAATCGGAGATCTGTTGTTCCATCTTCACAGTATGGAGAACTCTATTATTTTCCTGCATTTGAGGAACGTGTAATCGATCCATCCCCACAGGTGTAGGGAACTCGCGGCCTTCCCAAATCGGCGTAAAGTTGGTCTGAGGTCCATCCCCACGTGTGTGGGGAACTCACCGTCTCGCCGCTTATGGCGTTTGCGAGTCGCGGTCCATCCCCACGTGTGTGGGGAACTCTGGCAAACCAAGTAGAAAACCTGCAAGTACAGAGGTCCATCCCCACGTGTGTGGGGAACTCGTGTCTGGTGTCGGATTCATACTGGATATGATAGGTCCATCCCCACGTGTGTGGGGAACTCCCCGTGTGGTGATGTATGATGGATAGATTCACAGGTCCATCCCCACGTGTGTGGGGAACTCCCCATCCGAGGCATTCATACCACGCGATTTGCAGGTCCATCCCCACGTGTGTGGGGAACTCCCCGTATGCGCGCAGATATGGACGGACGACCGAGGTCCATCCCCACGTGTGTGGGGAACTCTCGTGGCGCAACAAGTCGTTCAAGCTGGCCCAAGGTCCATCCCCACGTGTGTGGGGAACTCGCATACCCCCTTTTGTAATATTTTTCATTTTCAGGTCCATCCCCACGTGTGTGGGGAACTCAGGATACCGGTTTATCGCTGTTCTTCTCATCCCGGTCCATCCCCACGTGTGTGGGGAACTCTGCGGCAAGGAGAACGTGTTGGCGCCTTTTAGAGGTCCATCCCCACGTGTGTGGGGAACTCTATAAGTGCAACAAATGGCAAAATGAGCGCGCAGGTCCATCCCCACGTGTGTGGGGAACTCCTTTACGGAAAGGTCTATGATCCAGTTGAAGAAGGTCCATCCCCACGTGTGTGGGGAACTCGACGATGGTGCCGACACCGGGGGCATTGACATAGGTCCATCCCCACGTGTGTGGGGAACTCCCGCGCGTGCGGTGGAGCCTAAGGCGCCATTTAGGTCCATCCCCACGTGTGTGGGGAACTCGAGCGCATCGAACAGACGACGCTCGACGGGCGAGGTCCATCCCCACGTGTGTGGGGAACTCATACTACCATCATACCCGATATGCTCGCATGTAGGTCCATCCCCACGTGTGTGGGGAACTCTCCTCCTGGATATCGAGGAGCATGACGCCCCGAGGTCCATCCCCACGTGTGTGGGGAACTCATCATAATCAAGCGCCTTTATATCACTCTCCGAGGTCCATCCCCACGTGTGTGGGGAACTCTCGGTTAAAAACTCTATCAGCGACTTATAATCAGGTCCATCCCCACGTGTGTGGGGAACTCTCAAAATCCGCTTATTTGTACTTGCACCAAAAAGGTCCATCCCCACGTGTGTGGGGAACTCGATCGGAGTATCCAATGACCGCAACCGGAACCAGGTCCATCCCCACGTGTGTGGGGAACTCGATACGCACGCATCCTGGCACCGCAACCGTCCAGGTCCATCCCCACGTGTGTGGGGAACTCCTGGGCAACCGCCACGTCGGCCATCGATTCGGCGGTCCATCCCCACGTGTGTGGGGAACTCCTCAACCTGCTGGTCGGCGGCCTTGTTGCTGTGGGTCCATCCCCACGTGTGTGGGGAACTCGACCTTGATCCTGACCGGATCGCGCCAGTTGTAGGTCCATCCCCACGTGTGTGGGGAACTCAGCCGACGAGCAAACCCTCCGGCAGAGAACGCAGGTCCATCCCCACGTGTGTGGGGAACTCGCTTCAATGGCAGAGGCCACTATGAACGGGTGAGGTCCATCCCCACGTGTGTGGGGAACTCTCTTTAATTTATATACCATGAATGAATTTAAAAATTGTCAAGGGAAAACATATCGGTGATTAATACCTGTCTCTTATACACATCTGACGCTGCCGACGAAGAGGATAGTGTATCAGTTATTATCCTGTAACAAATATTTATAATAATCAATTACTAAACCTCCCCCTTTACCGGGACCAGTTTTGAACTCTTCCCAAAGAAAGTTCTTTAATTTATTCGACATTGTGAACCCTGATTTTCGAAATGACCGATTCTAATGCATCATTCGTTCGTTTGAGCATATAATTGTTTGTCGAACCATGGTCGGGGATACGGGGGAAATTCATGCTCCCCCGTCGGGCCGGCACTTGACGGAAAAATAGCTGCCGTACTGCCAGGCACTGGAAGGTTGGCATAAATATTCGTTTCATCCATCCGCCTAAATGTCCATTCGTCAACATTACACATGCCCTCCTCTACATCCAAAGGCCATTTATGAATCCGGGGGAAACATTTTCCTGACCCATGTCAAGGCATATCTATGGAGAAAGGCACTGGCAAATATCCAGAGAAGATCTGTTCATTTCTTGCATTCGATACCGAGACAACAGGCCTGCCAGGAAGAGAAAATACACGTCTTATTGAAATAGCCTGGGTAAAAGGTACATTTTCTTCACGCTATGCAGAGACCAAAGAGTATCTCATCAAACCAAAAGGGATGATGGTCCCTCAAAATATCACCGAACTTAATGGAATTACCGATGAAATGCTCTGTACATCAGGCATCCCGATACGTGATGCACTCAAAGCTTTTTCCGATGCAGTCAGGTCATGCGACTGCGTCATTGCCCATAATATGGCATTTGACCGGGCAATCATCTCAGAGGAGTGTTTCCGGGTGGGGATGCCAAATCCTCTCAACAGTGCTCGTCTTCTGTGTACAATGACAGCAGGTGTTGCCTATGAATGCAACCAAAACAAACGGCCAAAACGAAAAACCATTTCACTTATAAACCTTCATGCATCCATCTTCGGCAAAGCTCCCACGGTCACCCATCGTGCACTGCCGGATGCTATTTCCTGCGCCCGGTGTGCATGGGTACTTGCGCAATCCAATGCATTTCCAGAAAATTTTGTTTTCTGCAATCAGGGATAAATCCCCAAGACTTATCCTTCTTCTCTCCAACACACAAGTATGAATCCCCCTTTTGGACAGGTAAAAAACTACTATCCTTATTGGGGGAAAACATCACAAAAGGACGCAAAAGCACATTCCTACCATCTTCTGGTGTACCACTGCCTTGATGCCGCAGCCGTCGCAAGCGTCATTATTGAAAAAAATCCATCCCTGAGAAAAAAGTTCGCATCACTATTCCCATCCCGTGAACAAGAAGCCAGAAATCTTATACTCTTCAGTATTGCCCTGCATGACCTTGGGAAATTTTCCGGCAGGTTCCAGTCCCTCTCACATGAAACATTTTCCCTGCTCAATCCCGGAAAAAAGGGACAGCCATATCTTCCCGGTGTGCGTCATGACGCGATGGGAACGGAGTTCATCACCACAACCCTCTGGGAGCGGGTATGGGAAGAAGAATGGTTCCCCTTCGAAACCGATGATGCAGACGAGTTCGACTGGCGGGAAATCTGGTTGGCATGGTTCCAGCCATTTTCCGGGCATCATGGTGCACCGACCCAACCCCTTGCCGGACGAATGATCACCGTCTCCAGTCTCTTTTCACCAGAAGAAATGGCGACGGCAATGGAATTTTCCCATGACTGTTACCGCCTCTTTCTCCCGGATACCCTGCATCCCATCCGGTATTCCGATGAACTCGCCTCCGCCGTCAGGGTCTCTTCCTGGCTCCTTGCAGGCCTGACCATTCTCTCTGACTGGATTGCATCGGGTGAAATGTTCGACCACCGCGCAGAAGAGATGCCGCTTGAAGACTACTGGCGCACCTATGCCCTGCCACAGGCGGAAGCTGCAGTCGATGCTGCCGGAATTATCCCGCAGACTCCCTCACCTTCGCAGGGGGCAAGAGAACTCTTTTCCTACGACACCCCCCGACCGGTCCAGAGGCTGACCGAAGCAATGCCCCTCCCCGAAGGGCCTCTTCTCATGATCATCGAAGACCAGCCCGGGAGTGGCAAGACCGAGGCGGCCATCATCGCGACACATCGTCTCCTCTCACGCGGAGATGCAGATGGATTTTTCTTCGCCCTTCCCACGACGGCGACCGCGAACAGCATGTTCGACAGAATGGAGCAGGCCTACCGCCAGCTGTTCACCGATGATTCCCATCCCTGGCTCGTCCTCTCCCACGGCTCCCGAACACTCTCTCCGGGCTTCAGGAGAATGGTACGCATCGGACCCGAAGGGAAGAAGGGAAGCGGTGATCAAAACCCGGGGGATCGGGACTATTCACCTGCTGAATGTTCGGCATGGATTGCAGACAACAGGAAAAAGGCCCTACTTGCAACAGTGGGGGTGGGGACCGTCGATCAGGCGCTCATGGCAGCCCTTCCCTTCCGGCACCAGTCGCTCAGAGTCCTCGGTCTTGCCACCCATGTGCTCATTGTCGATGAAGTGCACTCCTATGACAGGTATATGCATACGGTCCTTAGGTCTCTGCTGACCTTTCAGGCAGCACTCGGCGGGGGCGTGATCCTCCTCTCGGCAACTCTCCCGGTACAGATGCGAAATGAACTTGCTGTGGCATATTGCCAAGGTCTGGGCCTTTGCGCAACCCCTCCCCTTCAATCGGAAGCGTACCCCCTTATCACGCTCTGTGCAACGGACGGGATCCACGAAATGGAGCCGGAACAAGAACCAGGGAAAAATACCAGGTATCGGGTTACTCCCCTGACAGACATTCAGGAAGCATATCACGTGGTGCTGGAAAAAGCACAATCCGGCAACTGTGTCTGCTGGGTCCGCAATACGGTCTCAGACGCGGTGGAGTCGTACCGGTCTATCCGGGAACACCTTGACCGCGATTATGTCCTGCTTTTCCACGCACGTTTCATGGCATCCGACCGCGAGCGAAGTGAACATGAGGTGGTATCAAGGTTTGGAAAATTTTCCAATACGGAAGAGAGAAGAGGGATGGTAGTGATCGCAACGCAGGTTATCGAGCAGTCACTTGACCTCGACTTCGACTGTGTAATAAGCGATCTCGCCCCGATAGACGCGATGATACAGAGGGCGGGGAGGATGCACCGACATGCCGCCCTCCATATAGGAGAGGATATCCCCGAATTCTTTGTGCTGACCCCCGACCCGGACAGGATAAACGGGGACTGGTACAGCAGGATGTTTCCCCATGGCGCCTATGTATATCCGCACCATGGCCAGCTCTGGCTGACTGCACGGACCCTCTGCAGCACCACTATGATCACTCTTCCTGTCGATGCACGGCCCCTCATCGAATCAGTGTATGGCCCGGAGGCACAGAACATCATCCCGGAGGATCTTCAGGACCTGGAAATGGAGGCACTGGGCAAGGACTTTGGGGATATTTCCATCGCCATTAATAATGTCCTCCCGGTATTTTCCGGCTACTCGTGGAAGATGAACTGGCTGGATGAGAACCTCACGCCGACACGTCTGGGTGAACCGGTACGTTCGTACATCCTTGCCCGATGGGATGGTTCCTCCATAACACCACTGGCGTCATCAGACCGCGGGGGGTGGGAAAAGAGCACGATAGCGATATCTGCAAGATCCATTGCACGAGTCTCAGAAATGGAACAGAACCTTGCCTTGGCGGTTGATGGTTTCCGCGCATCGCTACCTCCGCAGGCGTCTTGGTATGAAATCCTCCCTTTTACCGAAGTAGATGGCGTTTTACGAGCACAGGTCCTCGACCAGCGCAACAAATTAGTAGAAGTACGGTATTCTCATGAAACAGGCATTGAATTTCATAAATAACCCATTATAGCCTAAATTTTGGAATAATAGCCAATATATTTCATTTAGAGACATAAAACCGATCAATAAAGTATATCGTGAGCAAAATAGGAAGTTCCCATATAACAGGTGAATAAATGTACCAATTACTGGATAGTCCATGGCTTCCGGTGCTCCGTGCGGATGGAACGGTTGAGTCCATAGCTCCGTATGCGGTGACCAATGGTCATGACGTAAACCCTGTGATTTCTGTCCATGCGGTACGCCCGGATTTCACCGGGTCTCTTGTGCAGTTTCTCATCGGGCTTACACAGACAGCGCTCGCCCCCGAGAATGAGCGAGAATGGAGACGTCTATATCAGACACCCCCATCCCCCGGAGAACTCAGAGATGCCTTCCACCCTTATGAATCTGCCTTTGCCCTTGGACCTGATACAACCCAGCCAATCTTCCTGCAGGAACAGGGGCTTGAGGGCCAAATTCTTCCGATATCCCGCCTTTTCCTTGAAATGCCGGGTGAGAATGCGGAAAAGAACAATACCGATCTCTTCCTTAAAAGAGGGGGCATTGAAAGATTGTGCCCTGCCTGTGCAGCAGCGGCTCTCTATACATTTCAGACGCATGCCTCCTTTGGAGGTGCCGGCCATCGGGTCGGCCTCAGGGGAGGAGGGCCACTTTCAACCGTTATAAGAGGTCATACGCTCTGGCAGACGATATGGACAAACATCCTTCCGGCCTCTGAAATGGGCCGGTTTGGTGATCTATCGAGAACAGAAAATGATGCCGTGTTTCCCTGGCTTCGGCAGTGGGAGCAAAAACAGGGACAGCTCACCGTCACCCCCTCCATGATGCACCCCTGCCATATGTTCTGGGGGATGCCGCGAAGGATTCGTCTGGAATTTGGTGGCGAAGGATACTGTGATCTCTGCGGTGCACAGGCAGAATCCTCAGTTACCGGATTTGTAACAAAAAGCAGGGGTATGAACTACGGGTTCTGGCACCACACGCTGACGCCTGTTTCAATGAACACCAAGACACAGGAGGGGTTATGCAAACATGTTCAGCCGGGCGGTATACCATACCGGTACTGGACAATAATTATGCAGGCTTCATCAGGTAAAGAAATCCAGAATGAGCCAGCCCCTGTAATCCCCCATTTCCTGCAGCACAGACTGAAATATGTCTCGAAGACAACCGGAGGCAGGCCCTTCCGGGTCTGGTCATCAGGGTATGATATGGACAAAGCAAAGGCCAGGTGCTACTATGAGGGCACAATGCCGGTCTTTGAGATCGATGAGGACATCCGGCCACAATTTGAACAGGCAGCCCAGGCATTTGTTGAGAGTGCATCCTACGCGTCGTCTATGACTATTTCGCAGATCAAGGCAGCTCTATTCTCGAATAAAAGCGAGGCAAAAGGCGACTTTTCGGTCATATCATCCCGCTTTTGGCAGGATACAGAAACGGCATTCTATGACGCCCTTAAATCAGCGGAGAGTATCCTCCCGGAGAAAGGGTTTGAGGGGTTGTCGGATCAGGGTGGCCCGAACCACGTGTGGTTCGGAATCCTAAGACATGAGGTGTTCGACCTGTTCGATGAGTATTCCCTTTCTCTTCAGATTGGTGAATCAAACCCCGGGCGGATTGCCCGTGCACGAAGGGATTTGAGCAGACAGTTCCATTCCAAAAAAGGCATTCGTACGTTACTGAACATCATTGAGGCATAAAGAGGCAGTCTTCATGAATGAGAAAAAAAAGAACCTGAAATTCTCCCGTGGATCTGAAGAGGAACAGATTCTTCAGACCTGGTGGTCCGGTCTGGACAGGTCCAGGGGAGACCGCGCGATGCTGCGGCGATGCAGGAATCCGGCGGAATTGATTATGGTCCCTGCATATCACCGCCTCCGTCTGTCACTTTCGGACAGATGGTACGTGAACAACCTGCAATTAGCGGTCGTCGCCGGAGTTATTTCACATCTGGACACGGATGAAAAATCAGGAACCTGCGCAGAACAGATGGCACGACCGAAAGAAAATAGCGGCCCCTCCCGGGTAAGCGGCCTTCGGTTCAGGCGCCTTCTCAAAGCTGATGCCCCTGCTGAGGAGTATATGGCGCTGGTTCGGATGGTCCATCTCATGGGAAGGACCGCAAATCTCAGCGATCTGGCAAACAGCGCATACCACTGGAATGAATATACGAAGAAAAACTGGGCACTTTCGTACTACGAAAAAGCGCCCGCCACTGAATCATAATCTAGGCAAAAGGTGAACAAAAAATGAAGAGATTTACTCAAATTCATATGCTTGTATCGTATCCGCCATCAAATCTGAACCGCGATGACTTGGGAAGACCCAAGACGGCCCGCATGGGAGGAAAAGAACGCCTGCGCATCTCCTCACAGAGCCTGAAACGTGCATGGAGGACGTCAGATATCTTCTATGAATCACTTGCCGGAAACATTGGCACCCGAACAAAAGAAGTCGGTGAGATGGCAATGCAGTCCCTTACGACCGGAGTTCCTTTTTCAGCCCTGGTTGCAGGAAAGGAGGAGGAGCCCACATTTACCCCAGTGAATGAAACAAAGGCCAGGGAATGGAGTGAAAACATCGCGAAGGTCTTCGGAAAACCCCAGTCCGGAACCAACTCACTGAAGATCGAACAGCTTGCCCATATCAGCCCCGAAGAGATACGGGCAGTTGACGAACTCATCAGGTCCTGTGCAGCAAAGGGTGAAGGGCCGACAGAGGAAGAACTCGAGCTTCTCAGATCAGAAAATTCTGCCGTTGATATCGCGATGTTCGGAAGAATGCTTGCTTCAAAGCCGAAATACAACTGTGAAGCAGCAGTGCAGGTCGCCCATGCGATCACGGTCCATGACTGTGTGGTCGAGGACGACTACTTCACGGCAGTCGACGATCTGAACCGCGGAGAAGAATCTTCAGGTGCCGGACATGTCGGCCAGGCCGAGTTCGGAGCGGGCGTCTTCTACCAGTATATATGTATCAATAATGAGCTGTTACACGAAAATCTGGGGGGAGACGAGGCACTGACGAGTCGTGCCCTGAAAGCCCTTGTCGAAGCGGCTGCAAAGGTTCCCCCATCAGGAAAGCAAAACAGTTTTGCATCCCGTGCCTATGCGTCATACATCCTTGCAGAGAAAGGCAATCAGCAACCGCGGTCTCTTTCCGCCGCGTTTCTGAATCCCGTGAACAAAGGTGATTACCTCGCAGCATCAATTCAGGACCTTAAGGAAACCAGAGATAAGATGGACGCAGTCTACGGGTGCTGCTGCGAGGGGTCGGTCGAGATGAACGCCTGCACAGGAGATGGATCGCTGGATGAGGTAATTTCATTCGTAGCTGATCACAATGACTGAATATTTGGTGTTTCACCTGTATGGCCCGATGGCATCTTGGGGCGAGACTGCGGTTGGCGAATTCCGCCCTTCGTCCGACCATCCCTCACGGTCAGCGATACTCGGCCTCATCGCTGCTTCACTCGGTATACGCAGGGAGGATGATGCGACTCTGGAGAAGATTACCACATCATACGCACTGGCAATTGCTGTGGAGTCATCGGGAACCCTGCTCCGGGATTACCATACCGCTGCGGTTCCCCCTTCCGGAAGAGGGAGAAACCATCGCCATTTTGCGACCAGAAAGGACGAACTCTCCGGCCCGCGTGAGAATCTTTCAACCATTCTCTCATCACGGGATTACCGGTGTGATGCACAATACCGGGTCTGTGTCTGGCCAAGAGGTCCGGAGAGCCCATATGCGCTTTCCGAGCTTCAGGCAGCACTTGCATCTCCACTCTTTGTTCCCTATCTCGGAAGAAAATCATGTCCACTTTCACTGCCAATGAATCCGGTTCTCATTGATGCGGGTGATGCGGGGGGCGCTTTGAAAACGGTATATGCTGAAGAGAAAATGAGGATGCCCGGACTGCACCGGGATAGAAATATCCGTGTTTACTGGAGTGCGGGGGATTATGCAGGCATTCCAGCAGGACATTCGGTTCAGCGTCGTGATGAACCGTATTCACGCAAACCCTGGCAATTTATGGAACGTATTGAAGAGATGGGGTATCTCCAAACCGAGGGGGAACATGTACTTTAGCAAGATATCGCTACAACCACGTGCAAGTGACGATCCAATCTTCTGGTCGGGAATGGGGACAACGTACCAGGCCCACCACCGGGTTTGGGACCTATTCTCTGATGGTCCAGACAGAGAGAGGGATTTTCTCTATCGTCAGGAGTATACCACCGGACTTCCTGCGTTCATCTGTGTTTCAGCAAGAACGCCGGATGACCGGCATGGTATGTGGAATGTTGCAACGAAGGAATATGCTCCGGTCCTGCATGAAGGCCAGCGGCTCAGGTTTAGTCTCCGTGCAAATCCGATACGGACACGCTGGATTGAGGAAACAGACGGGAAAAAGTATCATAAGCGCCATGACGTGGTAATGGACCGGAAAAAGAGGTTGCGTGATGAGAGCATCCCAAAAAGTGAATGGCCCGATTTGCAGCAGATCGTGCAGGATGAAGGCTACGAATGGCTTGCTTCCCGCGCCGATGAACACGGATTTTTCGTATCCCCCGCCGATGTTGTCGCCGGAGGGTATGTGCAGCAGAAATTCCTGAAGAAGAAGGGAAAGCACCTCATCCAGATATCCACCATAGATTTTGATGGTATTCTGAAAGTGATCGATCCGGAAAAAATGTTCACCACACTTATGGATGGTATCGGCCCATCCAAGGGATTTGGATGCGGACTCCTTCTGGTAAAACCCGTGTGAGGGGATCATAATGGATCTCCCTCCACTCCGGCCCATCGCAATGAAAGAGCGGACATCTCTTGCGTTTCTTGAAAGAGGGCTTCTGGATGTCATTGATGGAGCATTTGTCCTCGTGGACAAAAACGGGGTGAGGACCCAGATTCCGGTCGGTGGAATAGCCTGCCTGATGCTCGAACCGGGTTCACGGGTATCCCATGCGGCAGTGACCCTTGCTGCCCGTGTCGGTTGCCTTCTGGTTTGGATTGGCGAAGCCGGGGTCCGCCTCTATTCGGCCGGACAGCCGGGCGGTGCACGTGGAGACAGACTTCTGTACCAGGCACAACTTGCCTTAAATGAGGATGCCAGAAGGAAAGTTGTCCACAAAATGTTTTCAATGCGTTTTGAGGGATCGTATCCCTCGTACCTCTCCATTGACCAGTTGCGGGGAATGGAGGGCGTACGAGTAAAGGAGATTTACAAACGTCTTGCACAGACTCACGGGGTTGAATGGAGAGGGCGAAGATACAATCCGGAAGACTGGGAAGACGGGGACAATGCTAACAGATGCCTTAGTGCGGCAAATGCCTGCCTGTACGGAATATGTGAAGCTGCAATACTTGCCGCAGGATATGCACCGGCAATTGGGTTTCTGCATTCTGGAAATGCCCGTTCTTTTGTGTATGACATTGCGGACCTCTTTAAATTCGAGACCGTCGTCCCTGCTGCGTTTTCTGTTGCTGCGCAAAATCCACAGAATATTGAGATGGTGGTTCGCCACCAATGCCGGGACATGTTTCGTGAAACGCGGCTTTTAAAGCGTATTATTCCTACGATTGATGATGTGCTCGCGGCAGGCGGCCTTGCACCTCCGGGCATCCCAGATGATGCGCAGCCTCCTGCACTTCAGGACAGGAAAGGAATTGGCGATGTTGGTCATCGTAACTGAGAATGCACCTCCCCGTCTTCGGGGGAGGCTTGCAGTATGGCTTCTGGAGGTGAAAGCAGGAGTGTATATTGGCCGGTATTCTTCCCGGGTGCGGGAAATGATCTGGGACCAGGTGACAGAAGGTATTGGAGATGGAAATGCTATCCTTGCATGGTCAACAAATTCGGATTCAGGGTTTGACTTCCACACTTTCGGTAAAGACAGGCGCATTCCCTGGACCAGAGGAGACGGGGTGAAGTTTATTTCATTTCTCCCAATGGATAAGCAGATGGAAACGCAGACAAAAAACGGTTTTAACTCTAAAATTGATCTCTTCGCTGAGGAATACGGAGGAGAATTTTTGAATGGAAAATAGTCTGTTGCTTCTAAATATTTGGTATTGAAGGAATTTTCAATATTCCTTAAGCCATTTTTTTAAAATGAAGATATCAGATATTCAGCAGACTGCACACGACATGCCCATGGTCCCGCTGGGGAGATGGAATTCATTCGCATCTGCTGCAATGAGAGATTTCGGAGTATATTTATTTCTGATTTCTAGAGTGAGCTGAATATTCAATTCAATTCTTTCTTCGGAGACATTAAGACGAACATCAATTTTGCGAGCCTTCATCAGTGCATATTTTGAGACACCCAATCGTTTCGAAGCATTCTGTATCTCCACGCCTTTGATATACGTTTCTCCCCCGACATCAATGATGATATTGTCCAGGTTCAACGAGTGTGAATAATTGCCTCCTTTTTCAAAGAGATACAGACTGTCGTTTTCAAAATCATAATCAATGGTATCTGCATCCGTATGAAAGTAATTTTCAGCCATCTATTTCACCCTCCTACTTCTCTTTTGTATATAGCACGTAATTAAATGTAATATTATTTCAGGATTGGTATCATCCACCGCAACAACCAGGGCAAGGTCAAAATCGTCGCTCAAATTGAAGAGGACCTCGAATTTACCCTTTTCTTCATATGAGATTGCAACCGGATCACCACTCCTGAGCAGTTCATACATACCCTCAATATCAGGCATTACATCACCTTTCCGCTCCTCATGACGAATCCCGAAATGGCGGGTGATTCTCAGATTCTCTTGTTTAAGTTTGGAAAGGGATTGCAAGAATATTGAGATATTCATCGTATCAAGTGCAATTTCTGCATGTTCTTTATTAAGTCATTCGTATACGTCGAAAATGTAGCCTGAACGCGGCTAAGGGCATAAATTGATGCATCTCTTTGATTCTTCAGCTTCTCCCACTGGACAGGGACTTCTGCCAAACCCCTTCCTCCTCGTCGTGTCAGGCACGTGAATGCCCGTTTCTCCCGCCACCGCCCCGGCGCATAAGAAACGCTTAAATATCCCCCCATTTGCGGAAAAATACCCTATATAAACCATCGACACAGAAGCGAAATACGGCCGGATCTCCCCATCCCCCTACCCTTTGCACCCTGGAAAACTACCTGCCAGTACAGGGCCGGTATAAACCCCAAATTACCCACTGTTTCGTTTGAAACTCAACATAACCGCGCCTTTTTCCCGACCCCCTGAAAACCCCCAAACCACGCCCGGAATGGCCGTATTTTACCTGGGGATGGTCCCGGAATTGCCTCCGTTCCACCTCCCGGAGCATGGGGGCTGCACCACCGCGAGCACTGCAGAACCCGCTCCCCCACCCCGCCTCAGCCCTGATCATAAAG
>OMKS01000265.1_pt1 | contig 49336 bp, 50 predicted proteins | sample 1674721 | NCBI WGS metagenome assembly OMKS01 (sample SAMN06264996, study PRJEB25208) | sediment metagenome | isolation source: hot spring sediment | place: USA: California | collected 2014-09-02 | reverse complement strand
GATGCGACGATCGGGAAGGAGCAGATGCTGCCTGCTTCTTTTGCGATGGCGTCGACCGCTGCCTCCGCGGCCATGAGTGCCGCAGGGACGCTCTCTCCCATGATGAAGAAGTTGCCGCCGGCGATGCCCTTGACGATTCCAAATTCTTCCTCGCCGATGTACTCTCCACTCATGATGGGAACCGCCCAGCATTTTCGTCCACCAACTTCTGTCTGGTACTCGTATTTGTCACCGAAGAAATGGAGCTTTACGTCGATGCGTTCCTCTGCCTCAGGCATACCGTCGAAGACAGCTGTGGTGGGGAGGGTCATTACACATTCTGCAAGACGCTCAACGACCTGCTCCTTGAGCTTCTTCTTGCCGCCGGCAAAGAACATGACCGCAACACCGGGGCGTCCGTCAGGGGTCTCCGATGGGTCGAGAATGCGCTCGATGCCTGCTTCGCAGGGGCACCCTATGGCGGAGGTGGCAAAGCCAGTTGCCTCGGTCGCTACCTTGAGGGCCCATTTTTCGTTGATTGCAGTAATTACGACGCGGCATGCCCAGTTAGGAAATGCCTCTGCGTACTCGTCTTCGATAGGTACTCCGTTTAATTCCATGAATAATACCTCGTTTCAGTAATTCTTTAGGTGAGGTGTAGGGATACTAGAAGGTTTCTTTTTGAATAAGGGACCTTCGGAGAAGGGACCTTTGAGAAGTATTCTTCGTTCGAGGGACCTTCGGAGAAGGGACCTTTGAGAAGTATTCTTCGTTCGAGGGACCTTCGGAGACTGTACCTTTGAGAAGTATTCTTCGTTCGGGGGACCTTCGGAGAAGGGACGTCGGTTGAGGCGGTCCGGGAAGTGCGGCCGCACGACAAGCATTTAAAATAAAGCATAAATTGGGTTTATTTTTAATTTGGACCTGAATAATGAGTTTTTAATGAGGGGCACCCACGGCAATCATAGCAATAGATTTAAATTTCACAAAATAGAACGTTAATTCAGAGGAGATTGGATTATGGGCGTTTCTACAGATTCAATGAACTCGTACATTTCCCGTGACCTCAAGCATCAGTTTTCCCCCAAAGAAGGCTGGATGATTGAGAAACAACCGGATTGCGGCGGCGTTACCTTCCCGTACGTCGTATGGCGCAAGCGTTTTGGTCAGACGAAGCGGTATCCGGTCGAAGTGGTCATTGGACCATCTGTTTCGGGTAAAATGGTCGAGGAGTTTGCAGCAAAGAAAGCAGCGGCAGAGAAAGCAAAGATTTCACTTGAACCGCTGACGCTGTTTGTACCGACAGGCGCAGATGTCTCTGCAGTACCTGATGACATCGATGTAAAATATCTCAAAGTTCTGAAGGTCGAGGAAGGCCAGGTCATCTGGTGGAAAAAGACCCTCATCGCTGAATAATTTGTATTGAACGGTGCTCCCTGAAGGGAGCATATATTTTCCCTGTTGTTGTTCTTCAGGGGACCATCCGGATGGTCCCGGTCTCATCCGTCCGGTATCCGCCGAGTCTTTTCAGGCAGTCGGTGAACCGGTCTGATGTAATGGTACTGAAGAGCGTTGCAACCCGTTCATTTTCTTCGAGTTCTGCTGTAGGACAGACTATCTCATACCGTTCCGTTCCGATGGGTTCGAATGAAAGGCCAAGGGCCTTTGCCGCGCTATAGACGCCGATGCCGGCATCGCATTCGCCTGCACTGACGGAGAGGGCGACTGCCAGATGGGTGGTTGCTTCATGGTCATAACCGGTGATGGAGGAGGCGTCAGTCTGCCGCTCCCGCAGGAGATGGTCAAAGAGGACGCGGGTGCCCGAACCCCGCTGACGGTTGATGATGCGCACACCGGGCAGGTCGTCAAAGACGATGCCATCACGGGAGATGACGCCCTGCTCCCGCTCCGCGATACAGATGAGTGAGAGTTGTTCATCCGGCAGGTAGCGCCGGAGATACGAGAGATTATACTCCCCGTCATCGCCAAGCAGATGCATCGGTGCGGCATGGCAGGCCCCCTGTTTAAGTGCAAGAATGCCACCCATGCTGCCGACATGGGTGGAGTGCATCAGAACGCCGTCACCGGTCATATAGTCGGCAAGAAAGTCCAAAGCCGGGTCATGACTGCCGGTTACCAGCAGGGATTCTTCCGCTGCCCTGCGAGGGACGCTGAGCAGGGCAGTGACCTCTTCGCCTGCCATAATCCCTTCCCGTGATGCGGGAATCCGGAAGTAGGCGTTTGCACGGACCGCGCTCATCTGTACCCCCGCACCGCGGGACTGCGGAACGGCTACCCACCGCCCCCTGACATTTCCCACGGTGAGAAGGACAAATTCATCGGTCCCTGCTGCAGAATCAAGGGTTGTCGCAAGATGCACCCGGAGCTGTTCCGGCACGCCGGGCTGCAGGCCGTAGAGTTCCATCATAGGCCGGATGACCTCCCGAAGAATCGTAGAAGCTGCAAGTGGATAGCCGGGCATCCCTATGACCGGTTTCCCATCAATGATTCCTACAATGACGGGTTTTGCGGGTTTGATGGCAACGCCATGTATCAGCAGTTTTCCCAGTTCACCGACGATCTCCGCCGTGTAGTCCCGTGTTCCCTTGGACGAACCGGCGGAGATGACGAGCATGTCATTTTCACGAACTCCTCTTCTGATTGCCTCCCTGATGGCCTCTCTGTCATCGGGTACGATGTCGTACTTCCGGGGGGCCGCCCCCAGTTCGCTCAGGTAGGCCGCCGCCATCTGCATGTTGCTCTCGACCACCTGCCCGGGGAGGGGGCGGACCCCTGCGGGGATCAGTTCGCTGCCGGTTGGGATGAGGCCGACACGGAGTTCTTTTACCTTGACCTCCGTTATCCCATAGGAGGCGAGAGCACCGATCTCGTGTGCCCGGATGCGGTGGTTCGAGGGGATGATCATCTCGGATTCTGCGATGTCCTCACCGACGGGGCGGATATGCTGCCATGGGGCAGTTGCCCGGCGGATGACAAACGAACCGTCCTCAGTCGTCTCCACATCCTCGATCATGATGACCGCATCATACCCTTCGGGCACCACATTGCCCGTATTGATGCGCACAGCGTCGGGGAGGATCACCGGGCGCTGTTCATGGGCTCCGGCGGTGTCAGCGCTCCTGACCGCAATGCCGTCCATCGCCGCGAGGTGAACGGGGGGGACCGAGGACCTCGCGAAGGCTGGTTCGGCCGAAATCCTGCCTGTCGCCTCTGCAAGCGGGACCGCGGTGGTCCGCGGGACAAATGAGAATGTCTCTCTGATGGTTTGTTGTGCTTCATCGAGGGACACCAGGGAAAAATACCGTTTTACCATAGGATCACCTCTACCTCTTCTCCTTTCTCCAGTCCTTCCCTGGATTCCGGTACCCGCACAAGGCCGGTACTATAAATGAGCGTATTTGTAAGGCCCGACTTGCCGAAGAGAGGGACGGCATCATCGCCTTCAAGGCGGACCCGCACATAGTCCTCCCGTCCGCGTGCAGATGAAATGTTCGTTTTCAGGGTCGCTGTGCGGATTCTGCGGTGGATTCCGGACCGCGTCATTGCCCCGATAAGTTCGTCCACCAGGGCTATCAGCACCACGTACGATGATGCGGGGTGTCCGGGGAGACCTATCACCGGCGTCGCTCCAATGGTCCCGATGATCGTCGGTTTCCCGGGTGCAAGGGCGATGCCGTGAATGTGCACCGTCCCCATCTCTTCGATAATTGCTGCACACATATCACGTTCCCCTTTTGAACTGCCTCCCGAGACAAGTATTAGATCACAGGAGCGGACGGCCCTGCGGATCACGTCTTCGAGTGCCTCCCGTTCATCGGGCACGATCCCGAATAGCTCCGGGTCGCCGCCACGCTCACATGCATACCCGTAGCAGAGGTAGGTGTTCACATCCCGGATTTCGCCCGGACCGGGGACCCGGTCGACAGGGACTAGTTCATTTCCGGTTGAGATGATGCCTATCTTCGGGCGCCTGATTACCGGAACCGTTCCGTACCCGAGTCCTCCAAGCACCCCCAGGTCGCGGGGGGAAAGATGTCTGCCGGGTTCGAAGACCGGATCTCCTCTACGAAAGTCATCGCCTCTGAGGGTGACATTCTCCCCCGGTGCCACCGCCCTGCGGACAAGGACGTCCCTGCCCATCTCCTCAGAATATTCGATCATCGCCACCGCGTCTGCGCCTGCCGGCAGGATGCCTCCCGTGGGTACATACATGCACTCCCCCCGTGAGAGGGAGGGGATGTCTCCCTCTCCCATGGCGATTCTGCCGGTGATGGCAAGCATCGCCGGGATTGCTTCGCCTGCTCCCGTGGTGTCGGCGGCATATACCGCATAGCCGTCAACGACCGATCGGGAAAAACCGGGGATGTCCTCGCGGGCGGCGACGGGTGCTGCGAGTATCCGGTTCAGTGCCCCGGGCAGGGGTACTAATTCGGTGGGAAGTTCCGGGGCACATGCATGAAGCACCCGTACTGCTTCACTGACAGCGACGAGATCCAGAAAGAGGCTCATCTGAAACAACCGAGCTGGCAGCCCCTGATTTTGATCTTTGGATCATGAGTGTTGCAGTACCGGGCAATGTCGAGTTTTTTAATATTGTACTTGTCACAGATCTCGAATGCCTGCTCGCACCTGATTTCATTGGTGATCCCGAATTCCCTGAATGCCTCTTCGATGAGTTGTGTATCCATGCTATTATGGTAGTCGTCGATTGAAATTAGGTTTACTGATATGGAAAATCAGTGAGCGCCCGTTATTTTGGTTTTCTCAATACGTAGCCTTGGGGCATGCAAAAGGGCGCATGAGTAATGGTCGGTCAGTGGTGGTTATCAGGTGTTTTGCGTATATGCTTCCGGGCCTGTGTCCGGTTGTTCCGGGGATTATTATGTTGCAATTATCGAATGGCCGCATGATTATTATCAGTGGAAATAAAGCACTATTATTAACAATTTCATTTTAATTTTAAATCTAGGTAAATTATTTATTATCGATAAAAACAAAGATTTGCTCTTTTTTTCCGTGCACCATACTTCAATACATTTATCTATTCTTTTCAACAACTTTTCCTGTAATCGATTTAATCGATGATACTGGTGCGTGAAACCATGGCATTTGCATTGCATATCAACATGGAACGGTGTACCGGTTGTAACGCGTGCGTGGTCGCATGCCCCGTTGATGCACTGGAGCTCTTTACTGTGGACCCAGTTACCAACGAGAAAATCTACAAAGTGAAAAATGGCAAGGCCATTATTCTCGATGTTGATCAAGAACTCTGCGCCGGTTGCGGCGTATGTGTTGAGGCATGTCCATTCAATGTGATACGGCTGGCAGGACCGTGGGACTCAATTTCCAAATCCCTGGCAGAAGGAATGGAGTGAGGTTAAAACATGGAAACATTCTTCCCGAAATTTTCCAAGAAGCGTGAAGGTGTTAACGTCATTATGGAGCAGAAGCTCCTGAAGAACGTAAACAACCTTATTCTTAATGCACAGACGTGTACCGGATGTGGTATCTGTTATGAAGCCTGTCCGGAGGAAGCAATCAGCCTTGGTCTGGTTGGTGCAGTTATTCGTGGAGCAGTCGACTACGCCGAACCCGTAAACATTGACGAGAAGAAATGCTCGTATTGTGGTGTCTGCGTCGTTATGTGCCCGTTCAATGCACTCACCCTGACGATCGATGGCGAGGAAGCCCTTCCAATTGTTGAGCGTGAAGGATTCCCTGAATATGATATGGTCACAGCGATCGACCAGGAAAAGTGTATCTGCTGTACCATATGTGAAGATGTCTGCCCCCGTGATGCGATCGACCGTCAGGTCCCTGCATACGAAGGGTCGGAAGAGGGCGGCAGGAAACGCCAGACCGCACTTGAGTCAACGACGAAATTTACCGTCGACGACGAAAAGTGTACAATGTGCGGTATCTGTGGAGACCTCTGCCCTGCAATTGATGTAAAGCGCAAGCCCTTCAGCGCCGAATCCGGCAAGGTTGAGGGAGAAGTTGTCTGGGACGAAGAGCTTTGTGACGGCTGTATGGTCTGTGTCGAGGCATGCCCCGAGGAAGCAATCACCCTTGAGCGCGATGTCACCTCCGGAAAACTCGATGGGACCGTTTCGATCATGGACGAGAACTGCTGCACCTGCCGCTGGTGTGCCGTCAACTGTCCGACCGAGGCTATTACCGTTGAGAAGATCTTCGAGGGTGACATTGAGTTTAATGCCGAGAAGTGCCCCTCCGGGTGCTCGACGTGTGTCGAGGTATGTCCGGCAAACGCAATTTACCTCCCGTCTGCAAAGCCTGCAAATGAGCTCAGAGGCGTTCAGGAGCCCGTTATTGCCGTCAACAAGGATTTCTGTATCCTCTGTGGTGCATGTGTCAATGCGTGCCCGGGTGAAGATATCATTACCCTGAAGCGCACGGGCATCCGCATCAAAGGCAAGGAGACCGACCTCTTCCTGAAGATTAAGGACAAGCTCTGTACGCCGCGTACCTCAATGGTCAAAGAGGGCACAGCTGACAAGGTTGAGCTTAAAATGGTGAAAACCGAGTGAGGGAGAAGGAAATGGCAACTGAGAAAAATTACGGTAATCCCGAACTGGAAGCGAAACTCAGGGACCGGTACCTCTACACGGATGATACCAATCCCGAATTCCTTAACGATGTTAAGAAAGTGAGCCGCACGATTGCGCACATGTGTTACCAGTGCGGTACATGTACCGGGTCCTGTCCGTCCGCACCGAGGAGTTCCTACCGGATACGCCTCTTCATGCGCCGCGGGGTCCTCGGTCTCGAGAAGGAAGCACTGAATGACCCGGATCTCTGGCTCTGTACAACCTGTTATTCATGTACGGACCGCTGCCCGCGTGATATTGCGCCGACTGACGTTATCATGGCAATGAGGAACCTTGCCTTCAAGTACGACATTGTGCCGCGCAACTTCCTCAAGACCGTGCAGCTCATCTACACCACCGGCCACGGTGTACCGAACAACGATGTTAACAGGTCAGCCCGTGAGAAGCTTGGCCTGAGCAGAGATCCACCAACGACGCACAGTTATCCGGAATTTATGCCGGGTATCCAGAAAATTATCGACCACTACAAGCTGAAAGAGAATGCTGACAGGATTCTCGCCGAGGAGGGTCAATAATATGGCAGAAAGCAAACACCAATACGCATTTTTCCTTGGCTGCATCGCACCCAACCGGTACCCCGGATGCGAGTCTGCTGCGATCAAAACCAGTGCGAAGGTCGGCATCGAACTCCTTCCACTGAAGGGTGCAGGCTGCTGTCCGGCACCTGGTGCATTTGGTTCAATTGACCTGAACGTCTTTTACGCCCTTGCAGCACGCAACCTTGTACTTGCCGAACAGATGAACATGGACATCACGCTCATCTGCAACGGATGCTACAAGTCCATCTGGGAAGTCAACCATATCCTCAAGCACAACGACGAACTCCGTGACGGCGTGAACGAAGTGCTCAAGGAGGTAGATATGGAATTCAAGGGCAGCATCGATGTCTGGCACCTTGCCGAGCTCTACTACGATCCCAAGATCTGTGGAGTTAACAAGTTGGCAGCATCAGTGACCCGTCCCCTGACCGGCACAAAGATTGCGGTCCACTATGGCTGCCACCTGATGAAGCCGGGCAAGGAACGCCACTTCGGTGACACAGAAAACCCCATGTGGATCGATGAGCTTGTCGAGGCGCTCGGTGCCGAGGCAGTTCAGTACCGCAATAAGATGCAGTGCTGTGGTGCCGGTGGCGGTGTCCGTGGCTATGACCTCACCCACTCGCTCGATATCACGAATGAGAAGCTGATCAACGTAACCGAAGTCGGTGCGGATGCAATCACTGAAGTCTGTCCGTTCTGTCAGCTTCAGTATGACCGCGGTCAGATTGAGATCGAGGAGAAATTCGGAAAGACGTATGGCATTCCGGTTCTTCACTTCAATGAACTCCTCGGCCTTGCCCAGGGCATGAGCCCGCAGGAGCTTGCGCTCGACCTGCATGGTATCGACTGCAAACCATTCCTGGAGAAGATCCTGTAAGAGGTGTGATGAATGGCTGAAGCAAAAGAACAACCAAGAATTGGTGTATTCATCTGTCACTGTGGTACAAACATCGCAGGTTCCCTCTCGATTGAAGAGGTCAAGGAATATGCAATGACCCTTCCAGGCGTCGTTGTCGCAGAGGAATACCAGTATATGTGCTCCACTCCCGGACAGAGCATTATCGTCGACGCAATTGCAGAGCACAACCTCAACGGCGTGGTCGTTGCGGCCTGCTCTCCGCGTCTTCACGAGCCGACCTTCCGTATCGCAACTCAGGAGGGCGGCCTGAACAAGTTCCGGTTCGAGATGGCAAATATCCGTGACCAGAACTCCTGGGTTCACATGCATGACTGGGAAGGTGCAACCTCGAAGGCAAAGGACCAGGTCCGTATTGCCGTTGCAAAGGCCCGTATGCTTGAGGATCTCGAGCCGAAGAGCGTTCCGGTCGAACACGCCGCACTCGTTGTGGGTGCCGGTGTCGGTGGTATGCAGGCAGCACTCGACCTAGCAAGTGCCGGTATCAAGACCTACCTCGTAGAGAAAAACCCGACAATCGGTGGACGCATGTCCCAGCTCGACAAGACCTTCCCGACACTCGACTGTTCACAGTGTATCCTCACCCCGAAGATGGTGGATGTCGGACGTCACCCGAACATCGAGCTCATGACCTATACCGAGGTCGAGAATGTCGAGGGGTACATCGGCAACTTCACGATCACGCTGAGAAAGAAGGCACGCGGTGTCCTCACTCCAGCCGAGGCAGAAGCACGCGGCATTGTCGGCGGTGGCTGTAATGGCTGCGGTGACTGTGCAGAAGTATGTCCCGTCATCAAGCCGAACCCGTTCGAACTCGGTATGGCCCCGAGAAAGGCGATCTACATCTATCACCCGCAGGTAAACCCGCTGCTGTACACCGTTGACTTCGACTCCTGCATTAAATGCGGTCTTTGTGTTACTGCATGCGGTGAAGAGAAGAAGGCAATCGACCTTGATGTTGTGGACACGTTCGAGCAGGTCAGAGTCGGTACCTGTATCCTTGCAATCGGATATGATCTCATTCCAATCGAGGGGAAGAAAGAGTGGGGGTACAAGCGGTATGACAATGTCATCACCGGGCTTGAATTCGAGCGCCTGATCTGTGCATCAGGACCTACCGGTGGAAAGCTTATTCGTCCGTCCGACGGCCAGATCCCGAAGAAGATCGGGTTCGTGCTCTGTGCAGGATCACGTGACAACACCGGCGGTGTCGCAAAGCCGTACTGTTCCAGGTTCTGCTGTATGTACTCGCTCAAGCATGCCCACCAGATCATGGAAAAGATCCCTGGTGCCGTGCCGTACCTCTTCTACATGGATATCAGGTCCTTTGGGAAGATGTACGAGGAGTTCTACTACCGTATCCAGAACGAGGGTGCAAAGTTCATCCGTGGACGTGTGGCAAACATTCTCGAAGACCCGACGAGCAAGAACCTGACCGTCTTCACCGAGGACACACTTCTCGGAAGGCCGCTCAGCCTTGAGATGGATATGGTCGTCCTTGCAGCAGCAATCCAGCCAAAACCCGAGGCAGAGCGTATCCGCCAGATGTTTGGGGTCTCCAAGTCCCAGGACGGCTGGCTCCTTGAGGCTCACCCGAAACTCAACCCGTGTGGCACTACGACCGCAGGTATCTACCTTGCCGGTGTCTGCCAGGGACCGAAAGACATTCCCGATACGGTGGCACAGGCAGAGGGTGCGGCATCTGCGGCATCTATCCCTATCCACATAGGAGAAGTCCAGCTCGAGCCGTACTTCGCCCAGTGCATAGAGGAGCTTTGTGCAGGCTGTGGCATGTGTGTCAACCTGTGTCCGTACGGCGCACTTGACCTTGTTGAGAAGGACGGCCGCGATGTCATGGAAGTAACAGAAGCCAAGTGCAAGGGCTGTGGAACCTGTGGAGGATTCTGTCCCGGCGGTGCCATCAAGATGCAGCACTTTACCTCACCGCAGATCTGTGCTCAGATTGATGCATTCCTTCTCGAAGGAGGCGAACAGTAATGGCAGACGAGAACTGGAACCCGAAAATCATTGCAATCATCTGTAACTGGTGTTCGTATGCAGGTGCTGACCTGGCCGGTGGTGCCCGTATCCAGTATCCCCCTGACATCCGTGCAATCCGTGTCATGTGTACCGGACGTGTGGACCCGCTCTTCATCATGAAGGCGTTCCACGACGGTGCAGACGGGATGCTTATCTCCGGATGTCACTTTGGTGACTGCCACTACCTTGAGGGCAATTACAAGTGCGCCAAGCGTATGTTCCTCGTGAAAAATGTCCTCAAAAATATTGGTCTCAACGACAGGCGTCTCCGCATGACCTTCGTTTCTGCATCCGAGGGTGCGAAATGGGGCATGGTCATGGAAGATGTTGTCAAAACGGTCAAAGAACTCGGCCCCAGCCCATTGTCGGAGTACCAGAAGTAATCCCGAAATTGGAGATGAGGTTGTGCCAGAAATTGAGATTAACCTGATATCGGGCCGAACGATTGACCAGGGCGTGAGTATGGAAAATGGCAAGGAGAAAATTGCCTACCGTAACGCCTGTGGTATAATCGAGCTCGATGCTGAGGAGTTTAAAAAACTCGGGGCCTACCGGAATACAAACGTCCGGGTCACGAGCGAATTTGGGAGCGTTGTCGTCAAGGCAATCCAGGCGACCCAGGGTCCACACCCTGGCCTTGGCTGGATCCCGATGGGACCATGGGCGAATGCAGTTGTTGACCCCAACACTTACTCTACCGGTATGCCTACCTTTAAGGGCACGCCCGTAAAAGTTGAGGTTGCTTCTGATGAGCCGGTCCTGGATGCGATTGCGCTCATTACGCAGGAGTGCTTATAGGCAGGTGGGAAATTTGGCAAAAATTGTAACAGACGTCGTATGCCCGTTCTGTGGTACGCTCTGTGATGACCTGGAGGTCGCTCTCGATGACAGTGGCGAAAAGATCCTTGAGGTCTATAACGCTTGTGCCATCGGTGCAGCGAAGTTCCTCCACTCGCAGGCAGAAGACCGCCTTACCCGGCCACAGATGAAGCAGGAAGACGGCTCCTGGAAAGAAGTCACGTATGATGAGGCAGTAGAATATACCGCACAAATGCTGATCGATGCGAAAAAGCCGCTTATGTACGGCTGGTCATCGACAAGCTGCAGTGCACAGTCCGTCGGGTCCGAACTCGGTGAAGTAGTCGGAGCCTGTATGGACAACACCGCAACCGTGTGCCACGGGTCATCCCTGATTGCTGTTCAGGATGTTGGTATCCCCTCAGCAACCCTCGGTGAAATTGCAAACCGTGCAGATCGTGTGGTATTCTGGGGATGCAACCCGGCACACGCACATCCGCGCCACATGTCACGGTATTCGATCTTCCCCCGCGGGTTCTTCACCGGAAAGGGGTCCAAGTCGAGAAAGATGGTCGTCGTCGACCCCCGCAGGACGGATACCGCCAAGATGGCGGATATTCACCTCCAGCTTGAGCAGGGACATGACTACGAACTTCTCAGTGCAATCCGTGTCGCCATACGTGGCGAGAAACTTCCGAAGACCGTTGCAGGGATCCCGGCTGAAACGATTTATGAAGTTGCCGAAACGCTGAAATCCGGCAGATTTGCGGTAATCTTCTTCGGCATGGGTGTGACCCAGTCCCTCGGCAAGAACCACAATATCGATATCGCAATCGCGGTGACCCGCGACCTGAATGACTACACGAAGGCGGCCATCATTCCGATGCGTGGCCACTATAACGTCACAGGGTCCGGTCAGGTCTGGGGATGGCAGTTCGGCTTTCCGTTCTGTCTTGACCTGAGCCGTGGATTTGCCCGGTACAACCCGGGTGACTCATCATCGAATGATCTGCTCATTCGCGATGAGGTCGATGCGGCCTTCGTCCTCGGCAGTGATCCGGGTGCACACTTCCCGGTCGGTTCGGTCAGAAAGATTGCACAGATGCCGTCGGTCTGTATCGACCCGCACATCACCCCGACTTCCGCCGTCTCGAAACTCCACGTCCCCGTGGCGTTCGTCGGTGTCGAAGTCGGCGGGTGTGCCTATCGTATGGACAATGTCCCTATCGAGACCCGGAAAGTTGTTGAACCGCCCGAGGGTATGCTCACGGATGAAGAATTCCTGACCATGGTCCTTAAACGCGTCAAAGAGATGAAGGGAGCAGCATAACCATGACAGACTATATTATCAGGAACGGTTTTGTCTACGACCCGGTTCTTGGCATCAACGGTGACATCATGGATGTTGCCGTCAGGGACGGCAAGATTGTCGATGCAGGCGATGTTACGAAGGCAACTGAAATAGACGCATCCGGCATGACGGTTATGGCCGCCGCTGTGGACATTCATGCACACGTGGCGGGCCCCAAGGTCAATGTCGGCCGCAACTTCCGTCCTGAGGACAAGCTCTTCAACTGCAACGTCGGTTCCGGCGTGAAGAGGATGGAAGCCGGGTTCTCTGTTCCGACAACTATCCGGACGGGGTACCTGTATGCACGGATGGGGTTCGGCTTCTCGATGGAAGCTGCAATGCCACCGCTGTATGCACGCCACACCCACGAGGAGATCGTCGATACCCCGATCATCGATCAGGGTGCTCTTCCCGTGTTCGGGAACAACTGGTTTGTTCTTGAATATATCAAAGAGAATGAAGTGGAGAACACGGCAGCATACATCGCATGGCTCCTTGCACAGACCAAGGGCTATGGCGTGAAGTGCGTCAACCCCGGCGGCACAGAGTCCTGGGGATGGGGTATGAACTGTGAGACGGTCGACGATGTCGTTCCGTACTTCGATGTCACCCCGCGCCAGATCGTTGACGGTCTCATTGCCGCAAACGAGATGCTCGGCCTTCCGCACTGTATGCACGTACACGGCAACTCTCTCGGAGAGCCCGGCAACTACGGCGTAACGCTTGATACGCTCAAGATCGCCGAGGGCCACAAACCGAACAACGAGTTCGGGCGTGAATCGGTGCTCCACCACACCCACCTGCAGTTCCACTGCTATGGCGGTGAGAGCTATGCCTCCAAGTCCTTTGAATCCAAGTCAAAGGAAGTCATGGACTACGTCAATTCGACGGATAACATTACCTTTGACCTTGGTGTCGTGACGCTTGACGAGACGACCACGATGACTGCGGACGGTCCGTTCGAGTTCCACCTTTCGCACATGAACAGCCTGAAGTGGGCTAACACCGATGTGGAGCTTGAGACCGGGTCCGGCATTGTGCCGTTCATCTACAACCCGAAGACATTCATCGCCGGAGCCCAGTGGGCAGTCGGTCTTGAACTCGGACTTCTGGTCAAAGATCCAATGAAAGCATACGTCACCACCGACGCACCCAATGCGGGCCCGCTGATGCGCTACCCGCGTGTCTACAAGTGGCTCATGAGCGCAAAGGCCCGTGAGGATATGCTCAACAACGTTCTCAAATATGGTGACTCAATCCGTGCCCGGTGTTACATCGGCGAGCTCGACCGTGAGATATCGCTCTATGAGCTTGCAATGATGACCCGTGCAGGACCTGCCAAGACCCTTGGTCTCGGCCACATGTTCGGTTCGCTCAAGGCAGGCCTTGAGGGTGACGTTGCCGTCTATCCGTACAACCCAGAGTCCGACACCGACGACCCCGAGAAGATCGAGTACGCCTTCGGCAACTGTGCCACTCTCATCAAGGGCGGAGAGCTCATCATCAAGGAGGGTGAAGTGGTCTCGAACGGCAGGCAGAAGCGGACCTTCTGGGTCAATGCAAAGACCAACGAGAACCCCGTCGTCGAACGCGACATATCGGAGAAGTTCAAGCGCTATTACACGGTCACCCAGAACAACTATACGGTCGAGGGTCACCACTACATGCCGAACCCGTATGTCATAGAGGTCGATGCAACGAAGTGAGGTGGATTTGAATGGCAAAGATTACACTTACACCAACCAAAACCCCCACTCTCAGGCTCGAAGCCGAGAATATCTGTCCCGATAGCTTCGCCGGGAAGTCCAACGAGGAAATTGCAAACCTACATGTATTTGTGGGCAAGGAAAGCCAGGCGCTTGGCGATTACTTCGAGATTGCCGGTGAATCCGGCAGCACCGCTGCAGAAACCACCATTGTTATCAACGGCGATGTCAATCGCGTCAAATACATTGGGATGAAGATGTCCGCCGGTGAGGTCATCATCAACGGCGATGCTGACATGTATGTCGGCGCCTGGATGAGCGGCGGCAAAATCAATGCAAATGGCAGCGTCGATGCATTCTCCGGCCTTGGTATGACCGGCGGCGAACTGATCATCAAGGGGGATGCAGGCAACTACCTTGGCGCTGCATACCGCGGCGACTGGCGCGGCATGCAGGGCGGCACCATCCGTGTGTCCGGCAACGCCGGCAGCGATGTTGGTACATTCATGAGGGGCGGCACCATCATCATCGGCGGCAATGTTGATGTCCACGTCGGTACCCACATGGAGGGCGGCACCATCATCGTCAAGGGCGATGCGAAGTCGCGTGTCGGCGGCCAGATGGTCAAAGGAGATATTTACGTATTCGGCGATATCGAAGTGATGATGCCCGGTTTCCAGTACCGGAAAGATGTCGATAGCGAAGTGGATGGCACCACCGGATCGTTTGCCCTGTACGAGGGTGACATAGGCGAGCGCCATGGTAAGAGCAAGGGCGAAACCATCTACGGAAAGCTCTATATGAAACACTAACCCTCTTTTTTTCTCCTTTGTGGTACCTGAGATATTTTTATGTGAGCCGGAGGCATCGGAAAACCGGCATTTTCTTCTTGGATGGAATGATATCTCTGCGCATCAGACGAAGTCTCCGGCGGGTGCAATGACAGAGAGCAGAAGAAGCAGTGCGGCCGATGCATTTGGTGAACACAGGCGCCTCATAAGCATCTCCGTTGTTCTCGGCATTGTCATCGGGTGTGCCACCCTGATATTTTTCTGGGGTATGGCCGCGGCCGTTGAATTTTTTATGAATATCGTCGTCGGGATCAATTTGCCGTCCCCGGGACAGAGCCTTGAGAGCCTCTCAGGATGGAAAGCCCCGGAAAGTATTCTTCTTCTCCTCCCGGTGATCACCTCCGGAGGTCTTGCTTCGGGGTATATCATATGGAGGTTTTGTCCTGAAGCGGAGGGTGCGGGGACCGATGCTGCTATTAGAAGCTATCATACTGAAGGGAGAATCAGGTGGCGTGTCCCGGTCGTCAAGGGCATCGCTTCGGTCCTCACCATTGCTACCGGTGGGAGCGGCGGAAGGCTCGGGCCGGTGGGGCAGATATCGGCCGGATTGGGATCCGTGGTGGCCGATGCATTCGGCCTCTCGGAAAAAGAACGCCGTATCATCATCGCGGCAGGATTTGGTGCCGGGATTGCCACGATATTCAAGGCTCCCCTCGGAGGCGCGGTTCTCTGTGGGGAGATCCTGTATCTCCATGACTTTGAGTCGGAGGTCCTTATACCGGCATTTATCTCGTCCATTGTAAGCTATTCCATCTTCGGATATTTCGTCGGGTACATCCCGATATTTGCTACAGCGGAGATGTACTGGACCTATGCACAAATCCCGTTCTTCCTCGGTGCCGGGGCGGTGACCGGCCTGATGGGACTAGTATACATATGGATGTATGGATCATCCCGCGCCTCGTTCGCAGCATTTTTCGAGGCTCATAATCTTCCGGTCTACCTCAAACCTGCTGCAGGTGCCTTTCTGGTCGGCCTTTTTGTCATCGGACTTTCCTTTTTTTCACCGGAGATGTTTTTGGCCGGGATTGCAAGTCTCGGGACAGGATATGGGGGACTGCAGATGATAATGTATAATATGATTCCTTTCTCTGTGCTCCTGCTCATCCCCTTTACGAAGGTCATCACCACCTCCCTTACGATAGGATCCGGCGGGAGTGGCGGGGTATTCGGGCCGGCACTGGTGATCGGTGCTGCCACCGGGGGGGCGTTCGGGACTTTTCTCCACCTCCTCGTTCCCGTGTATGTACCGTCGGCATCCATCCCCGTATTTGCGGTCGTCGGAATGATATCGCTGTTCGGGGGCATTTCCCATGCCCCCGTGGCGGTGCTGATTATGATCGTGGAGATGACCGGCAATCTGTCGCTCTTTGTTCCGGCAATGGCCGCGGTTGCGATATCGTCTATTATCACCTGGGACTCATCCATTTTCTTTGCACAGGTGGAGGATCGCGCACGCTCACCTGCCCATCGCGGAGACTACCGGATTGACATCCTGCGTGACATCGGCGTTGCCGGGGCGATGGTAGTGGGTGATGACGTGATCACGGTTACGGCGGATATGGCGGCCCGTGAGGTACTGGAGATAATCGAGCGGACCGGGCATACCGGATACCCGGTTGTAGACGAGGAGAAGCTCGTGGGAATCGTTACCATCGGGGATCTCCGGGGCGGTGAAACGAAGGATTCGAAGCTCCTGACCGTCCGGGACTGCATGACTGCGCCGGTGCGGACCCTTTCCACTGCAGATACCCTTGAAGATGCGGTTCTCCTGATGACCGGGAAGGATATTCACCATGTTCCGGTGGTCTTTTCCAACGAAGAGGACCGGATCGCGGGACTTCTGACAACAACGGATATTATGCGTGCCTATGCAAAGGCCCTGCATTCGGAAATCGGGGATTGACGGGCCGGAAAGGTCGGGACAGGGTAAACCGATTTTTTCGGCTTAAGCCATGATTGGGCCGTAAATGGGAAATAATCGATACATGGGGGGATATTTTCTGGTGTTTGCCCCTGCTGGTCATTGCCGCAGTATCTATTACTCCCGAGGTCATAACTGGTGACCAATGAAACTGGTGACAACTGGCATAGACGCACTTCCCGGCGTCATCGTGGAGCAGGGTGCCATGAGGTACACTGTCCGCCTGAGAATTCCTGCAGGGGTAATTACTCCCGTTCAGATGAAGAAGATTGCAGAACTCGCCGATGAGTTCGGCACGGGAATGCTGCATCTCACCACCCGGCAGACGGTTGAGATACCGCATGTAACAGAAGAGAATATCCCTGCGCTCCAGCGTGCCCTAACGGAGAACGGCACTCCCATCGGGGCAGAGCATGAGACCGTGGTCAATATCACCGCCTGCCCGGGCATCGAGCGGTGCCGCCTCGCAAATGTCGATTCCCTTGCCATTGCGATGGAGATTGACCGGAAATATTTTGGGCGTGAGATGCCCGTGAAAACGCGGGTTGCGGTTTCTGCCTGTCCGAATGCATGTGTCAGCGAACGGCTCTGCGAGGTGGGGGTTACCGGGCTGTTAAAGCCGATCAGGCACCCGGAATACTGCACGGGATGCGGGACCTGCGTCGAGTACTGCAAGGAGGATGCTTTGGACGTCATCAACGGGGTTATCATCCTGAACACTGACAGGTGCATCAGGTGCGGTGCCTGTGTCCATTCCTGTCCGTACGGGGTGATCACTGCCGGTGAGCCCTGGTACCAGATTACGTTCGGGGGGAAGAGGGGCAGACATCCAAAACTGGGGCATCACATCATCATCGTATCGGAAATACAGACCGCACTGCAGGTCATCGACATTCTGATGTACAGGATATACCGGCATGCAACCAGCGGGACACTCCTTGGTGACCAGGTGGATGATGCCTATATCGATATTCTTCTGGAGGAGATCAAAAAGAAAATACCTCCGGAAAGTATTGTGTCAGAGTGGTGATTAGCCCCTTTTATCTCTCTTTTTACCAATGCGGTATGGGGAGGGGTTTCCTTGTCAACCATGAATCTTTCGATTTGCGTTCGCCATGCTATACGCCTGCAATACGGCGTTTAATCCGTAATTATGGAGCGCATTGAATTTTTGAGAAAACCCTCATGCTGAGTTATACATCGTGCTACGCGAAAGGATCGTTCGTAATACATAATGTGATCGCGGCTCAAATAAGCATTTATCTCGGATTATAGGTCTTAAACGGAATTTATTCTTGATGGATTATACTCCACTTCTTTAGGAATCCTTATATCCTCCGATAAGAGATAACTCTCTTGTCCCATGCGGGGACGTGCAGTAGTTACCATCATCGATATCCGGTCAGGGAGCCTGACGTTGTTCAGTAAATGTAATGCATTGCACAAATGGGTAATTGGAGGAAAAATAAATGGCAAAATATTCCGACACAATCGATCTCTATTCGGATGACGGAAAGCTGCTGAAGAGCGATGTCGTGCTGGACAAGATCAGCCCGCTCGTGAACCCGGCAACCAAGAAGATCATCGACCTCACCAAGAGGTCCATAGCAGTCAACCTCGGTGGCATCGAGGCCAACCTGAAGATCGGCAAGCTCGGCAAGGGCAAGATCCTCGGCCGTGAGCTCGATCTCCCGATCATGGCAAACAAGGACGCCATCATCGGATCGATCAAGGAGATGCTCGACATTGAGGGCGGAGAGACCGTCGTCAACGAGTTCAAGGGTGGAAACCTTCTCCTCATCGAGGTCCCGAAGGTTCGTCTCGAGGCAGCATCCACGTACGATGCAGCTATCACGTCCGTTGCGGCAGCAACCACCTACGCGATTGTTGACCAGTTCAACATCGATGCATTCAATGCATCCACCGTCAAGGCAGCAACCTTTGGTGGGTACCCCCACACCATGGACATGGAAGGTGCTCTTGTATCCTCTGTGCTTTCCATTCCGCAGAACAATGAAGGCCTTGGCTTTGCGCTCCGTAACATCGGTGTGAACCACTACGTTATGATGACCGGCAGGAATGCAATGCAGGGCGCCGCACTCTCAGCAACCCTTGAGACCGCCGGTGAGTTCGAGATGGGCGGTGCAATCGGCCCGTTCGAGCGCCACATGCTCCTGCAGTACGCCTACCAGGGCCTGAATGCAAACAACCTCGTCTACGATCTCGTCAAGGAGAACGGCAAGACCGGTACCATCGGTACTGTCGTCCAGTCGCTCGTCGAGCGTGCCATCGAAGACAAGGTCATTGCACCCGGCAAGAAGGGCGGGTACTTCCAGTACTACGACACGAAGGACCCCATGATGCTGAATGCATACACCTCAGCCGGTACCATGGCAGCAACCATGGTCAACTGTGGTGCAGGACGTTTCGCACAGGCAGTCTCCTCGACTCTCCTGTATTTCAACGACCTGTTTGAGCACGAGACCGGCCTTCCCGGCAGCGACTTCGGTCGTGTCATGGGTACTGCCGTCGGCTTCTCGTTCTTCAGCCACTCCATCTATGGTGGCGGTGGTCCGGGTGTCTTCAACGGGAACCACGTCGTGACCCGCCACGCAAACGGCTGTGCAATTCCGTGTGTGGTCGCTGCCTGTGCACTTGATGCAGGAACCCAGATGTTCACACCTGAGGGCACCTCTGCAATCATGGGCGAGACCTACGGTAAGATTGACGTGTTCAACAAGCCGATCCAGCAGATCGCCAACGGCGTCTGAACAGAGTTACGATCCGAATGACTGAAGCAGATTACCCTCAGTGCAGAATCGTCCCGCTTCGCATGCTCAAGCCGGACTCATCGGAGCAGCTTCTCAATGAGATTGTGAAGATCTCCAGGATCCGCCGCATGATGATAAACGGCCCGAATCTTCCCCGGACGGTCCCCTATGGGCCGGCCCGGGGAAAACCGAACCCCAACACGAACCGGAGAGTGATAACCGTCGGTACGTCCGAATTTGAGCTCCAGGTTCAGGTGGGTTCGATCACGCTGGAAGTGATGGACGATACGGTAGTTGAGGAAATCCGAGCCCTTTGTGACGCCTTTTTCGCAGAGAAGAATATCCCTTATCAACTGCAGAGCGGGAGAAAATTCATGAAGACACAGGCGTCTCTCACCGATTATACGAAGTATGGTCCGAATGTGGACCCCGCAGTGATTGGGCTCACGGACCCCCGGAAAAAAGAAGGTCCGATCATTATACAGGGAAGATAACGCATGCCGATTGGACGTGTAACCCAGGTTGTCGACTGCCGTGAATCCATGGGGATGGGAAAAGGCGGTGGCCTTGCCCAGCGTGGCACGATTTCAGAGTGCCGCCACCCCGATGTGATAGTCGTCGGCATGTCGCCAGGTCGCAGACACGTCACCAAGCCGGTATGTGACATAACCTCTGCCCTCCGCAGGGAAGGAGTGGAATTTTCGGTAAGCACCCTCGTGCTCAATGCCGGAAGCGGCGTTCCTGCCGACGCTCCGAAGATTGCCGGTTCCGTGCTGGGAGCTTATTTCGGTCTCTCGGCAAAGGAAGTGTCCCAGATTGAACAGCATAAAGTTGCGATTCTCCATCACGGGAACGTGCGTTCCCATGTTGTCGAGAAGGTCAGGTTCATTCTGGCGCAGGCAGATGTGAAGGCAGTGGTGGTCTCACAGGCACCGATCGACTACGAAGATCTCGCAAAGGTCGGTGTGAAGACAGCGTATGTGATGCCCCCGGAGGGCGCCATCCGGACCAAAGGGACGGTGGTCGCACTCGTCGGCGGTGTTACACGTGGTCAGACTCCTCCGCGGGAGAAACTCTCTGAAGTCATTCAGGCTGTAATGAATGAGATGAAAAAATCTATTTAAGGTGAAATATATGGCATACAAACCACAGTACGGTCCGGGTACTTCTACCGTCGCCGAAAACAGGCGACGCCAGATGAACCCCGACGTCAAACTTGAGAAAGTTCGTGATGTCACTGATGAAGATGTCGTGCTTGTCCTCGGACACCGCGCACCTGGTTCCGCATACCCGACGGCACACCCGCCGCTCACAGAGCAGCAGGAGCCCGACTGCCCCATCAGGAAGATAGTTGAAGCCACCGATGGTGCAAAGGCAGGAGACCGTGTCCGCTACGTCCAGTTCGTTGACTCGATGTACAACGGCCCGTCGCAGCCCTACCAGCGTACCTATACCGAGTGCTACCGCTTCCGCGGCATCGACCCCGGTACACTCTCCGGTCGTCAGATCGTCGAGTGCCGTGAGCGTGACCTCGAGGCATACTCCAAGTGGCTCATCGAGACCGAGATGTTCGACCCCGCACTGACCTCCATCCGTGGAGCAACCGTGCACGGTCACTCACTCCGTCTGGCAGAAGATGGCCTGATGTTCGACATGCTCCAGAGGTGTATCCTCGGAGAAGACGGTGTCGTCCGCTACGTGAAAGATCAGATTGGTGAACCCCTCGACCGTGAAGTCCTTGTCGGCAAGCCCCAGGGTGACGCATGGACCAAGGGCAAATCCACGATCTTCCACTCTCTCGTCGGTGAATCCTACCGCGATGATGAAGAGTACGTCGAGTACATCGTGCGTGTCCACACGCTCAGGACAAAATACGGCTTCATGCCGAAAGAGGAGTGATTTAAATGGGAAAGATTGAGAGATCACAGAAGCTCTTCCTCAGCGCACTGAAGGAGAAGTTCGAGGGCCAGGATCAGGAAGCAGTAAAGACTGCCTTCTACAACTTCGGCGGCCTTAAGCAGTCCCCGCGCAAGCGCGAATTCATGAAGGCAGCAAAGGGCATCGAGATGGAGCGTGGAATCTCCATGTATGACCCCGAGCACTGCCACCTTGGCGGACTGCCCATGGGTCAGAGGCAGCTCATGACCTACGAAGTCTCCCAGTCCGGTGTCTTCGTTGAGGGTGACGACCTGCACTTCGTCAACAACGCTGCAATGCAGCAGATGTGGGACGACATCCGCAGAACCGTGGTTGTCGGCATGGACCTTGCCCACGCAACGCTCCAGAAGCGTCTCGGCAAGGAAGTCACCCCGGAGACCATCAACGAATACCTCCACATCCTTAACCACGCCATGCCCGGTGCGGCAGTGGTCCAGGAACACATGGTCGAGACCCACCCCGGTCTTGTCGATGACTGTTACGTGAAGGTCTTCACCGGCGACGACGCCATGGCAGACGACATCGAACCCCAGTTCCTGATCAACATCGAGAAGCTCTTCCCGGCTGACCAGGCTGAGGTTCTCAAGAAGGCCGTCGGCAAGTCGATGTTCCAGGCAATCCACATCCCGACCATCGTATCCCGCACGTGTGATGGTGGAACCACCTCCCGGTGGTCTGCAATGCAGATCGGTATGTCCTTCATCGCAGCATACAGGATGTGTGCCGGTGAAGCAGCAGTCGCCGACCTCTCCTACGCCGCAAAGCACGCCGGTGTCTCGCAGATGGCATCCATTCTGCCTGCCCGCCGTGCCCGTGGCCCGAACGAGCCCGGTGGCATCAAGTTCGGTGTCTTCTCCGATATCATTCAGGCAAACCGCAAATACCCGAAAGACCCCGCCCGTGCATCCCTTGAGGTTGTCGGTGCAGGTACCATGCTCTTCGACCAAATCTGGCTCGGGTCCTACATGTCCGGTGGTGTCGGGTTCACCCAGTATGCAACCGCCGCATACACCGACAACATCCTCGACGAGTACACCTACTACGGCATGGACTACCTGAAGGACAAGTACGGCTACGACTTCAAGAACCCGAACCCCGACACGATCGTTGCACCGACCCAGGAGGTCGTCAACGACCTGGCAACCGAGGTCAACCTGAACGCAATGGAGCAGTACGAGCAGTACCCCACCATGATGGAGGACCACTTCGGCGGTTCCCAGCGTGCGGGTGTCATGGCCGCAGCCTGTGGTCTGACCTGTTCCATCGGTACCGGCAACTCCAACGCCGGTCTGAACGGATGGTACCTTTCCATGCTCATGCACAAGGAAGGATGGTCACGTCTCGGCTTCTTCGGCTACGACCTGCAGGACCAGTGTGGTTCAGCAAACTCCCTCTCCATGGAGCCTGACCGCGGTCTGATGGGCGAACTGCGTGGACCGAACTACCCGAACTACGCCATGAACGTGGGTCACCAGGGAGAATACGCAGCTATCGTCGGTGGTGCGCACTACGGACGTAACGACGCATTCTGCTTCGACCCGCTCGTCAAGATCTGTTTCGCAGACCCGTCACTCAGCTTCGACTTTGCCGAACCGCGCCGTGAGTTTGCAAAGGGTGCAATCCGCGAGTTCAAGCCTGCCGGCGAGCGCTCACTCATCATTCCGGCACGCTGATCGCGGAACCGGAACTACCCAATTTTTTTTTATTTAATTCAATCCATTGTGACATAACAGGGGTATTGATCTGAAATACCACTGAATTTGACGTTAATTTCCAAAATAAGCTAAAATGATTTTCCGAAACCTTTAATAAAATACCTATCAACCTTATTTTGAACCAAAAAGGGTTTGTGTAACGTGTTACTCTGGTGCATGTTGGCACACAGGAGGATGCCTGAATGGAAGAAATACTGTTTGGCATCGGTATTAGCGCTCTAGCTGGCGCTCTTGCCACCGTGGCCGGCGCGGCGGAGGATACTGAATCTGATATCGGATCACAGGGTGATCCGAACTCACAGGTTCAGCTTGCTCCGCAGATGGGATACGTTCACCGCATATACAACAAAGCTGTATCCGGTGAACCCCCCGCGTATGGTCTATGGGTGGCATTGGCTGCCGGCGTCGCATGGGCGCTGATGGCGATTCAGTTTAATGCAATTCTTGCTCTCGTCATTGGTTCGGCGGTTGCAGTGTTTGTGCAGGGCGTGTACGCCACAACTGCATATCTCGGCCGTACGGCAAGTCTTGCAAAGTTTGAGCAGCCGGTGTACATCGATATCCTAAAATCGGTGACATCCGTGACTATGGCACATGCATTTGTGGCCATCTTTGCGACCGTAACAATGTGTTTCCTGATGATTGAAGCACTTGGACACCCGTTCCCGCTTCCCCTGATGGGTATTGTCTGGGGTATTGCGCTCGGTGCGGCAGGTTCTGCAACCGGCAATCCGTTCTACGGAAAGGAGCGCCAGTATCAGAAATATCCGTTCGGCGCGGGTCTGCCTATCTCTGCATCCGGAGACATTGTCCGGTATGCTGAGGCAGGTCAGAGGAGTTCCATCGATAACGGATGGTTTACCTCCAAGGGTGCAGGTCCAGCATCCGGTATCTGTTTCGGTCTTATTGTATTCTTTGAACTCTGGCGTACGATCCTCTTCGAGCCGTTTGCGGCCGGATGGGGTGCAGTCATCGCTGGTGTTGTATTAATTATTGTCTTCATGGTAATCGACCGCTATGTAGAGACCTGGGCACGCAAGACCTATGGTCCGTACACCGAAGAGGCAGCACCTGAAGAGGAGGCGGCAGCATGAGCGCACTTGGTGGTGGATCTTCCGGAGGAGAAGGCATTAACCCGACAGCCTCGCTTATTGCACTTGTCATCGTCCTCGTCGCAGTCGCTGTCGTCTTTCTCGTCTACCCCGCGGCAACCGTTCCGCTCATCGGTGTCATCATCGGTGGGGTGCTCATCTCATTCGGTGTGCACTTTGTTCCGGTCGGTGGTGCTCCCGCGGCTATGGGGCAGGCGCCCGGTATTGCAACCGGTGTGGCCATGCTTGCAGCCGGTGGTGGCCTTGCCGGTCTCTTCGGAGGCGCATGGGCAGCTGAATTCGGGATCGCAATCTCTCTTGCCGCAGGTGCAATCGGCGGTGGGCTTCTGATGGCAATCACCTGTCTTATGGTGAACGTCGTCTATGTCTACGCGATGGGTATTCCCGCAGCATCCGGTAAGGTTGACAAGGACCCGATTACGGGCGACACCTTCCCTGCATACAAGTCACAGGGTACTGAAGGTCACGGCCTCCCGTTCATCTCCTATGTCGGAGGTGTGCTCGGCGGTCTCTTTGGCGGTATGGGGGGTACGCTTATCTATTACGAACTTCTCCAGGTCTATGAGGAGGCACTCCCCTCGGTCATCGGTGCATCAACCGAAGGTCTGACAACTCTCGCTGTGTCCCTTGCCGGTATCTTTGCTGTCGGTATGTTCCTCGTCGCGGCCGTTCTGACCGCGTACAACATTACCGGTACCATCGAAGGTCCGCACGACCCGAAGTTCAAGCGCTGGCCCCGTGCAGTTATCGGATCAAGTGCAGCATCCGCAGTCTGCGGTCTGTTTGCAATTCTTCTGGTGGTTATCTGAGGTGAGACAATATGTCGGTAAAAATTGAAGCATCCGAAGGCGGCATGCCCCATGACAAAATGCTGGGCATCGGCGTAGTCGGAGCATTGGTATGTCTGTACATTGTCTACCTCAACAGCCTGATGTCTACTGATGTCTTTGCCTTCTTCGGCGGACTCGCGGCAGTCATCGCGCTGTGGTGGGGTACTGACTCCATCAAGACGCTGTGCAGCTACGGTCTCGGTACCGGTGTCCCGTCCGCAGGTATGATCTCGCTTGGGTCCGGTGTTATCGCGTTCCTCTTTGCAACGAAGCTTGCGGGCATCTCCCCGCTCCTGGTCCCGCTCGGCTGTATTATCATTGCAGCAATTATCGGTGCCATTCTCGGGTTCATCTCAGACAAGGTTCTGAACATGAACATCCCGGTCATGACCCGCATGATTGCAGAACTGACCATCGTCGGTTCGCTTACGATGCTCGGATTCACCGCAATGATATCCGGTTCGTTTATCTTCACGGATCTGATTGCAGGCTCTGTTTCGTTCCTCGGCATGGTAGTTACCAGCTATGCGGCATCCGTTATCGGGGGCTGTATCCTTGCAACGATCTTCATGCTTGGTGCAATCGCTATCCAGCACCCGTTCAACGCCTGCCTTGGCCCGAACGAATCCTGGGACAGGACCCAGATGTGTGCACTCGAGTGTGGGTTCCTTTCCATGCTTGTCGTTGCAGTCATGTCCGTTGCATTCCTGAGCCTGTTTGCTGTGGTGATTTCCTTTGTGATTTCTATCATCCTCTGGGGATGGTCCTACAGCGAGTACATCAAACTCTCGAAGCGCGATGCATATGCATGGCTTGATTCCAAGCCCATCCGTGAGGTTGGAGGTGAGTGAGAATGGGATATGTAGAAGTACTTCCTGAGTTCGGACTCGTCGCCGACCCCATCATCGGTCTTGTGACCACTGCCGGAGCCTCTCTCGGTCCGGTTATTGAACGGGTGGACGAGCTTGACAAAATTGCAGATGACATTGTGAACATGCTTGCTGGTGAAGGCAACTTCAAGGCATCATTCCCCAACCGTGAGAAATCACTCCTCTATGCAGGCAGTGTCACGGCAATGTGGTATGGGCTTGCAGTCGGTCTCTTCGTCGCAGGAATAATCGCATTCGGGTTCATATGAGGTGGTGAAAGATGGCAGACAAAAAATCACCGGCCTCAGGATGGCCGATTATTCAGGGTGACTATCACTCCGGAAGCGCAGACAGCTGCGTTGCCGTCTGTTCCTTCGGGTCTCACCTGGATGAACAGGGAATCTGTGATGCAGGCGCCGCAATCTGTGGTTCCTGTAAGACTGAAAACCTCGGTCTCGAAAAGCTGATTGCAAACACCATCTCGAACCCGAACATCCGCTTCATCATCTTCTGTGGAACAGAAGTGAAGGGTCACCTTTCCGGGCAGTCGCTCAAGGCGCTGCACGCGAATGGTGTTGAAGGCGGAAAGATCGTTGGTTCGCAGGGTGCAATCGCATTCATCGAGAACCTTGATGCAGCCGCAATTGAACGGTTCCAGCAGCAGGTCGAAGTCATCGATATCATGGAATCCGAGGACATGGGTGCAATCACCGGCAAGATTGTAGAGTGCATAGGGAAAGACCCCGGTGCATTCGATGCCGACCCGATGATTGTTGAAGTGTCCGAGGAAGAGGGCGGCGCCGGCGGAGAAGCGGGTGAAGAAGTCCCCATGACCGCTGAGCTCGCGCTCATTCATGCACGGATGAAGACCATCCAGATGATGGTGACCAGCATGGGATACCGTGACCGCTATGCGGCTGGTGTGTATGCAGGAAAAATAGAGGGAATCATGATTGGACTGATCGTTTCGTTCGTCCTGCTTGGATTCCTGTTGATAGGGTGATGTAAATGGCAGAAGGAAATCAATCCGGACCTATTCGCACCGCTGCCATTGACCAGATGATGTCAGACATCAAGTACAAGGGCCAGATTCTTGCCCGTACCAACAAGCTTGATTCTGCAATCCAGTCGGGCGGTGTCATGGGCTTTGCTGTCGGTCTTATCGTTGCACTCATCCTTGTGCTCGTTCCGGGCCTGATGCTGGGAGGCTTCTGATATGGCAGACAAGAAGTCTCCGGCGTCAGGTTGGCCAATTATCCAGGGCGATTACCATTCCGGAAGCGCAGAGAGCTGCGTTGCCGTCTGTACCTTCGGTTCTCACCTGGATGAAAAGGGAATCTGTGATGCAGGCGCCGCAATCTGTGGTTCCTGTAAGACCGAAAACCTTGGTCTCGAGAAGCTGATTGCAAACACCATCTCGAACCCGAACATCCGCTTCATCATCTTCTGTGGAACAGAAGTGAAGGGTCACCTTTCCGGGCAGTCGCTCAAGGCGCTGCACGCGAATGGTGTTGAAGGCGGAAAGATCGTTGGTTCGCAGGGTGCAATCGCATTCATCGAGAACCTTGATGCAGCCGCAATTGAACGGTTCCAGCAGCAGGTCGAAGTCATCGATATCATGGAATCCGAGGACATGGGTGCAATCACCGGGAAGATTGCAGAGTGCATAGGGAAAGACCCCGGTGCATTCGATGCCGACCCGATGGTTGTTGAAGTGTCCGAGGAAGAGGGCGGCGCCGGTGGCGCAGTCTCGGCAACTGCAAACCCGCAGTTCCTTGAAATTGAGGCAAAACTCAATGCAATCGAGGACAAACTCGAGTTTGCAGAGGCAGAACTCGCACAGAGATTCGGACGCAAGGTTGGCCGTGACATCGGCATTCTCTATGGCCTTGTTGCCGGTCTGATCGTATTCATGATGTTGTTGGTATTACTCCCCAAATTAGGCGGATTCATCTGAGGAGGAGTGACAAGTATGTTCAAATTCGAAAAAGAGCAGACGGTACATGATTTTAACGGTACCAAGATTGGCGGGCAGCCCGGGGAATACCCGCGGGTTCTCGGAGCCTCCATCTTCTATAACAAGCACGAGTGTGTTATTGACGATGAGAAGGGCATAATTGACAAGGATCGCGCAGAGGCGCTCTGGAACAGGTGTCTTGAACTGTCAGACCAGACGGGCATCAAGCACTTCATCCAGATCATCTCTGAATCAGGAGAGGCATTTGAGAACTACTTCTCATGGTTTGACAGCATTGACAACAAGAATGCATTTCTGATGGACTCGTCCATGCCTCCGGCACTTGCCCACGCATGTGAGTACGTGACCGAGGTCGGTCTTGCAGACCGTGCAATCTACAACTCCATCAATGGTTCAATCCTCCCGGAGAACATTGAGGCACTCAAAAACAGTGACGTCAATGCAGCAATCGTGCTTGCGTTCAACCCCGGTGACGCCTCGGTTATTGGCCGTGAGAAGGTGCTCTCGGAGGGTGGCGTTGCAGGACAGGAGAAGTCCATGCTCGCGATCGCAGAAGAGTGCGGTATCACCCGCCCCATTCTCGACACTGCGGCAACTCCCCTTGGCCTTGGTTCCGGCGGTTCATTCCGTGAGATTCTTGCCTGCAAGGCAATCCACGGTCTCCCCACCGGTGGTGCCTACCACAACATGACCGTGTCCTGGACCTGGCTGAAGCGCTGGAGAGGGACGGCAAAGAACCCTTCCGTGCTTGCCAAGCAGTATGAAGGCAAGGACCTCCTTCTTGAGCAGATGTCCCACCACCACTTTGGCGGGTTCGATGGTATCAAGCAGGCGGCATGGTCGGCCCCCGACATAGGCTGTAACATCATGGCAGCGACCCTTGGTGCAGACCTCATCATGTACGGACCTATCGAGAACTGTGAAGGAGCAATGACTGCTATGGCCTTTACCGATATCGTCCTAGCTGAGGCAGGGCGTGAACTCGGCGTCACACTTCAGACCGAAGACCACCCGCTCTTCAAGCTGTGCTGAGTTCTCACCCCCCGAAATATTCTTTTTTTTATTCCTCTTCCGAACCGGGTGAGGCATAGGGAATCTCGATTTCTCCTCTTAACACCGTGAGGAATACGTAATGTCCGTACCTCTTCCGAACCCAGATAGGAATAGGTAATGTCTCCTCCTATTCAGAAGCCCGCGAGGCATGAATGGCTGTTCCTGCTCCAAACAATGCGATGAATATTGCATGCCCCATTCTTTTCAGTACTCCGTGAAGACTATCGATCGTCGTATTCTCATCAGGTCAGCACCGGCGGGGGTGGATGAGAATCCTTCATCGGGCATTTTCCCGTGAAGAGGCCTTGGTAGTTGCACGAATAACAGGCAGGAACCTGCAACTGCTCTCCTGAAAGAACAAAGCACTCCGAAAAAAGGGGTAAAAAAGTTACAGGCGGATCGTCTGCATGCCCGGCAGGATCTCAAGCGAGATGTCTGTGCTGGTGACGGTGTGGGTCAGGCTTCCCATACTGATGACATCGATATCGAGGACGGCATACCCCTCGAGGGTCTCTTCCGTGATGGTTCCGGACACCTCGATTACCACCCCCTTTCGCATCCCTTCCCTCTCCAAAAGGTCAAGGGTCTTCTGGACATCGATGGGTTTCATATTGTCAAGAAGAATGATATCGGCTCCCGCCTTTGCCGCTCTCAGGGCATCTCCGGGGGTCTCGGCTTCCACTTCTATCTTCTTGTAGAGGGTCGCCGCCCGGGCGCGGGCGACGGCCTGTTCGACGGGGACGATCTGGAGGTGATTATCCTTGATAAGCACCTGGTCGGAGAGGCAGAACCGGTGGGGTTCCCCGCCACCCAGCTGCACTGCCTTTTTATCAAAAGTCCTGAGCCCGGGCGCAGTCTTGCGCGTTGCGGCAACACGGACCCGGGGGTTTGCCAGCGCCGCGATCTTTGCTGCGCGGACGGTTGCAGTCGCAATACCACTCATGCGTCCCATCAGGTTGAGGACAGTGCGTTCCAGCAGGAGAATTGTTGTGGTTTTCCCGGCAATCTCGATGATGGTCGCACCTGCCCCTGCCCGCTCCCCGTCCCTGACGGTCTGGCGGACGGTGCACCCGAAATGCGTAAAGAGGAGTGACGCTTCTTCCCCACCGGCAACGGTGCATGGCTGCCGGGTAAGGATCCGGGCATTGCACTCCCGTTCCGGCGGGATCAGTGGTTCCGAGGTGATATCGCCGAAGGGGGCGTCTTCCTCTATGAAGCTGAGAAGACGGTCAATTGTGGTCATACATCTACCTCAGTGCAAGCATTCGCTCAATGGGTGCCCGTGCCCGGTTCATGATCTCGTCGGGAAGGAGAATTTCGTAGGTGTCGGTCCTCAGTGCCCGTAGTACCGACTCGAGGGTGGTCTTTTTCATATCCCTGCATATGGCTTCCTCCTTGACGTGGAACGCCCTGTCGGGAAAGAGCGTCCGCAACCGGTGTGCCATATCTCGTTCGGTCAGAAGTGTCCAGGACTCCGCGTTTTCAGCCATTCGCACCATTCCCCCGGTGGATGCCACAATGTCCGACCCGCCCCGCACCTCGCGGGGGCATTCGGGGTGGCATATGGTCACATCGCCCCGGTCCGCCGCCTCGATGACGTCATCGCAGGTGAAGAGCTCATGCACATAACAGTGGCCCTGTGGAGGAAGAGGAATGATGGTTTTTTCCGGAACCTTCGACTGGACATAATCGGCGAGGTTCGAGTCGGGGCCAAAGAGGATGGTGGTTGCATCGAGGGAGCGGACGACCTCCACCGCATTTGCAGATGTGCAGATGATATCCGCCTCGGCTTTTGATGCGGCAGTGGAATTGACATAAAGGACCACGGCCGCGCCGGGGTGATCCCTGCGGGCGGCAATGACCATTTCCGGCGTAAGAAAATCTGCGAGCGGACAGCCTGCATCCTTTTCGGGAATGAGCACGGTCTTTTTTGGATTGAGTATCTTTGCCGTCTCTGCCATGAACCGGACCCCGCAGAAGACGATGACATCTTCGCGCGCTTCTTTTGCGCGGATGGCAAGTTCGAGACTGTCGCCGAGGATATCCGCGATATCCTGGATTTCAGGAAGCTGGTAGTTATGCGCGAGAATTACCGCGTTTTTGCGTTTTTTGAGTTCTTTAATTTCGCGAATGATCTCTTCGTTCATGCTGTTCAGGTCCCGATTTGTAATGGTCGTTCAATATTTCGCAGCAGGGTGAGGATCGACAGGGCGGCAAGATAACTCGTGGCCGGGTTGTCCGGGCTTGGATTGTTCCTGACGGTAATCGTCACTTCACCAAATTCACCTTCATAGGTGAGTTCATGGATATTCCGGGTTGCCGCTGGATCCACCCAGAGTTCGACTTCTGCCTCCACGCCGGATGCAAGTTCTATCGCAACGGCTACATTAATATTTTTCGGGAATTCCCTTATGCAGTCCGCTGCGGTTCCTTTAAAGACCAGCATCCTCTTATCGGTTGCAATACCGAGGGAGGACGGGCTCTTGGTCGTCCGCAGGACAACGCGGCTTATGTCGGCAAATATTCCGGTTTTCAGGCCGTCAAGTCCGACAATGGCCCCTGAGGGGATGTAGACTTTTCTTCCGGTTCTGGCGGCGAGTCCTTCAATGGAACCCCGTAATACGGGATCGGCAAGCGCACCGACGCTCAGGATAACGATGTCTTTTCCCTGTGCAAGGACTGCCTGTGCATATTGCCTGACGGCGGCGACGGATGCCGCCTCGACGATGATATCCGCGTCCGATTCCATGAACCCGGCAAAGTCGGGGTATACCGCTGCTCCGCAGAGGTCTGCAACCTCTTTGGCCCTCTTGGCATTCATGTCATATACTGCGGTCACGACGAATCCGTCACACCTTTCGGCAATGATATGCCCGACATTGCCACACCCAAGGAGTCCGACCTTTTTCATCTGTATATATTCATTGCGATGGCATGGTTAATGTATTTCGCCCGGTCGATGGTGAGGTAGGGATGTTCCCGGACAAACCTTTTTATATTTCATGAGACGAATATCTCGTCAATGTGTGGTGAATGTTTTTTTGCCCGTGATTGCTTTTATCACCGGTAGCCCGGGCCACGCAGACTGCACCTATCGTTTTAGCATTTTTTACCAGCACTATAGCGGAGAGAACGTATTCTTTAACCGGTTTACGTGGACTCTCTGGTAGATGCCGGAATTATTCTCCTGATCCCGTTTGCATCCAACCGGGGAGGAATACCAATGAGAGGAAAAGAAATCCGTCTTGAAAGAATTATGAACCGTGACACGGGCACTACCGTCATCGTGCCCCTTGACCACGGGGTATCGTCCGGGCCCATTCCGGGTCTCATCGACCTCGATGATACGGTAGGCCTGGTAGCCAGGGGAGGAGCGAATGCGGTGATAGGCCATATCGGGCTTGCCCTGCATGGCCATCGCAAGGGAGGGCCTGACATCGGGCTCATCCTGCATCTCTCCGCAAGCACCGATCTCGGCCCCGACCCGAACGACAAGGTGATCGTCAATACGGTCGCCAATGCCCTGAAGATGGGTGCGGACGGGGTAAGCGTCCACTGCAACATCGGTGCAGAATCTGAGTCGAGAATGCTTGCAGACCTCGGCCGCGTTGCAGTGGAGTGCATGGAATGGGGCATGCCCCTCCTTGCCATGATGTACCCGCGCGGCGCGAAGGTCGTGGATGAGAAGGGGGTCGAGAATGTCAAACACGCGGCACGGGTGGCTTCCGAACTCGGTGCCGACATCGTCAAGACCCCCTACACCGGCGATCCTGACTCCTTCCGCGAGGTGACCATGGGCTGTCATGTCCCTGTGGTCGTCGCCGGCGGGTCGAAGACCGATGATCGCAGCACCCTTGCGCTGATCGAAGGGGCGATGGAGGCCGGTGCTGCGGGGATATCCATAGGCCGTAATGCATTTCAGCATCCGAATCCTGACCTCTTTGTACGGGCCATGGCTATGGTCGTGCATGAACGCCGGAGTGCCGATGAAGCAATAGAGTGCCTGAGGGTGTAATATGGAAATTGGAAAAGCAATCCGTCTGGAGCGGATAATGGACAGGAACACGGGAAAGTCGGTCATCATACCGATGGATCACGGGTTCTCACTCGGACAGATTTACGGCCTCTCGGATATGCCGCAGGTGATATCCGATGTCAGTGAGGGGGGAGCGAATGCCATCGTCCTGCACAAGGGGATGGTCCGGCACGGTCACCGGAAACACGGCCGCGATATCGGCCTCATCGTCCATCTCTCGGGGAGCACCAGCCTGAATCCTGACCCGAATGACAAGGTCAGCGTCTGCACTGTGGAAGAGGCGATCTCCCTCGGGGCCGACTGCGTCTCCATCCACATCAACCTGGGTGCACCGAACGAGTCACGGATGCTGGAGGAGGCGGGAAGGATCTCCAAGGAGTGCACGCAATGGGGGATGCCGCTGCTGGTGATGATCTACCCCCGCGGTGACCACATCGACTCCACCGACCCGCATGCCATCGCCCACTGTGTCCGCGTGGCAGAAGAGCTCGGGGCAGATATCATCAAGACCAGCTACACCGGGGATCCTGTGACGTTTGCGGCCATCACGAGCGCCTGCGCCGTGCCGGTGGTGGTCGCGGGTGGAGAGAAGGGTGGCGACGTCGCCGCGCTTGCCATGATCCGCGATGCGGTGGGGGCGGGTGCGGCAGGCGTTGCGATGGGACGCAATGCATTCCAGCGCGAAAGCCCGTCGGGATTCATCCGCGCCATCTGCAGGGTGGTCCATGCGGGGGAGGATCCCCGCACGGCACTGGAGGAATGTGAGTGAAGCTCTTCTGGGTGGATGTGCGGCCGTGGAACAAGGAGATTGCGACGACGGCACTGGAACGCGGTGCCGGGGCCTTAGTGGTCGATGATCCAAAGAGTGCCCGCGCCCTCGGCAGAGTGACAACCATCGGCCCCGGCGGTGACCTTGAACCCGGCAGGGATGTCTTTGAAGTGGTCATCGACGGAAAGGCGGGCGAGGAGGAGGCCCTTGCCCGTTCGAGGCAGGGGTATGCGGTGGTGTCGACGACGGACTGGTCGGTGATTCCGCTCGAGAACCTCGTTTCGCAGTCGGACAGGATAGTGGCCGTCGTTCAAAACGCCGAAGAAGCCCTTGTGGCGCTCACGGTCCTTGAAAAAGGCTGTGCGGGCATTCTTCTCCGGACGGATGACCCGGCCGCCGTCACCAAAGTGGCCGCCGTGGCCGAGGCGGCGACGCCTCCCTGCGATCTTGTGCCCCTCACGGTGACAAAGGTCGAGCAGGGGATTATGGGTGACCGGGTCTGTGTCGATACCTGTTCGCTTCTGCACCACGGGGAAGGGATGCTCGTCGGCAGTTCGTCATCAGCGTTTCTTCTGGTCCATGCAGAGACGCTGGAAAACCCCTACGTCGCGCCACGGCCCTTCAGGGTGAATGCCGGGGCGGTTCATGCCTATGTCATGATGGCGGACGGGAAGACCAAATACCTCTCCGAGGTCCGGGCGGGAGACCGGGTGCTCGTCGGCGCCGCCGACGGCTCCACCCACGAGGCGATGGTCGGGAGGGTAAAGGTGGAACGCCGCCCTCTTGTGCTCTTCGAACTGGAAGCGCCGGACGGCACGGCGGTCAGTGGCGTTCTGCAGAATGCGGAAACCGTCCGGCTCGTCACCCCTGACGGCGGTGCCCTGTCGGTGGCGTCCATCCGGCCGGGAGACGTGGTGCTTGGGCACGTGGAACGCGGCGGCCGCCATTTCGGTGTTGCCGTCGAAGAGACCATCGTGGAACAGTGACATGAGAAAAGTGGGTATAATCGGCGGAACCGGTGCGATGGGAAGGTTTTTTGTCCCGGTCTTTACCCGTGCCGGGTTTGAGGTGGAGGTCTCGGGAAGAGCGACGCCACGGACGAACAGGGACCTTGCTACGGATTCGGATATCATCATCGTCTCGGTTCCCATCCGGGAGACGGTAGCGGTCATCGAAGAGATCGCTCCGTTTCTCTCCGCGGATCAGGTCCTCTGCGACGTCACGTCCCTGAAGGTAAGGCCGGTTGCAGCGATGCTGAAAACGCCCTCGCAGGTGCTTGGCCTGCATCCGATGTTCGGGCCGGGTGTCTCTTCCCTTGCCGGCCAGACGGTGATTGCGACCCCCTCCCGGTGTGCGGCGCCCGTCTGCACAGAGATTTTGGACGTATTCAGGAACGAAGGGGCACGCGTGACGGTCACCACGCCGGAAGAACACGACCGCGTCATGGCGGTCATCCAGGGACTGATGCATTTCTCGACCCTTGTCGTCGCAGAGACCATGCGCAGTGCGGGCTTTTCCCCGCTGGAGATGCAGCGGTTTACGAGCCCCGTGTACCGCATCAAGACCGGCATCGTGGGAAGGATCCTCGGGCAGGAGCCGGACCTCTATGGTCCGATTCTTCAGGAAAACCCGGTCGTGGGGGGTGTTGTCGCATCCTTCGTACGGGCGTCCGAACGGCTGGCTGCAGTGGTGGAAGGCGGTGATGCCGAGGCATTCGATGCATTCTTCATGGCAAACCGGGAGTTCTTCCTGCCGCTGATTCCCGAATGCACGGAGGTTACCGACCGGCTGATTGCGGCACTGGTGGACCCATGAAAGCGGTATGCCTGGGTCCCTGCGGGACATTCAGCCATGAGATGGCGATGAAGGTATACGGGGACGACATCCTCCTCCTCCCGACGATAGGTGACGTCTTTGCCGCCGTCATCGACCAGGGCTGTCCCGGAATCGTGCCGGTGGAAAACAGCGATGCCGGGGCGGTGGGCCCGGTGATGGACTGCCTGCGGGAGTACCCCGTCTCCATCACCGGCGAGGGATACATGAATATCCGCCACCATCTGGCGGCAAGGGACCCCCATAGCCAGATAACGGTCATTTATGCACATCCGCAGGCCCATGACCAGTGCCGGCGGGTCCTCGATACGCTCGGGGCGGAGATCATTCATACCAGCAGCAACAGCGCAAGTGCACGTATGGCCGCAGAGACCGTTGACGCGGCTGCGGTTACGACGATGGCCGCCGCCCTCAACGAAGGGCTTGCTATCCTGCAGGAGGACATCCAGAACTCGCGGATAAACATCACCCGGTTTATCCGCATCGAACGGTCGCCGGGACCCCCGATCACCGGGGGGAAGTGCAGTCTTATCATCGACCCCGGAGAGGACCGTCCGGGTCTTCTCTATGAGATCCTCGGGATCTTCTACGCACTCTCGCTGAACCTGACGCGGATTGAATCGCGGCCGTCGAAGCGCGACATCGGAAGCTATGTCTTCTTCATCGACGTCACCATCGGCGAGGGGCTTGAACGTGCCCTTTCGCGGGTCCGTGCAGTGGCAGAGGTGAAAAATCTCGGGTGCTACGGCAGAATGGAGGTGGAATCCTGAATATCCGTCTTCCCCGTCTCGAGGGCGTCGACCTGCGCTTCACGGCGCCGCCGTCAAAGAGCGGGACCCACCGGGCCCTCATTGCGGCGTCGCTTGCGCCCGAAGGGTCTTCGGTGATCTCCCGTCCCCTCCGCTCGGAGGACACTCTCTGCACCCGTGAGGGGCTGTGCCGGATGGGGGTCCGGATGACCTATACGGGAGAGAATATCCATGTAGACGGGGCAGGATGCCGCCTTGACGGCGGTGAGGGGGAGGTGACCATTGACTGCCGCAACTCCGGGACTACGCTGAGGCTTCTCACCTCTGTTGCTCTTCTCCACCGCCATCCGGTTACCCTGACCGGGTCCGCACGGATGCAGGAGCGGCCCATCGGCCCGCTGGCTGACGCCCTCCGGACCATCGGAGGAGATTTCGTCTATGGGAAAAAGTATGGGTACCCCCCGTTCACCGTCAGCGGCACCCTTCTCGGCGGGCGCGTCAGCATTGATGCGGGCATATCCAGCCAGTTTGTCTCTTCGGTCATGATGGCCGCACCCTGTGCCCGCGAGCCGGTGGAGATCACGCTGTACGGGCGGGAAGTATCCCGGTCGTACCTCGATATGACCGCCGATGTGATGGAACGGTTCGGTGCAGGGGTTACCCATGCAGGAGATGGCAGCATCCAGATAGACAATAGTGGGTACCGGGCGACGGACTACCGGGTTGAGGGGGACTATTCATCCGCCTCGTACTTCTTTGCGATGGCGGCCGTGTGCGGCGGGCGTGTCACCGTCGGCAATCTCAATCCCTCCTCCCTGCAGGGAGACCGGCGGATGCTTGCCATCCTCTCGGAGATGGGGTGTTCGGTGAGTGCCCATGGTGAGGAGGTGACGGTTGAGCGGGACGGTCCGCTGTGTGGCCTCTCCCTCCCCATGGAGCAGACCCCGGACATCATCCAGACCGTCGCCGCCGTTGCATGCTTTGCACAGACTCCCACGACGATTGAAGGCACGGCAAACCTGCGGCATAAGGAGAGTGACCGTGTGGCTGCCGTTGCAGCGGTCTGCAGGTGCGCAGGGGCTGTTGTCGAGGTCGGTGAAGATTCTGTTGTTATTCATCCGCGTTCATCTCCCGGAGGCGGGATTCTCGACCCGGCAGATGATCACAGGACGGCCATGAGTGCCGCCGTCGTCGCCATGGGGCGCGGCGATGTCACCATTACGGGCGCTGAGTGTGTTCGAAAATCCTTTCCGGGATTCTGGGATGCCCTCAGGGAGGCGGGGATATGAAACGGATCGTGCTCACCGGGCCGCGGGGGTCCGGCAAGTCCACCGTTGGCCGCATGGTGGCGCGGGAGCTTGGAGTGCCGTTCATCGATACGGATGAGGAGATTGTCCGGTATACCGGGCAGCCGGTGGAAGTGCTGTTCAGCAGAGAGGGGGAGGACGCGTTCAGGGAGTATGAGGCCCGGGTCATAGAGGGCCTTCCCGGCGGCCCCCTTGTGATCGCCACCGGCGGCGGGGTCGTATGCAGGACAGAAAACGTCCGTGCGCTGAGAAGGGATGCGATGATGGTCTTTCTCTCTGCCTCTCCTGCGGTCCTTGCGGCCCGGACCCGGGGGAGCACCCGGCCCCCGCTCACCGGCCTCTCCCATGACGAAGAGGTGGCGGCGGTCCTGGCACATCGGCTGAACCGGTACCGTGCCGCTGCCGACGTGTGCCTGCAGACCGATGAGGGGACGCCGGAAATTCAGGCACGGATGATTTGCGATGCTGCAGACAACGGCCCCCTCGCAGCTCGCGCCATTCCTGGGTTTCTGTCGTTTCTTGAGGGAACACGGATACCAGAGGCGGAGTTTTCACTGGTCAAAAGCCGCCTTGATAAGGGGCCGTCCTGGCATAACGGTCTCTTTGCCGTGATTGGCAATCCCTGCCTGCACTCGATGAGCCCGGCCGTATTCAACCCGCTCTTTGTAAAGTACCGGCTTGATGCCCACTATACCCGCATGGAACACGAGGACCTTGCGGCGATCATGGCACAGTTTACAACGACCTCCATGAAGGGCCTCTCCGTCACTATCCCGTTCAAGCAGGAGGTGATGAGGTTCTGCGATGAGGTGCACCCTGATGCACACGCCATCGGGGCGGTGAACACGGTGGTGCAGTGCGGCGGCCATATCACCGGTTCGAATACGGACTGGCTGGGTATCCGCCGTCCGCTTGAGGGAACGCCGCCGGGTGAAGCGGTGGTCTTCGGTGCGGGCGGGGCGGCATATGCCGCCATCTATGCTCTCGCATCGCTGGGGTGCGGGGTGACGGTACTCAACCGCACCGCCGGCCGCGCCCGGGAGGCGGGACGCCGGTTTGACGTTGCATACGGGGTGCCGGATGACTATAAGGCGGATGCATTCGATATTATCATCAATGCAACATCCGTCGGGATGGGCGGCGCATTGCCGCCTCTTCTCCGGCGTGATCGGATGCACGAGGGGCAGACGGTCTTTGACCTGGTCTATACGCCGCCGGAAACGCCGCTCATCATGGAGGCGCAGGCGGCGGGATGCACCTGCATACGGGGAACAGAGCTGTTTGTCCACCAGGCATGTGCCCAGTTTGAATGGTTTACCGGCATTGCCGTCGGGGCGGATGAAGTCAGGGAGCTGATAGGATGAATACGTTCGGGTATTATTTCAGGAGTACCACCTTCGGGGAGAGTCATGGCAAAGCCCTGGGCGTCGTTGTGGACGGCTGTCCTCCGGGAATTTCGTTTTCTGAAGCTGATGTCCAGCCATATCTCGACCGAAGGCGGCCCGGGACCAGTGATCTCACCTCCCCACGGCGCGAGGAGGACCGGGTGGACATCCTCTCCGGTGTCTTCGAGGGGCTGACCACGGGTACCCCGGTTGCCATGATCGTTTCGAACACCGATGTGCGAAGCGGGGATTATGCCAATCTGCGCGACCGGTTCCGGCCGGGCCATGCGGATCTCGTCTACCAGCAGAAGTATGGCATACGGGACTTCCGCGGGGGCGGCAGGAGTTCCGGCCGGGAAACGGTGGCACGGGTGATGGCAGGGGCGCTTGCCGCACGCCTCCTTGCAGAATGCGGAATTGCGGTATCCTCCCGCATCGTGTCGGTCCACGGAAATACCGACCCTGACTGGTTTGAGGATGAGATCCGTGCGGCAAAGGGGGCGGGAAATTCTGTCGGCGGCGTGGCGGAGGTGAGGGTTGCGGGCTGCCCCCCCGGCATCGGGGACCCGGTGTTCGGGAAACTTGATGCCGCCCTTGCCGCGGCGATGATGTCGATTGGATCGGTAAAGGGTGTGGAAATCGGCGACGGTTTTGCGGCAGCGGACCGGTTCGGCAGTGAGAACAACGATGCCATCGGTCCTGACGGGTACCTGACGAACCACGCCGGGGGGATCGCCGGCGGGATCTCAACCGGGGAAGAGATTGTCGTGCGGATTGCTGTCAAGCCCACTCCGTCCATCGCCCTTCCCCAGTCGACGATCGATGCCGCCGGAAGGCCGGTCGTGCTGTCTGTTGCCGGCCGGCATGACCCCTGCATCGTCCCCCGTATCCTGGTGGTGGCAGAGTGCATGGCAGCTCTTGTCCTTGCCGATGCAACGCTTTCCCAGTCCGTGAACCGGTGGTTCTCAGAGAGAGGCGGCGGCAATGGCGAGAAGGAGGAGAAGGAGAAGGAGAAGTGATCAGGGATGCCGCCTTCATCCGGCCCTACGCTGATGCCGATTTTGAAGATGTCTGGAACATGAATGCCGGGATGCAGGGTGCATCCTATGAAGGGGCCGTCTTCGTCCGGCAGGCAGCGTTTCTCTATCCTCAATCATTTTTTGTCCTGCAGGGTCCGCAGGGGGTCTCGGGGTTTACCATCGCCGCCCTGGTGCAGGGACACCACCCCCCGGAGGGATGGATATTGCGGCTTCATGTGGCAGAAGAATACCGGAGGAGCGGGTACGGGCGTATGCTGTTGCGGGCATCCATCCGTTCGCTTGCCGTATCGGGTGCAGGGAAGGTGCTCCTCTCCGTTGCGCCCGACAATGTCGCCGCACTGGATCTCTACACGAGTGAAGGGTTTGTGCTCGTCTCACGGGCGGAGCGGTATTTCGGTCCTGGCAAGGACCGCCTGATCATGGAAAAATCCGTCTGAGGGCGGACTCAGGCTGCAGGAAAGCTACTTTTTACCTTCCTGGAAACGAAACTGGTGTAGACAGGCCCGTGGGCCCCTTCCGGAGTTCTTCATGCACGAACTTGTACATCGCAGATTTCATATCGAATCATACGGCTGCACCTACAACCATGCCGATACGCAGAAGCTGATCACCATAGCCACGCGCCAGGGATGCGTTCAGGTGCTCCCGGATGAAGCGGAGGTGATCATCATCAATTCATGCACTGTCGTAGCTGCGACGGAGCGGACCATGCTCCGGCGGCTGAGGGCCTTCCAGGATAAGGAGGTCATCATCACCGGCTGTATGCCCGTGGTCCAGAAAGAGCTCATACTGGAGATGTTTCCCCGTACCCGTATCCTCATGCCGGACGAGATATATGCCTCCCACCCGTGGAAAGGCGTGATGCTCTCGCCTGCGGTAGGGGTGATGCAGGTCGGGCCGGGGTGTATGGGGGCATGTACCTACTGTATTACCCGGGCAGCCCGTGGAAGGATGAAGAGCATTCCCGTAAAGACCATCGTCACGGAGATCGAACGTCTTGCCCGGGCAGGTGCAGCGGAGGTTCAGCTGACGGGGCAGGACCTGAGTGCCTACGGCATGGACTGCGGTACGGATCTTGCCGTCCTTTTGGAGGCAATCGGCGAATGTGTGGCCGATGTGCGGGTCCGCGTGGGTATGATGAACCCCGCGACCGTTCTCCCCATCCTTGACCGGCTCGTGGACGCCTTCAGGTCGGAGAAGATATTCAGCTTTGCCCATCTTCCCGTCCAGGCCGGGTCGGACAGCGTCCTTCAGGACATGAACCGCGGCTACAGCGCCGCGGAATACTGCATGATTGTCGATGCTTTTCGCCGGGCAATCCCCGATATCCGGATATCCACGGATTTTATCGTCGGGTTCCCGACAGAAACGGATGCCGACTTTGAAGCGACCCTCTCCCTCCTCAGGACTGCCTGCCCTACAAAAGTCAACATCACGCGGTTTTCCGTCCGGGAAGGCACCCCGGCAGCAAAGTTCAGGGACCTGCCCGACCGTGTGAAAAAGGACCGGTCGCGGGCACTTACGGTGGCAGCCGCTGCCATCAGTGATCGGCATAACGAAGCCCTGATAGGAAAGGAATTCGATGTTGTCGTCACCGAACAGAAGAAAACAGGCTCAGTCATTGCACGGAGTCCGGGGTACGAGAATATCGTCATACAGCAGGAACTTCCCTTGGGATTCAGGTGCCGCGTGATGATTACGCGGCACCACAGGCATTATCTGATTGGACGTCCACTCTGAGGTGTGCGTGCGGTTTCTGCCCGCAATGGAACGAAAAGGAAGCGTTAATGCGGAGGCAGGGCAACCGGTACGAAGTACAGGAGAGGAGCTCTTATGGACATAGTGGAAGAAGGATACAGGGCCGCGATAGAAAAGGCAAAGGAATATAATGGGAAAATCTCTGAACTCTCCGCCGAGGCAGTCGGTGAAACCGGCACTCTTCTGAGAAAGATGGCGGAGCTTGCCCGCCCCATCGTGCCTAAGGCAGGACTCCAGATGATGATCAGGGGAAAACAGGATGGGAAGGGGGAGATCTATGATACCATCTATTTCGACCAGAAATACCTCCTTCTCGGGAAGACCGAACCTATGCCGTACCGCCCGGATGACATGGAGAGGAAGGTCGATAATCAGTACCTCGTGCTCGGTCAGGACGGCATTTTTTATGAGCTGATGTACAGTGCGGACGGCTTTATGATCGATTCGTACCAGCGTGAAATCAGCCCGGACGACATCATCGATCTGTATGGCTTTGATATTGTCGTGATGCTGTATAAGGCGATAGAAGAGTATGTGTCCGACCAGAAGGGACTGGTCGATGCCCTTGAAAAGGTTATTGCCTTTATCAGGAATTAAAAAAATTTTATTTTTTCTGTTTAATCTCAAAGAGTGGAAACATCGGCTTTAAGAGGTCATCCTCGCCTTTTCCGAGTGCAGAGAGGCGGCTCTGTCCTTCATACATCAATCCATCGGCATCTTTCCAGGTAATGGCTGCCTTTGCCTCATGAATCATCTCGTCAGCTTCCCATGCATACTTCCCGTCCGGACCGATGGTTTCCACATCAAATTCCTTGTTCAGGGGGACGAGGGCGACATGAACGGAGTATGCCGGATCGTTTCCGTGATTTCTGATGATGATCTTTTTGGCATCGTCGGAAAGGACTGCATCCAGGTCCGGGGTTGCCCCCAACGTCCTGCCTTTTTCATTGAGATAGAGGCATGCTCCCAAGGTCGCAGCGAGGATAAGACCGATACCCCCGATGAAGATATCGCCGATGACAGCCATTGCAATGACGACGAGTATTCCGGCTGTTATGAGCAGGAGGGAACGATTGTTCATGATCGATAATTTGTTGCCATGATCCTATTAAGGCTGATGATTTGGTCTCCGATGCGTCGCATGAGACCCTTCGCTCATGGATTCATACAGGAAAAAGTGAGAATGGGCCCGGTGCGACTCGAACGCACGACCTCCCGGTTATCAGCCGGGTGCACCACCGACTATGCTACGGGCCCTCGCTGAATTACCTAATTAGATGGGATATTGATGCTAATAAGGGTTTTGCATTGGTCCCTCTCAGGAGGGTCGAAAGGCCGCACGACGCCCTGCTCTGCAGCCTCTGGCGGGCGCCATGGCTGTGGGGATCAGAATACTATAAACCCCATCTTATCAAAGCTTTGAGCAGGTATGGCTACACGATATATGCTGGGAAATGAGGTGATCGCCCACGCATGCTGCGAGGCGAACATCGATTTTGCCAGCGGATACCCGGGTACTCCTTCATCCGAAGTCATCGATATTCTCAGGACCCAGGATGTTCGGGATTTTTACGTGGAATGGTCGGTGAATGAAAAGGTCGCCCTTGAAAACGCCCTTGCGGCGGCATGGACGGGGGTCCGTTCACTTGCGACCATGAAACATGTCGGACTGAACGTTGCGGCGGACCCGCTCATGACGAGCGCCTATACGGGCGTTACCGGCGGGCTGGTCATCCTCTCGGCAGACGACCCGTACGCCCACAGCTCACAGAATGAACAGGACAGCAGAAGGTATGCCCTCTTTGCAAAGATTCCCTGTCTTGACCCTGCCACCGTGCGTGAAGCAGGGGCGATGATGGTCGAGGCCTTCTCTCTCTCCGAAGAATTCGGGCTTCCGGTACTCTTCCGCCCGACGACGCGCATCTGCCATTCGAAGAGCGATGTCGAACCGGGGGAGGTGGGCAGCGATCACCGGACCGGACACTTCGAGCGCAATCCGCAGCAGTACGTGGTCATTCCCGCCCATACACGGGTGCTCCATAAAAAACTCAATGAAAAACAGGCGCCGGTTGCACGCGCCCTCGTCGAAAAAGGCGTTAATACGGCGGTGGTGAAGGGCACGACCGGCATTATTGCGGGAGGTATTGCGGCCTCGTATGTCCGGGAGCTCCTTCCGGAAAATGTCTCCTTTGCAAAGATCGGGGGCTATCCGATCGACCCCGACTGGCTTGCCGCCTTCGTCGGGCAGCATGATAAGATACTGGTAGTGGAAGAACTCTCTCCGGTCATCGAAGAGGCGGTGCGGATGGTGGCAGCCTATACCATCATCCGCGGCAAGATGGACGGGTATCTCCCGCATGAGGGGGAACTTGACCCTGCATCCGTCGCCTCTGCGATGAAAAAGGCGGGCATCATTCCGCTCCGTGACTTCCCGCAGGTGACGCCGGTCCCGGATATCCCCCGGCGACCCCCCATCCTCTGTGCAGGGTGCGGGCACCGGTCGGTCTTCTATGCGATAAAACGGGTCTTCAAAGACGGGATATTTCCGAGCGATATCGGGTGCTATACACTGGGAATTCAGCTCGGGGTGGTCGATACCACCATCTGCATGGGGGCGTCCATCACGGTGGGCAGCGGGATTTACCGGTCCGGCGAGGAACGGGATATCGTCTGCACCATCGGAGACTCGACCTTCCTGCATACGGGGATTCAGGGCCTCTTAAATGCGGTGTACAACGGGGCAAACATGACGGTCGTCATCCTTGACAACCGCATCACCGCGATGACCGGCCACCAGCCCAACCCGAACACCGGCGTAACGGCGACAGGGGTGGAGTCCCCGCCGGTGTCTCTGGAGGCGATCTGCCGGTCATGTGGGGCTACCTATGTGGAGCGGGTAAGCTCCTATGACCTGACCCAGTGCCTTGAGGCGATGAAAGCCGCCAAAGCGCGCAAAGGGGTGAAGGTTATAATAGCCTACCAGCCATGCGTGATCAATGCGCGGCGTGCCGGCATTCGCCGGAAGTCCTTCACCGTGGACCCCGATGTCTGCACCGGCTGCAAAACCTGCGTACGGTTTGGCTGTCCGGCCATCGAGTTCCATGACGACAAGGCCTCGATCAATGAGCTCTGCAGCGGGTGTTCGGTCTGTGCACAGATCTGTCCCACCGGCGCCATAAGGATGGAGGGGAAGAAATGAGCGGAAGTTACGATGTCCTGATCGTCGGTGTCGGGGGCCAGGGGACGATCCTTGCATCAAACATCCTCGGTGAAGCATGCCTGATTGAAGGGAAGAGTGTCCGTGGCGCCGAGACGCACGGGATGGCCCAGCGTGGCGGTTCGGTGGAGACCCATATCCGGATCGACGGGAAATTCGGGCCGCTGATCTCGCCGGGGACCGCGGATCTCATTGTATCGTTCGACCTTCTGGAGGCGCTCCGCTACTCGCATTTCCTGAAAGAAGGAGGGGTGATCATCACCAATATCGAGACGATCATCCCCACCTCCGCATTCCAGCACGATGCGGATGTGCCGGGACAGGAGGATATCCTCAACCTGCTGTCCGGACGGGATGTCATCACCGTCGATGCTGCGGCACTGGCCCTTGAAGCAGGGACCATCCTGACCCAGAACGTCGTGATGCTGGGTGCAGCCGCACCCTACCTCCCACTTGCCGTCGAGAGCCTGAAAGAGGCGGTACGGCGTTCGGTCCCTCCCAAGACCGTGGATACCAACCTGAAGGCATTCGACCTCGGTCGCGGTGCCCCGGAATAATCTTTTTTTTTAAATTTCAACAGTTGCCCGGAACGATCGTGTGGGACTTTTTTGGCAAAAAGCAGGGTTTCCGGGCCGGCCGTCCCGTCTCATCCCGGTGAAGACGGTGCATCCGGTGCCGAACAGAGGCGGAACCATATGGCGGCCTTCGTGTTCTCAGAGGCAATATATACCATACATACCTTTAGGGGGATTATGAAACCTCTTGCAAAGGGCGTCGTCGGGGCCCTCCTGCTTCTCGGTGTCGTTGCCTGCGGGTGTACGACATCGCCCGGAGGGGACGGGATGGTAACCGGGGCGGTATGGGTCCTGAACGGCTATATGGACGAGGGCGGTGCGATGGTTGCGCCGCTTGCATCGGCATCGGTCACAGCGGCATTTGCTGACGGAAGGATGGGGGGCTCGGGAGGATGCAACAGGTATGGTGCTTCCTATACGATCTCCGGGTCGTCGATGACGATTGAAATGCCGGTCTCGACGTTGATGTACTGCCCGGAGGACGGGGTGATGGACCAGGAACAGCGTTATCTTACCCTTCTGCCGGAGGTGGCCGGGTATATGGTCGACGGCGGCACGTTGACGATGATGGATGGTTCGGGGAGGGTTATCCTAAGCTTCGAAGCGGTTGATCAGTCGCTGGCGGGGTCCTCGTGGACGCTTACCGGGTATCATGACGGGAAGGATGCCTTCGTCCCGGTGATCCCCGGCACCAGGGTCACCGCGGAATTTGGTGTTGACCGGCAGGTGACGGGCAGTGCAGGGTGTAATCATTATTCCGGGTCCTACTCCGCCGATCAGGGAACCATCGCCTTCGGTCCGCTGGCGTGGACCGAGATGTACTGTGCGGAACCCGAGGGAGTGATGGGTCAGGAGACCGCGTACCTTGCGGCGTTGCAGCAGGCGAGGGGCTACAGCGTCGGTGCCGGGGAACTGACGCTTACGGACATATCCGGGATGCGGCTGGCAAGCTATGTCGTCTCCGTGGAACCATCGGAGGAGAACATTGCCGGGAAGGAGTAGAGGCCGGTATCCTGTAGTATTGGAAAGGCGCCGGTTCCCCGGTCATGACCCGGAGATCCCCAGTCGTTGACCAATGGGCAGGTGACCGGCAGCGCCGGGTGCAGCAGCTGCTGTGCCGGGTATGCGGCGATGGAGGGACAATCACGGCCGGGCTGGTGGGGATGGCGAAGGGTCCTGCACACTCAGACCTGCATTATCCGTCGATGCCGGGTGGTTACTGTAGGAACCATCCCCGGCCCCGTATCACCCTTTCCTCTCTGCATAATGCTGCCTGATATCCCTGCCGAGGATCACCAGGAAGTAGGAGGCGGCGGCGATGAGGATGATCGCCCCTCCCGAGGGGACGTCCAAAATATACGAGAGGCATATGCCGGAGGTCGTGAAGACCGCTCCGAGAAGGGTGGCGCAGAGGATCATCGTCTTCATACTCGAGCTGTATTCGCGGGCAATGGCGGCGGGAAGGGAGAGGAGCGCAATGACCAGGATGACGCCGACGACCTGGATGAGCATGACGACCGTCAGCGCGGTCAGGCCGATGAGGGCAAGCATGATCGCCCGTGCAGGCAGGTTCATCACGATGGCATACTCTTCGTCGAAGGTCACGGCAACAAACCGGTTATAACAGATGGTGACGGTGATGAGGATGATGCCGACCAGCAGTGCCATGAGAACAAGGTTTTCGAACGGGACGAGGAGGATATTGCCGAAGAGATAACTGAACAGGTCCGGGGCAAAGCCGGGAGCAAGATAGATAAAGAGGATGCCAAGCGCCATCCCCGACGACCATACCGCCGCAACGAGGGTATCGAGGTGCTGGTGAGCCTGGTTCCTGAAGTGGGTGATGATGCCCGCTGTCGCAAGAGAGAAGATGGTCGCACCGAGGATGGGGTCGACGCCAAGGTAATAGCCAAGCCCGATGCCGCCGAACGCCGCATGGGAAATGCCGCCCGCGAGGGAGACCATCCGTTTCACCACGATGAAACTGCCGATGCATCCGCAGGCGATGCTGGCAAGCAGTCCTGCCGCAAGGGCGTTTCTGAAGAATTCATATCCCAGTGCCTCAAGGATCAACGGTCAACCTCCTCCTCATCTGTTATTACATCTTCTTCTGCCATCTCGTCATGACGCCTGAAGACCCGGTGGGGGACGCCATGGGCGATGAGATCCACCGGACACGGGTAGACGGCACCGATCATCTCTTCGGTGATCTCCCGGGCGTCATGGGTGAAGATACGGTGGTTCAGGCAGGAGACGGTGGTGATCTCGGGGGAGAGCGCACCGACATCGTGGGTGATCAGCACGATGGTCATCTCCTTTCTCAGGTCCTCGAGGATATCGTAGAAGTGGGTCGCCGTCGGGGTGTCGACATACACGGTCGGCTCATCGAGGAGCAGGACGCGGGGATAGCCCACCAGTGCCCGGGCGATGATGGCCCGCTGCCGCTGGCCTCCGGAGATGTCGGCGATCTCCCGGTCGGCGATATCCGTGATGTCCATGGTCTCGAGCGCACCCTCGGCGGCGGCGTAGTCCTCGTCTCCATAGCGCAGTTGTGGGCCCATGTGGCCGAGCCGCCCGGAGAGCACCATCTCCCGGACCGAGATGGGGTAACGGAAATCAAAGGTCCGAAACTGGGGGACGTATCCCAGATAGCGGCGGTTATCCCGGACACTCCCCCCGAGAATCCGTACCGACCCTGCCTGGGGTTCCAAAAGGCCCAGCATAATCTTGAGCACCGTCGTCTTTCCGCCGCCGTTGGGCCCGATGATGGCATGGAATTCCCCTTCCCGGATTGCAAGGGTGACATCGTCAAGTACGGGATGCCGGTTGAACCGGAAGGTGACATGGGAGAGTTCAATTACGGGGGATGTCATGCGTATCAGGGGGAAAGGCTGCTTCTGCCATGCGGTGCATCGTTGAGAGGTAATCTTCTTCGAGGGAGCTGATATAGATAATCCTGCTCCCGGTTTCGCGGGCAATCACCTCGGCGCTCCTGGTGGTGTGTTCGGGGGAGACGATGATGGCGGAAATTTCTTCCTGCTTTGCACGATCGATCATCGCCCGGAGGTGCGCGGGGGATGGCTCCTTGCCGTCCTCTTCGATGACGATGAGGGGGATATCGTATTCGCGGGCAAAGTATGCCCATGCCGGGTGGTACACCATCAGCGGCCGGCCGTCCCCGGCATCGGAATACGCATGTATCGTTGCATCGAGCGTATCCAGCCGGGTGATGTAATCGCCAGCCCCTTTGGAAAAGCGGTCGCGGTAAGAAGGGTAGAGGCGGCTGAGTTCCCTTTCGATGGTCCGCACCATACGTTCTGCGTTGGCAGGGGATGTCCAGATGTGGGGATCGGTGCCTGCCTGCCCTCCTCCCTCCCCGGTGGCGATGAGAACGATCTCTTCTGATGTGTCGATGACCGGCATAGCCGGGTTCATCGATATCATCCGGTCCATCCAGACGGTTTCGAACTCGATGCCCGACCCGACCATGACATAGGCATGGGCGTCTGCAAGCGACCGGAGCTGTCCGGGCGTCGGTTCATGGGTATGGGGGCTTGTCCCGGGGGGAACCATGACGATGACCGACACCAGATCTGTCTCTTATACACATCTGACGCTGCCGACGAAGAGGATAGTGTAGA
>OMKS01000263.1_pt1 | contig 49616 bp, 44 predicted proteins | sample 1674721 | NCBI WGS metagenome assembly OMKS01 (sample SAMN06264996, study PRJEB25208) | sediment metagenome | isolation source: hot spring sediment | place: USA: California | collected 2014-09-02 | reverse complement strand
AGTTACAAAAAATATCAAGTCTCAGAGATTGGCGGCGATTTCCAAGACTGCCATTGCTGCCAACCATGAGATAAACTCACCATTAACCACCATTGTGCTCAAGCTTGATATGCTCACCAACGAGTCTTCCCTGAACAGCCAGACCAAAACTGTCCTGGAAGAAGTAAAGCTCGAGGCACTCAAGATTCGCAACGTGGTCAAAAAGATGCTCGAGATTTCTGATGTCGTCGAAACAACCTACGTTCACTCTGAAAAAATGCTGGATCTCAACAAGGCAACCGCACGTTCACGTCGCTCAGATCCTCCCGAGCCTCTTCCGAAGACCAGCACGAAAAGCATCGGTGCTCCCGGATTTGAAGAGTACCTCGAAAACAATCCCTCCAGGATACGGCCGGAGCGAGAGAGTTCCTCTGCGAACAATACGAATTCCGTTGTCGGATTCGAGGACTATATCGAGAAAACCACGCAGAAAAAACACGTCTCCAGGAATGAATCATCGGAAGAATCTGTATCGGGATTCGACGAAGCCTTCTCCGAAAGACCCTCGGCAGAACCCGGAGGATCAGCCCTCGCCGCTTCTCAGGTCAGCGTGAACGATATCCCCGGATTCGAAGATTATCTCGAGGATTAGATTCCCGTATTTTTTCAAACCCTGAGTTCATCTCTGGACACTGATTCATTTTTTCTTACTATTCAGGATAGATCACACGTGCAGAGGCTCAATGCAGGAGGGAGAGAATGAGAAGCCTGGTAAACGAAACCGGTTCCATCACGTTCGGAATGTATCCAGACAGGATAGATCACGTCAATTACGAGGAGTACCGTCTTGAGACCCCCATGGGTATTCCCGTACCGAGGATACTGAGACAGATTATGGCAAACCAATTTCACTTTACGGGAATTATCGGACCGGAACTCATTATTGGCATGGCGGTGGTGGACCTGAAGTATTTGGGGAACGGCTTTGTCTACATCTATGATCGAAGGGCAAACACCATGACCGATATGCGAAAACTCCAGGCAGGCAGTTGTGGTGTGTCCATTGATCCTTCCCCGGACACGGGAAGAAGTATTTTTACCTCTCCATCTCTTGTCATCAAACTCAATCAGGACCGCATCTCGGCTCGGGGTGAGGGGTTTGATATCTCTGCCACGCTCGATCTCAGTGGCACTCATCCCCTTCGCATCTGTTCTCGAGCGGGATATCGTGGATGGGTCTACACCCAGAAGACGACACCGGTTCCTCTGACGGGATCCGTAAGGCTCCGGGATCGCTCATGGGATATTGCCTCCCCTTCATACATGGCGCTCATCGACTGGACCTGCGGATACATGAGAAGGCAGACCTTCTGGAACTGGGCATCGACGGCTTGTACGCTGCCTGATGGAAGATCACTCGGGTGGAATTTCTCGTGCGGGGTAAACGAAACAAGCTTCACGGAAAACGCCTTCTGGGTCGACTCTGCGATGACAAAGGTTGATACGGTGAATTTTGTCTTCGAACCCAACGATCTCATGAGACCGTGGCATATCACCTCCTGCGACCAAAAGGTTGACCTCACGTTTCATCCTGCATCACGCAGGGGAGAGAAGATATCCGCGCTGGTACTCTCATCGCGGTTTACTCAGCTCCTCGGGGTTTTCGAGGGAACGCTACGGTGCGATGACGCCAGCGAAATCGTCGTGAAAGACTGCCCGGGATTCGCGGAAGATCACTATGCAAAGTGGTGATTTTCATTCAAGATCTGGTTTAACCAGTCCTTGTACATAACCGACAGGGTCATGAAATCCTTCTCGTTATCAACATCGAGGGCAGCACCACCTACCGTTGTTTCAATGATCTGGGCCCGAACGCTGAGGATGCTGGAAAAGAGCCCCCGCATCTTCTCAATCGTGATGGGATAACACACCATCTGCGCGAGAGAATCCAGCCCGATGGTGGAGAGGCCTGCAGATATTTGCAGGAGAAGGTAAAAGAAGAGCGTCTTCCCCACCTTTCCACGACCGAGTCGTATGATTTCTGCAAGGATCCTGAAAATATTGATGATCTCTCGCTGGTACCGGTATTCGTAAACTTTCAGAATGAGATCAATCTGGCTGATCAGAAGAAATGGACGAGCCATGTGCAGATTGTTCTGCCTGAAGTTGCCGTCCCTTGTATGAAAGGTCGCCATCTTGATGCCCGGTCTTCCCTTCCTGGGACCAAAGAGCTTAAGGATCTCCTCGGAGGTGATCCCTGCTATATAGTCGTACTCGTCCATGTCACACAGTGAGATGAATTGCTTCAGTTCTCGGGCCGAGAGCAGGGGGATGTCCCCAGACAGGAACAGCACATGCTTGTTGCGATATTGCTGAATTATTTCATCGGTGAGGACCATTGTGTCCCGGTATTCAGGGATGGTCATGAGGAAGCCCTCCCACGCATTTTCCGCAAGGCTCCTCTTTTGCTCGACAATCATCACATCCATGTCTCCCACAGCGTCGAGGAACTTGTCTTTGGGACCGACTACCACGACCCGGGAGATCTCATCACATGCCTTCAGGACTTCGATGATGTGACGCAGTATCGGCTTCCCGGCAACGTCGAGAAGGGCTTTGTTCTGCTTGAACACCTTCCGGGCGGCTCTCCCATCCCCTGCAACAATAACGGCATCCACCTTCATATCCAAGGTATGACCCAAATCAAATTTTTCTGTCAAGCTGTTAAATGGGTTCAGAACACCTCGTGGGCACACCGGAAGTACCGGCTGAACTTCTTGACGGAACTGAAACAGAACCCGTTATACGTCACAGAGAGCGGCAGCCTCACCTGAAACTCCTCGCGTCTCCAGGATGAGAGACACCTTGAAAATCCCCTAAAACGCACCTAGTAAGAAAGAGAGAAAGGATGAGAGCATGGAAATGTTCGCGCTGTTTCTCGTGATAATTGGCGTATGGCTTCTGTTGAATCTGGTTATCCTCCCCCGACTGGGGGTCCCCACGTGAATGAGCAAACCACGAGGGACCGAGGATCGGTCCTGCCAGAGAGAATCGTCCCGGGATACCTCACGGAGGAAAAAGGAAACGAACACCTGAGCATGTTTGCTTTTTTCTGATCTCCAGTCACCGCGCCTGATCGGTCAGGGGAAGAGTCAGTGGTTGTATGTTGTGCTCGGAACTTGACACACTTTTCCCGAACTATTAGAGGAGTCCCCTAGGATACGGGAATACCCATGTGAGGGGAACTATTCAGTGAGGAGTGGTATCAGGGGCACCATCGTAGAATCGTGTGGAGTCGCGTGGCCCATCTGCATCGGCTATGTTGCTGTGGGAATCGCCTTCGGTGTTCTTGCGGCTCAGGCAGGTTTCAGCCTTATCCAGATTGCACTGATGTCCGTTATTGTCTTTGCAGGGAGCGCCCAGTTTATCGCGGTATCCATGATCAGTTCCGGCGCCGGAATTATTGCGGTGATCCTGACGGCCTTCATGGTGAATCTGAGGCACGTACTCATGAGTTCATCTCTCTCCCTGTTCTTGAAAGGAACCCATCGAGGACTTCTCTCTGCCTTTGCCTATGGGATCACCGACGAGACCTTTGCGGTGAACCTGATTAGGTTCAACAGGGGCGATTGGGATGTACGCAGAGCACTCATTGTAAACCAGAGTGCCAATGCTTTCTGGATCGTCAGCACCGTGGCGGGCGGGTACCTTGGAGAACTCGTTCCGCCGGGTTCTTTTGGAATTGACTATGCTCTGACCGCAATGTTTCTGTGTCTTCTGGTGTTTCAGCTTTCAGGGAAAATCACGGTGCTCGTCTCTGCGGCAGCAGGGATCTTTTCCGTAGCGTTCTTTCTCCTGCTCCCGGGCAACTTCCATGTTATTCTGGCGTCCATACTTGCTGCAACCCTTGGCGTCTTTCTCAAGACATTCTCTGAAAAGAGCCCCTCGAGAGAAGGAACAGGCCATGTCGTTTGAAGCCTACCTGCTCTGTATAATCGGTATGGGATTCGTCACCTACATCCCCCGGTGGGCCCCGCTGATCTATCTCAGCAGGAGGACGATCCCCGTTCTCTTCAGTGAGTGGCTTCGTCTCATCCCTGCGGGAATCTTGAGCGCCCTTGTCGTTCCCTCTCTTTTCATAAGCAAAGAAACAGGACACCTTGCCTTGTTCCAGGGCGAGTTCATCGTGGCTATTCCAACCCTTCTCCTGGCGTGGAAGACAAAGTCGCTTGCTCTGACCGTGATAGCCGGCATGCTCATGTATCACCTCTGGCAAACGTACGTGTGAAAGAACACAGTCGATGAATCCGGTGGCACTTCGTATCATGAACGTTCCGAGAGAGCACACTTCCCTGTCTGAGTCGGAAACAGCGGCGAGAATTGTTATGAGACGCCATCCTGTTGCGGGCGGACTCGGTACCTGCTAGGGTGCTCTCGATGATCATCTATCTGAAACTGGTTATGACCGCAATCTTCTGGGGGGGAACCTTCGTCGCAGGAAGGGCCATCGCTCCCGTAGTTGGTCCCTTTTCCGGGTCGTTTCTGAGATTCTTCCTTGCCTCCATCTGCCTGGTGATCCTTGCCCTCAACACACCCGGTGGACTGCCGAGAGCGAAGAAAACACAGATTCTTCCCTTGATCCTGCTGGGGCTGACCGGAGTCTTCGCCTACAATGTTTTGTTTCTTGCAGGCCTCCAGACCGTGACGGCGAGCAGAGCCTCCATCATAATTGCCAACAACCCTGTGTTTCTTGCGCTGTTCTCCGCCATTCTCTTCAAAGAACAGCTGGGAGGTCAGAAGATTTTCGGCATTCTGCTCTGCCTCACTGGAGCGATAATCGCAATCACGCAGGGAGACGTTGCGTCCATCCTCCACGGAGCCGTCGGACTTGGTGAGCTCCTCATCTTCGGATGCGTAGCGAGCTGGGTGGCCTATTCGCTCGTCGGAAAGGTTGTAATGCTCGGCATGAGTCCTCTCATCGCCATCATGTATTCATCCATCTTCGGTGGCCTGTTCCTGCTTCCTCCTGCCCTGGCTGAAGGAATCGTCCACCAGATCTCCTCATACCCCATGATGGTATGGCTGGGAATTTTTTACCTGGCGTTTTTCGGAACGACCATCGGTTTCACCTGGTACTACCAGGGAATACAGGCCATCGGGCCTGCCCGTTCCGGAGTGTTCATCAATCTTGTACCCATCAGCGCCATTGCCCTCGCTGCCCTGATTCTCGGGGAGAAGCTGAACCTGTCTCTTCTCCTGGGGTTGATCCTGGTCACAGGGGGAATTTTTCTCACGAACAGCACAGCTCCATGGAAACACTCAGTGCATTGAGGTTCAGCATGTTCGCTCTGAACGGTTGTGTTTTCGGGACAGCCCACTGCACTGATCTGTCTTTCTTCTCACCTCCACGCATCAACACTTGACATCTGATGAGTCTTCGGATATATCCGAGCCCTATTTATCTGTAAGGAGTAGCGTGCATGAGTACATTCAGTGCGAAGAAAGAAGAGGTGACCAGGCAGTGGTTCGTGGTTGATGCCACGGATCAGGTGCTCGGAAGGCTCGCTGCGGATGTCGCCTCTATTCTCAGAGGGAAAACGAAGCCCGAGTATACACCCCACACCGATGTCGGTGATTTTGTCGTGATCATCAACGCGGAAAAGGTAAAGCTCACCGGGAACAAATGGGACCAGAAGATATACTACCGTCACAGCGGATATATGGGTGGTCTGAAAGAAAAGACCGCCCGGCAGGTCCTGAATCAGAAGCCCGAAGAGATCATCAGACATGCGGTCAAGGGAATGCTCCCCAAAAACACCTTGGGAAGAGCGATGTTCAAGAAGCTCAAGGTCTATGCAGGCGGACAACACCCGCACCAGGCTCAGTTGCCGCAAGAGACCACACTCTAAGAGGGGATCATGATGGTTGAAAAGACGTATGCAACGGGAAGAAGGAAAAATTCCACCGCGCGAGTTTGGTTATCCCCCGGCAAAGGCGAGTTCATCGTCAACGGCAAACCCCTGAATGAGTACTTTGACAGAGAAACCCTGAAAATGTCTGCCCTCCAGCCCTTTGATACAACCGAGACCAAGGGCCAGTTCGATATCCTTGCCACGGTGAGCGGGGGTGGGATTTCTGGTCAGGCAGGCGCCCTGCGCCATGGAATATCTCGTGCGCTGGCAGCATTCGACGTGGAAAAGTACAGGTCCAGGCTCAAGGCCGCCGGTTTCCTCACACGCGATCCCAGAATGGTTGAGCGTAAGAAGTATGGACTCCACAAGGCCCGGAAGAGACCACAGTTCTCCAAGAGGTAATTCTCTTTGACCATCTCAGCAGGTATCCTGGGGGCAACGGGGTACACCGGCGCAGAACTCATACGACTCCTGTATGCTCACCCCGAGGTCAAAATAGCGTACTGCTCATCCCGCCAGCACAACGGAAGGAAGGTCTCAGATATCCTCGAGTTCCTCAAAGGCACCTATGAAGCCGTGCTTGAGGAATTCGATGCCGAGTCCATTACAACCCGCTGCGATGCCGTATTCAGCTGCCTGCCGCACGGCGCAAGCATGGGCTACATCTCCAGGATCGTCCCGGGGGTTCGAGTCATCGATCTGAGCGCAGATTTCCGAATCAAGGATCCCGCCACCTACAGCCTCTGGTATGCTGAACACGGTTACCATGACCTGCTGGACAGTGCAGTGTACGGACTGAGCGAGGTCTACCGTGAACAGATAAAATCTGCGCAGCTCGTGGCAAATCCTGGGTGCTATCCCACTTCGGTGCTCCTACCCCTCGTTCCGCTCCTCGAATCGAACCTCATTGATCCGTATGGAATCATTGTGGACAGTAAAAGCGGTGTATCGGGTGCCGGCAGGGGTCTGAGCTTGAAAACCCACATCTGTGAGGTGGGTGAATCGTTCTCGGCATATAAGGTGGGCAGGGCGCACCGGCACATCCCCGAGATGGAGCAGGAGCTCACTCGAGCCGCGAAAAAATCCATTACCATGGATTTCATACCCCACCTGCTTCCCATCACTCGGGGGATGCTCTCGACAATCTACCTGAGAACGACCCGCAGTGAAAAAGAGCTCAGAGAGTGCTTAAAACGATACTACGAGACTTCCCCCTTCGTGAACATACTGAGTGATTCGTTCCCCTCCACGAAGGATGTCAGGGGCACCAACAGGTGTATCATTGCCCTTGCAAAGGTGGAGCCGACTGACAGGGTCGTGATCGTCAGCGTCATAGACAACCTCACCAAAGGCGCCTCAGGCCAGGCCGTCCAAAACATGAACATCATGTTCGGCTTCGACGAGAACGCGGGACTTGACTCCATCCCCCTCTTCCCTTAATTCTTTCAAGAGCGCCAGAACAGGAACGAGGCCCGAAAATTTAACCTCTCCGTTGAGGCTGGCTCGGGAGATACATGGAGCTGGCGTAAATGAGCGCTACTCCTGATCCCTGTAAGGGGCACCTTTCCTGAACGAGAAACGGTGCGCACACAAAGGAGGGCTATCGTGGCTGGGCCAATACGGAAACCAATCATTGCCGGAAGCTGGTACCCGGGAAACCCCACGACGCTGAAGGAGACAATCAAGTCATATCTCGACCAGGCTTCGATCCCCGATATTCCCGATGCCCCGGTCGCCATCATCGTACCACATGCAGGCTACCTTTATTCAGGACAGGTAGCCGCCTATGCATATAAATCAATCATGAACCATGACTACTCAACCGTGGTGGTGATCAGTCCCTCACACCGTGCATTTTTTCCCCATGTCTCCCTCTGGGCTCGCGGTGCATACGAAACCCCTCTGGGGCTGTGTGAGGTTGACGAGGATCTCTCCCGAAAGCTTCTGTCTTCACAGATTATCAGGGACGACTCGAAACCCCATGCAGGCGAGCATGCCCTGGAGATCCAGCTTCCGTTTCTGCAGATGGCCCTCGATTCTTTCAAACTCTGCCCCCTTATCCTGGGACAGCAGGATCTCGTCACGTGCGAACGTCTTGCTGAAAGCCTGTACAAGCATATTCCTCATCCGCAGGATGTTCTCGTGGTTGCGAGTTCCGACCTTTCCCACTTCCATTCTGGCCCGAAGGCGGAGGAGATGGATGCCCGCGTGGCGGAAAAGATTGCCTCCTTTGACATCGCAGGATTGAGCAAAGACCTCGAATCAACCTACGCTGAGGCCTGTGGAGGAGGCCCCATCATGACATCACTTCTGTACGCCAAGAAACTCTCGCGGTTGCAAACCAAGATCCTCAAGTATGCCCATTCGGGCCATATCACGGGAGATACCTCTTCGGTAGTGGGTTACCTCGCTGCTGTTATCTACTGATCTACTCGTGTTCGATCTACTCCTGTTCCTGAGTTCGACGTAGACACGGGGATCCCACGTACCTCACAAAACATTTCTCTTGCATCACAGCTCAAGTACAGTGTAAGAGCAGAGACAAAGCTTCTGTTTTCTCGCCAGCCTGTCCTTAGGACTGTGGCTAGGCTCATGAATGATCTTTTCAGCAAGGATTCTGGCGTGAAGATACCCCAGCTTCACTAGGGAAAGAGGACACATGGTATGGATGATGAGAACACGCTCATGCCAGACCCTGAAATTCTGATAACTCAGGCCTTCATTGACAGGACTCGGGAACTCATTCATGCACCCTTTGAAAAAATACTCTCTGCCGGAAGCGCCCTGCGGAAAAAAACCGTTGTTTTGAAAAGTGATTTTCTCGAGTACCTCATCAGCAAGACCGAGTACGACATGGAATACCAGCACGGGCAAAGTCTTGGAAAGTAGCAGAGAGCATCCTGCTCCATAGTGCGAACTCATTTATCGTGTCTTTCTCAAGAGATAGCATATCAAAAGAACCGGCTTACCCCTGAGCATTCCCCCCTCACCCTGCTTTTTTCCTTGCAGAACAGCTTCCGCAGTGTGTTTCTCTCCCTCGGTTCTTGATGATTATTTACCCGACATCCTCGATCCAAACTCCAGATCGCAAACGCTTTCGTCATAATTTTTGTCATTTTGTCACACCAAGCCGGGGGAACAGCTGGAAAATTGTCAGATTGTCCTTCTCCTGGAGGGGGCACAGCACCGTGACGTGTCATTCTGTCACAGACACTGCCAGCGAAATATTTATAACGTTTAATTCCAGCTAGTTATATGGAGGCAAGCCCTGGCATGCTCCTTGCTTTCTTGTTGGCATGATGACAAAAATTCCAAGGAGGAAAAAATCATGTTAATGCTGTGGATCATTATCGGGTGCTTATTCATGACCGGAATCGGCATCAGGTTCACCTACCGGGTCCTGGGACTCACCCCGGCAGAAGCCACTGCAATGTTCGTCCTCATCGTCGCCCTGGTGGGCATCAATACCGCCCCGGCCCGCGAACTCCTCATGAGCCTGCTCTAGGTTCTCAGAACGCAGTACTTGGACTCACAGGGAGGGAGAACCCATGCCATACACATCGCCACTGCACAAAGAGAAGCTCCCCCGGGCTCTGGCGAACCGCCTCATCCGGATCAGTTCCTACTCCCTCGTCCTCGTGGTCACCACCTACCTGGGTCTCTACCTGGGCATCACCATCGATGAGGCAACCGGAATGGCTCCCAATTTTACCCTGTTGTGCCTCATCGCCGGAATCGCCCTTGGCTTCAGGGGTTTTATCCAGGAACTCATGAGAGAGCGAAAGGCATGAACCCATGACCCCTCTCTTCATCATCATCGGAACCCTCTCCCTCATCGCTCTCCTGTTCCGTCTCGTGCTTCGAGTATCACAGAAACAACGTATCCTTTTTCCCCGATGCTGAAAACCTACGTCCTGTTCTGCCTCAGGTCTACACAGGCCTCCGGAAAGGTTCTCCCCATCAAGAAGTGACGGCCTTGTCCCCCCTGTTTACTCACTCAGATTTTTTTAAAAACCTCAGCATACAAGAGCGCCTGGTTGCGGTTTTCCACATGCAGGGCCTGCTCGAGACCGCCGATGTCAATATTGACATTGATCGCTTCTTTTGTCAGACGCAGTCCCACCGGGTTCTTGCCGTTCATGGTCCTTGCGAGACCGAGGGCAGCATCCATGAGTCTGTCTTTCTCAACCATCCTGCTTGCAAAACCGAGATTCATTGCCTCCTGGGCTGACATGAAGTTGCCGGTGAGCATGTACTCATAGGCCCTTCCCGCTCCGATCATACGCGGGAGGAAGTAGCTGCAGGCCATATCGGCACCCCCCAGACCAATGTTGATGTATGCTGCTGAGAACCGGGCATCGGGACTGATAACGCGTACATCCGAGGACAGGGCGAAGCTGAACCCGATCCCTGCAGCTGCCCCGTGCACGGCACAGATGATAATCTGGGGGACCTGTCTCATCGTGAGCATCAGTTTTCCCATGCGACACTGCGAGTGATAGAACTCGTGAGCGTTCATTTGCTGTTGAAGCTCAAGAGCTTCTCCCAAATCAAGCCCGGCGCAAAATCCTTTTTCTCCTGATCCCCTGAGTATGATCACGTGAGTATCCAGATCGTTTGCCCGTTCAGACCAGAAGTCTTCCAGTTCTTTCATCATGCGCAGATTCACAGCATTATAGGTGCGCGGTCGATTGAGCGTCAGGATGCCGATTCCCGGTTCTTGAGGTTCGTAGACGATGGTCTCATAGTCCATAGACAACCCTCCTTTTCCATCAATGAACCGTGTCACTTCAGACACGCGAAAAAAGACACCACTTCCCATCTACCATGAAAGACGGTCGCAATACAGTATGGAACGTGAGTCATCGCACCTGATGTTTTATTATGGTTTCGTGATATGGGCTTCCAAACTCTTTCTCGTCTCTGGAAAGGTCCCCTCTATACTCCAGGAATAAGAAACGAAACGTGTCTGCTCGTTGAGTATCACGTTTCGAGATTGCCTTCCTCCATAGAAAACGGGGCATCAAAGATGCCCCGTGACACCACCATGAACCAGTCAATGTTCCGAAGTAGGTCTTCACGCTCCCCGGAAACTGTGTGCCTTTATGCTCTCATCAGTAGCTGAATCCTTCAGGCAATCTTTTTTCCGGTGTTCCAGAAGGTACCCAGGAAAGATCGAGTATGGTGTAGGTCGGAGAGGTTCTTTTAAAGATCGGAACGACGCTCATACCGATCTTTGGATCACCGAGGGAAAGATAGCCCATCAGGATCGTTGCCACGCCGTCGAACTCAACGTTGATGAATTTGATGGGTTTGTCCAGGATACTGAAAGCCCCGGATCGCTCACAGACCATGAAGGTGTGAATCTTCGCCGTCTTCTGTGCCAGATCGGTCATGTCGATCACCGTGCACTTCCTCAGGCAATCCATGCAGTGAATCCTGAAGGGCTGGTAGATGGTCCCCTGTGCTTCACACTTCGGATTGTCACACCGGGTGGCCATCAGCTTGCCCTGGCTCAAGGATTCAAAGAACACTGCCTCTCCGCCATAGGAGTGAATATACGTCATGTCTCGCGGATTAGTGACCCCGAGCAGTTTCCAGCCGTCGGCATCTCGAATCGGCTGATTGGGGGTCAAATGATGAAAATCTCCTTTTATCTTATACTGGTTATCTTTTACGTAGACCTGTCCGAACATGCTCATCGTTCGTCTCCTTGTCTCTTAGGCATCTGCTTTCAACAGATGGTCTGGATCCATCAGGATCGTGGCAGTAACATGCGAACCGACACCTGCATGGGAGATTGCCAGCGCCCGGTTGGCACCTTTAACCTGCAGATCCGTCCAGTCAGAGGGCTTCTTGCGGTTAAAGCTCTTCCAGATCTTTTCGTCCCCATGAACTTCAGCCCACCGACCCCAGAGATGTGTGGCGATTTCAAAGGTCTGCATGATGCCCGTTGCTCCAACCGCATGCATGCAGCCGATCAAGCCCCCGGAGAGGTTAGAGGGAAGCTTCCCAGGTTTTCCCGTGTGGGGATTGGTGTGATAGCAGTCGCCCGATTCCACGTACGTCCGACCTTCTCCGTAGGGTCTGATTCCGATGTCTTCATAGGTCTGCACATCGGAAATCGTGAAGGCATCGTGCAATTCGATGACGTCCAGATCCTCTGTGGGATCGGTGATGCCGGCCATGCGATATCCATACCAGGCAGCCATGCGCGCACCCAGGAACCCGGTAAACCCTGGGTATCTTCCCCCTCCCGGGAACCGCTCTTCCAGATCCTTGTACTGATCTGCCGTCTCGTTGGGCAGCAGCGGGATTGCCATATCACGCCTGTCGGCGGGTCGAAGGGTGTGCGACCCGGCGGCAACCCAGATTCTCAATGGTTTGTTCTTGGTGTTGCGGGTCAGTTTCAGGGCAGTGTCTTCATCACAGATAATGGCACAGGCCGCACCCACACTCATCAGACAACAGTCAAGCGCCCGCAGGGGGTAGGCAACCACGGGTGATTTCAGAACGTCTTCAACCGTGATCTTCATTGGTCCCTGGGCATAGGGGTTGAAGCGGGCGTACCCCCTGTGCTTGACCGCAATCTCTGCCAGGGTCCGCCTGAAGGACTCTTCCTCCTTGCCGAAGACCTGCCAGTACTTCTGTGCCATGACCGCATAGTAGCCTGTGTAGATGTGCCCCAGGGGGCTCTCCCAGTCTTTGTCGGCGGCACACGAAATCAGGAAGTTGCCTTCATCCGTCGGCACCTCGTCCATCCGCTCCCACCCCATGGCAAGCACACAGTCTGAATAGCCGGAGGCAACGGTCTTCATGGCCTCCCAGAGGGTCGAGCCACCCGTAGCTCCGCCGGTCTTCACACCGATGTTGCCCAGGGGGTCGAGCCCAAGACGGTCATGAATGACGGCTTCTCCCAGCAGTTGATCCCCGAAGTGATCGGCGAAGTGTCCGTAGTAGCAGGTGTGAATGTAGCTCTTCAGTTCTGCCGGTGTCATGTTGAGCAGTTCTGCTGCCTGAGTCAACGCATCGATGCAGAGTTCCTCGGTCCTCTTGTCTGGGAATCCCCGATCGAACTTCGACTGCCCTGCCGTGACCAGATACACTGGTCTTGCCAGTTTTGGAACCTTGAGTTGCTGTTCACTGAATGTAATCATACTCCACTCCTTTCATGATATTGTTTCTATCTGATCAGAGGGGAAAAACCGATATTGGCTTCTCAAGTGCAGGAGTCAAATGGTTCCTACCCACATCACGATCGCAACCGAACGTGTCTTGTTGGTGATCATCTGCTTTTCGTAGAGTGACCAGTAGTGAACTGCGTCCCCTTCTTTGAGTATGTGTACTTCTTCCCCGTGGACGAGCTCGATGTTCCCTTTCAAGACACAGAGTACTTCTTGGCTGTTTTTCACACCTTTGCGTGCTGGAATGCTTCTGCCCGGTTCAATTTTCAGAATTGCACTGTCGATCACCCTCCGGGTTTCAGGCGCGAGGAATCGCTGCGTTGCAAAGCCCGATGCCGGGATTTCTATTTCGCCCCATTCATCTCTGCGGATCAAACCCAACCGCTCCTGGTTCTGGGCCTGTCGAATCACCTCCCCGATATCGTATCCGATGGCGCTGCAGATATTGACCAGGGTCTCGACAGAGGGTGAGTTCACTTCATTCTCGATCTGGGACAGAAACCCCTCAGAAATACCTGCCTGAGCAGCTACTGCCTTGAGTGTCAGTTTTCGATCTTTTCTCAATTTCCTCAGCACTGATCCCAGATTCATGCCTCTACCAAACCTCCCACATAAACCTCTCCAAATATATTTCATTCGTTAATATTAATCAATATCAAATTTTAACATTAAATTAATTATTGACAGCAACATAACTTTCTGTAGTAATATAGAATGTTAGGTATTGATTGTATAATCATTTTATTAACTATAATTTCAACTGGTTATTATTAGGTTGCATCAGGAGGAATTGGTTTATCTGTATATATTTACAATATAATAATATCGTATCCATCCTCGGACGCCATTCCTCTTGATGGTGGTGTTGGTATGTCATGAGTGTGTACTTGATCAAATATCGAAAAAAAGGGATCTGGAACGTACCCATGAACATGAAAGGGGTCTCGTTACTGATATCTTTTCAATTTATCAAAATAAAAAGGGGGATAAAGAGAAACAACAATGTATGAACTTACAGATGAAGAAAAATTACTTGCTGAAACCATGTACAAATGGGCGCTCAACGAAATAGCGCCCATTCAGGAGCAGATCGACGAAGAAGACAAGCTTCCCGAGGATTTTTTCACCAAACTCGGGGAACTGGGCATGCTCGGGATTACCATTGATGAAGCCTACGGTGGTTCAGCCCAGGGAATCATGATGCAGACGTTGGCCATCGAACAGCTCAGCCGAATTTCTCCCGGACTCGGCATGACCTACGGGGCCCATTCAAACCTATGTGCCAACAACATCAACAAGAACGGAAACCACGAGCAGAAGCAGAAGTATCTTCCCCCCATGTGTACCGGTGAGCACATCGGGGCACTGTGTCTGACTGAGCCAAATGCAGGATCAGACGCACTGGGAGGCATGGCGACGAGGGCTCGAAAAAACGGCAACAGCTACATCCTGAACGGAACAAAAATGTTCATTACCAACGGCAGTATAGCCCATACTCACCTCGTCTATGCCAAGACAAATCCTGAACTGGGCCCCCATGGTATAAGCGCCTTCATCGTAGAGGCAGCGTGGCCAGGCGTCACCGTGTCGAAAAAGCTCAGAAAATGCGGCATGCGGGGCTCGCCAACTTCGGAGATCAGTTTCGAGGATGTCGAGGTTCCAGCAGAAAATCTCATGTACCAAGAAAACAGAGGTGTTCATGTCGTCACCTCGGGGCTTGCCTATGAACGGATCGTGCTCTCGGGAGGATCTCTGGGCATGGCAGAACAGGCCCTCGAATATTCGATCAAATATGCCAAGGAACGTGAACAGTTTGGCAGACCTATCAAAGACTTCCAGATGATCCAGCAGAAACTCGCGGATATGTACTGCCTGACCGAGGCATCTAGGGGTCTGGTCTACCGTGCTGCACGGTTTGCAGACAGCCCGGAAGGGAAACGGGGAGGAAAGGGGACCGAACTGGACAAACTTGCAGCTGCAGCAATTCTCTTTGCCGCCGAGTCGGCCACCACGGTCTGCAGCGAGGGTCTTCAGATCCACGGCGGGTACGGGTACTGCCTCGAGTATCCCATCCAGAAACTCTGGAGGGACGCCAGACTCTATGAAATCGGGGCAGGTACTTCTGAAATCCGTCGCATGATCATTGCCCGGGAACTCTGTCGTTGAGTGTTTCCCCGGACACGGGCTCGCCGTGTCCGGGGTCGTTTTTTCCCAGGCAGTGCTGTTCAGCTCCCATTCACAGGAGGAACCATGGTTCGAGATACAAAACACGTGATGATCTATGGAGCTGGGTTGGCCGGTATGGTTGCGGGAATCAACCTGAGGCGAGCGGGATATCGTGTCACCATCCATGACAGGGAACCCGGAATCGGAGGCTCTTCACAGGTCCACCCCTCGATCCACACCACACCTGTTCAGACACGGGAAACCTGGGACTACATCGGCATCGACCTTACTGAACATTTTTCCCCCACGGATCACTACCCCTCCTTCTGGTACAATGCCCGTGTGATCACCCTGCCTGCCTACGTACACAACGCCTCGGCGTATAACGTGGAGCGGGGATCGCGAAAAACCTCTCTCGATCAGCACCTCTTCAAGATCGCCCAGGATACAGGCATTGAGTTCCAGTTCGGCCATGACCTGAGCCTTACGGAATTGAAGAATGCCCCAGCGGGGAGCATCATAGCCACGGGCCTTTACAAGGAAGTCTACGAGCTTGTCGGGATAGACTACAGCAGAACCTATGGGTATCTGACGACAACACCGTGGCCAGAAACCGAGGTAAGCGGTGCAATCCACATGGGAACGTTCAGCGTGGACTACGGATACACCGCCTCGCTCAATGGACTCATGTTCGCCCTGCTCTTCTCGAGAAGACCCCTGGATACTTCTGATCTCAGCAGATTTTCCGATGTACTCCGGAAAGGTCGCGGGATCGATCTGGCGAACTGGCGCACCTTTACCGGCTACTTCCCACGTGAAACACAGCTCTTCTGGGAAGACAAGATCCTGGCGGGAACACTCTCGGGCATGATAGAACCGTTCTGGGGGTATGGCATCGTGGGAGCGCTCATCTCAGGGAAAGTCGCGAGTCTCGCACACACTGACCGTGCACGAGCTGAATCAGACTTCGCCAGGTTCACGAAGGGCTTTTCCAGAAAACTCGCACGTAAGGAACGCCTTGACAGGCTGCCCTTCACCAAGCAGCTCATGAGGCTCAGTATCCTCAAGGCGAGATTCGACTGCTGGAGAAATCCGGCCCTGAAAAAGGCGGTAAAGGAACCGGTCAAATGGTTTGTGGAGAAACCCGGATCCTAGGCAGGAAAATCAGCACGGGGTGTCTTCCTTTCGGAATAGGGAACTACCGCACGGTAGAAAAGCGGTGCTGTGAATCGAGAAAAAACACACCGCTTTTAGCGATTCTGCAGGAAGACAGACTCTAGATGCTCTCTGGTGCAGTTTTACCCTGGACAGGTACCGGGAAAAAGGTACAGAATCGCCTGAGAGATGGTGAGATTCCATACTTCCATTTAGTTGATCATTGAAAGGTGTGGGCGATGAAATTCGAGGATCTTCTGGTCGAGTTGGCGTCGAAAAGAACGAGGGCACTGGATCTCGGGGGCCCGGACAAGGTTCAAAAACACCACGAAAAAGGCAGGCTGACGGCCAGAGAACGCATCGGCCGGTTGCTTGACGCAGATAGCTTCCTCGAATTCGGCATGCTGGCCTGTTCGGATAGGCCCGGCATGGAGGAAAAAACCCCCGCCGACGGTATCATTACGGGATTCGGCCTCATTAATGGGCGTCAGGTCGGCATTGTTGCCAATGACTTCACGGTCCTGGCCTCGAGTAATTCACGGGTGTATTCTAAAAAGGCGAAATTCATCAGGGAACAGGCTGTGGAAAAAGGATTACCCCTGGTGTGGCTGGGGGAATCCGGGGGCGGCCGTCTTCCTGATCTTCAGGGCGTCCGAGGCATTGTGACGTTGGCAGGGGAAGGCGGCAGCGACCGGTGGGTTTTTTCTCAATATTCTCGAAGTCGTGAAACACCCTGGATCATCGGGATCATGGGGACGAGCAATGGCGTTCCCATGTGGCAGGCGTGTCTATCCGACTTTGTCGTCCAGATCAAGGGAAGTACGCTCTCAGTCTCCGGGGCCAGGGCGTTGAAGAAGTCGATTGCCGCCACCTATTCGGATGAAGACATGGGGGGGTGGAGAATCCATGCCGAACACACCGGCATAAGCGACCGGACTGCCGAAGATGAAGAGGATTGTTTCGGCATTATCAAGAAATTTCTTGGCTACATGCCCTCGAACAACAGGGAAGTTCCGCCGAGAACCCCTGTTCCGGAGGGATCCGGGGCATCCATGGCCGAAATCCTGGAGATCCTGCCTCAGAAACGGACCCGGGCCTACGACATGTACAAACTCATCCAGACGCTTGTCGACATTGATTCAGTCTTTGATCTGAAACCGACCTATGGGAAAACCATCATAACCTGCCTTGCACGGATCGATGGGCACGTTGTCGGCATTGTTGCAAACCAGCCCATGGTTGCCGGTGGCGCGATGGATACCGATGCCCTGGATAAGATGGTGAGCTTTTTGTGTCTGTGTGACTCCTTCAATATCCCCCTGGTGTTCCTCCACGACACCCCGGGTTTTCTCGTGGGCAAAGACGCCGAACTGAACAAGGTCGGCGTAAAGGTCACCAACGCTCTTCACGCCCTCGCCCAGGTGACTGTACCGAAGATCTCTATCATCATTCGAAAGAGTTATGGACAGGCAGGGGCAAACATGTGCGGGCCGGGGGTAGGGCCTGATGTTATTGTAAGCTGGCCCACCGGAGAGGGCGGGTTTCTCGATCCCGAGACAGCGGCGGACATTGTGTTCGGTGAGTTGTCTGATGAAGAACGCCACAACCTGACGCAGGAGATGCTCAAGGATACGAGCATGTATCCGCTGGCTCAGGAATTCTTCATTCATGATGTCATCGATCCGAGACAGACCAGGGAATTTCTGTGCACCACGCTCCGGTTCCTGCACAATTCAAAGACCGGAGGAATCGGCAGACATCTTCTGGCCAACTGGCCGACGAAATTTTAGAACTGTTCGCAGAAAGGATATCCATGGCTTTCGATACCCTCATCGAAGAATTACGGGGCAAAAAAGATCGTGCACTCCTCATGGGAGCCCCCCACAAGATCGAGACACAGCATGCAAAAGGGAGGCTCACTGCCCGTGAACGGATTGCTCTGCTGCTCGACCCGGGCAGTTTTTTTGAACTCGGAATGCTGGCCTGTTCCGACATGCCCGGAATGGAAGACAGGACTCCGGCAGACGGGATCATTCTCGGCTTCGGGACCCTCAACGGGAAAAGGGTCGGGATAACGGCCAGCGATTTTACCGTACTTGCAGCCACCCTGTCTCGCGTGCATGGAAAAAAGGTGCATGACTTCAAGCAACAGATGCATCAATACCGACTGCCGCACGTGTTCCTCGGGGATGGTGGCGGTGGAAGAGTCCCTGATGGACAGGGGTCCATCGGGATGACCAGTTCGGCCATGATGGGAACGAGATCGATATTCAACATGTATACAAACCACCGCCAGGCACCCATGGTAACTGCAATCATGGGAAACTGCTTCGGTGTCCCCATGTGGCAGGCATGCGCAGCAGATTTTGTCGTTCAGGTGAAGGGAAGCACCCTCTCGGTATCCGGGGCACGGGCCCTGCAGAAAATCATCGCCGCAACCTATACCGACGAGGACATGGGCGGGTGGAAAATTCACGCTGAAAAAACCGGGATTGTCGACCGAACAGCCGAGGATGAAGAGGACTGTTTCAGGATTATCAGGGAATTCTTGAGTTATATGCCCCAGAATAACCGGGAGCTCCCCCCGAGACACCCCATCCCCGAAGATTCCGGCAGGAATATGGGTGCCATTATGGATATCCTTCCGGAAAAACGGACACGGGCCTATGACATGTACAAGATACTCCTAAGCATTGTAGACTCGGGTTCTCTTTTCGACCTCAAACCGTTATTCGGGAAGACCATCATCACCTGTCTTGCCCGCATAGATGGACGAACCGTGGGTATTGTCGCGAACCAGCCGCTGGTGAACGGCGGTGCAATGGGTACGGACGCACTGGAAAAGATGACCGGGTTCCTGTGTCTGTGCGACTCATACAACATCCCGTTGGTCTTCTTGCACGATTCCCCGGGGTTTCTCGTGGGCAAGGAGGCTGAACTCAAAAAGGTAGGGGCAAAGGTGACCAATGCCATGGACGCCCTCTCGCAGGTAACCGTGCCAAAGATCTCTCTCATCATTCGAAAGAGTTACGGGCAGGGCATGTTCAGCATGTGCGGCCCGAGCGCCGGTCCTGACTTTGTAGTGGCATGGCCGAGCGCCGAAATCAGTTTTCTGGACCCCGTCGTCGCAGCAGACATCGCCTTTGGAGCGCTGCCCGATGAGGAGTACCAGACTCTGAAAAACCAGATGATCAGAGAAGCGGGCCCTTTACCGGCAGCGGGGAGATACTTCCTTCAGGACATCATCGATCCCCGGGAAACCCGTACATACCTGGTGAACGTCCTTGATATCATAGCCGATTGTGAGGGAGGCGGCATGGGAAACCACCTGCTGGCCAACTGGCCGAAGCAGTTCTGATGTCTCGTGGTCTGCCTGGTCGCGACACTGCATATCTGTACAAAGCAACCACAGAGGAGCGTGGACAACAGAATCTGAGGAATCCGCTGCTGAGAAGAGCGAGTCTCTGAAAGAGATGTTGGAACGAGCAGAATACGAGCATAGTGACGGAGGAAGACATGACTACCATAGTAGCTCCCATGCCTGGAACCATTCTTGAAGTTCTGGTAGCTGTTGGTGATGACGTGGTTGAGGACCAGGAACTGCTCATCCTCGAGGCAATGAAGATGGAAAATCCCATCTGCGCCACGTGCAAGGGAAAAATCAGAGAGCTTACTGTAACAGAGAAAGATACCGTTCAGACAGATCAGATCCTGGTCGTCATGGAGTAAGTCAGACTGGGTTTTTTTGTGAAATACTTGCAACACCTTATAAACAGTGCTACTCTCATGACGATGAATTTTACGTTCAGCTGTTGCATGTTTCTTGAATCAAATCGAGAGAAGATCCATTTATTGATGTAATCTTTTTATCTGAATAGAGCTCCGTGGTTTAGAGATGAAATGACGTGGGAACATGGCGTATCGCCTCAGGGACATGCAGTGATTGCAATTGAAAGAAACAGATCATGAATACCATAACTTCAATGTTGGAAATGCGCGCAGTCATCATGCACAGACCAGGATCTCTTTGTGTCCACTGTCCCCTGGTGCCTTTTTTGAGACTGGAAAGTCCCATCGCGGTGCGTCATGATCTGTCGAGATTTTGTGGGATAATCGCAGAAAAGGGCCTCTATAAAGATTAAAATCACACTTTTTTATGATCGACGAATGCGCTGGAATGTTTTTTCTTGTGGAAAACAATGCTGAAAAAAGGAGGTGTGTCTGATGAAATTGTTAGGATATTTTGATAGTACATAGGTGATACCAGAAAATATGTTTTTAACACGTGATGAACCAAGTTGGAGGTATGTAACCGATTTTAATGCAATTATTGCAAGGAGGAAAAACCATGGTTGGTAAAATTCGGCTCTTCCCTGAAGAATTAAACACCATGAGTTTTGAAGAAAAAAAGCTCCATAAAGAAACCCTTCTGAGACAATCAATTCAATACATGTATGAGAACTCACCCGAATATTATCAGGTGCGTTTTAAGGAATGTGGTGCCGATCCAGGTGATATCAGAACGATCGAAGACCTGCGCAAGCTGCCGATTTTCATGGACAAGGATCGTGAGCGGCAGAGCATGGAAGAATCCCTTGAAAAATATGGGCACCCTTTTGGACTGCACCTCTGTTGTGACCCTACAGATGTTGTTTCTACTGGAGGAACATCAGGAACGACAGGACATCCCACCTACCCCTACACTCAGACGAAGGATGACCAGGCCTTTACCACCGAGGCCGTCGTTTTCATGCATAAGCTGGTTGGCTTGGGTAAAGGAGACAGGGCCTTCTTTTTGTTTCCCCTTGGGGTGTATGCAACATCCGCAATTCTTCCCGGGGTTGAAAAAGCGGGAATTCTTCCCTTACCCCTAGATATTCGATTGGGACCTCAACCGGCCTTTGAACTGGTTAGATGGTTAAAACCCACGTTCTGGTACACAGGTGCAGCGATTGTGGAATTCTATGCTGATCTGCTCAAGAACAAGCTGAATATTGATCCAAAAGATCTCGGATTTAAGTGCCTGTTGCTCACCGGCGAAGCTGGTTGTGGAATACCTGAGCTCAAAAAGAAGGTCGAAGATGCCTTTGGTTGCAGGTGGTATGACTGGTGGGGACCTTCGCTACTCAATCTTGCGATCTCATGCAATTCAGATGAATATCATGGTCTGCATAATTTTGCCGAGGATTGGGATATTACGGCGGAAGATCTTGTAGACCCTGCGACGAAAGAACCCATCGACGTCAAAGATGGTGCCGTGGGTGAAATCGTGGGCACTCATCTCAGGAAAAAGGCATCGCCATATCTCAGATACGCTACCGGCGATATTGTTGAGGTGTTCACCTCGGAATGCCCTGCCTGTGGGTTCACAGGATACAGGGTAAAGCCTGTTGGGCGTTCAGATGATATGATAACCGTCAAGGGAGTCAACGTTTTTGCTGGAGCTATCCACAAAACCCTGCAGAGATTTGTGCCAAGAGTCACAGGACACATGCGGGTGATAAAGGAAGATCCTTCCCATAGAGTAACCCAACTCAAGTTGATTATTGAATATGGCCAAGAGACACGACAAGATCAGCTTGAAGAACTCGGCAAGGATATCCGCCAGACCATGAAAATGGAATTGAGGATAAGCCCCGAATTTGAATGGGTAAAACCGGAATCACTGGAAAGGCCACTCAGAAAACCGATTCTCTTTGAGAATCGATATAAAAAATAGCTAGACCCATTGAGAACACGCTTCATGAGGGCTGATTTTCTTGTAAAACAGCACAACAAAATCAGCCCTCAAAGAAAATATTCGTACTAACCACAAAGAGAGGTAGGCCAAATGGCGTTTGAGAAAATGCTTCAAGAACATCAAGAGAGAAAAGAGAAAACCCTCGCCCAGGGTGGTCCTGAAAAAATCAAACGGCAACATGAAAAGGGACGGTTGACCGCGCGGGAGCGTATTGAAAAGCTTCTCGATCAGGATACATTTATGGAACTCGGAGCATTCTGCACATCTGATATGCCCGGAATGGAAGAAAGAACTCCTGCAGACAGTCTGATCTGTGGCTATGGATACGTTGAAGGTCGCCGTATAGCCATTATCGCGAATGACTTCACTGTTCTCGCCTCAACAAATGCCTTGGTAAACCTAAAAAAGATGCTGTTGTTTAAAAAACAGGTTCGAATGCAGGGCATCCCCTTGATCTGGTTGGGAGAAGCCGGTGGTGCAAGAATGCCCGATGGACAGGGGGCTAAGAGAATTATGAGCTGTGGCGCTGGTTCTGATATGCATTGGGCGGAGTACACTCATTTTCGTGAATGTCCGTTGATTATGGCAGCTATGGGTGAGTGTTATGGCGTGGCTGATTTTGAGGCATGTGCAGCCGATTTTGTGGTGCAGGTAAAGGGAAGCGCAATTTGTGTGTCTGGACCGCGAGCTCTGGGCAGGGCAATCGGCCAGACATACAGCGCAGAGGAAATGGGAGGCTGGGAGGTTCACTCGAAATATACAGGCATGAGTGATCAGGTTGCTGAGGATGAAGAAAATTGTTTCCATCTCATTAAGGAGTTTCTGGATTATATGCCATCCAACTCTTCGGAATTACCCCCGAGAAAACCTGTTCCGGAGGGTTCTGAAGAACGAATGGCAAAAATACTCGACTTCTTCCCTGAAAACAGACGTAGGGCTTACGATATGCATAAGATTATTGAGTGCATCGTTGATGGGGGAACCTATCTTGAATTGAAACCCGATTTTGGGAAAATGCAGATCACGTGCCTCGCAAGGATCAACGGCCATGTGGTTGGGATTATTGCAAGCAATCCGATCATCAATGCGGGTGCTACTGATACCGATGCATTGGATAAGCAGACAAGCTTCCAGTGTCTGTGCGACTCGTATAACATCCCACTCATTTTCCTGATTGATACCCCCGGGCACCTTACCGGCAAAGATGCGGAAATGAAAAGGGTCGGCGCTAAAGTTGTGAATAACATTCAGTCTCTTTTTCAGGTCACCGTGCCCAAGATTGTAATCTTAATACGTAAGGGTTATGGCCAGGCATTGATTAACATGGCAGCATTGGGTGTTGGCTGTGATTTTATGGTGGCTTGGCCTACAGCGGAAATCAGTTTTATGGACCCTGAAATTGGGGCGGATGTTGTCTTCGGCAACTTGTCTGCTGAAGAAAAGAAAGAGAAGGTAAAAGAATTGGTGGATGATATCTCACCATATGCAGCGGCACAAGGCTACGGAATTCAGGATGTAATCCATCCGATGGATACCCGCGATTACCTGATCAATGTGTTGAATATTATTCGTGAATCTAAGAACAAAGGAATTGGCAACCATCTTTTAGCGAATTGGCCGACAAAATACTAGGCTTCTCGAGGGTTCAAACATGTGCCTCTCTTGTCAAAAAACTTGATGTCATGCACTTTTTAAGACCTTCATACAGCTCTTGCACGAGTTGATCCTTGTGAAATACAGGCCTTCAGTGATATAAGGATCTAATATGATGATATCATTACTTCATTACACTATATGGTTAAATCTTGGATGTCGTGGCTGGCGGTTTGATGAGAACTAAAGATCATCCTACCAATATTACAGTACGTTATTCATTAGCAAAACACTTACAGAAGCCCCTTAACGATATCACGCATATGTCACCAATGCGCGTACTTCTCGATATAGACCATACGTGTCGATTACCTGTTCGGCAATGCGGCCGTTACACATATTATGCTCTAAAACACGGGTGTTTTGCATAATGGATTTAACATCAGAGATGATCCTGAACTGGAGAACCACTTTGATGCACGATTATCCTTCAAGGCTATTCATGGGGCAGTTCGTCGGAGATTTCTTTTCAGGCCAAAGAATTACTCCATGATTTTTATATGGCGTTGAAACATAACGATAACGTGTCCCCTGCCGAACCGTGGGGTTACCCGAGCATAACTTGAGGGTAATTATGTTCACGTTTTGTTGTGGTGGTGTTACAGTCAATCCCTGAAAAAAGGAGTGTCTTTATACTATGTGGAAAACAGAAGTAGAAGAGCTTAATCAGAGAAAACTAAAAGCATATAACTTGGGCGGTGAAGAAGGAATCGCGAAACAACATAGTCACGGCAAAATGACAGTTCGTGAAAGAATTGATGCATTACTCGATGATGAATCTTTTGTTGAAACTGGTGTCTTGGCGGGTGATTCAAAATATGATGCAAAAAACAAAGAACTCCTTAACATCGTGCCATGCCCCATTGTTATGGGCTTGGGAGAGATAGATGGCCGCAAAGTGATAGTACAAGGCGATGACTTTACTATCAAAGGAGCATCAGTTGGACGGCTGTATAAAGCAAAACTGTCTTATATTACAAAAATGGTCCACGAATTACATCTGCCCCACGTACGATTGCTCGATGGAGCCGGAGGATCAATCAGGGAAGTGGCAGATATTGGATATCTCGAATTACCAGTTCTCAATGATGTAGCTCCGAAGCAGATCGGTGATATCATGTCAATGGTGCCTATTGTTTCCTTGGTAATGGGACCGGTGTCAGGAGTTGGTGCACTCTTGGTAGTGCAGTCGCATTTTTCAGTGATGATAAAAGAAAGATCACAGGTGTTTGTGGGGGGTCCGCCTCTTGTACAATGGGCTCAAGGACAGAGAGTAACGAAAGAAGATTTGGGTGGTTATAAAATACATACCAGGAAAAGTGGTGTCGTTGACAACGAGGCCGAGAGCGAAGAAGATGCGATCCAACAGGCTAAGCGCTTCCTGGATTACCTGCCGAGCAATGTATGGGAAATGCCAGAAAGAAAATACGAAGAAAGAGATGAGAGAAATCGCAAAGAAGATGAACTTCTCTCGATTGTTCCTCGTGATGGCAAGAAACCCTATAATATGAGAAAAATAATGGAATGGATATTTGATCGGAATTCGATTTTTGAAATCGGAAAGTATCAGGGCCGTTCACAGATTACCGCCCTTGCCCGTTTAAATGGTTATCCAGTGGGTGTCCTCGCCAATGATCCGCGTTTTCTGGCCGGATCCTTTGCTTGGGATGTTTCTGAAAAGTTTATGCGCTTCATTGACATGTGCGACACATTTCACATACCAATCGTCAATCTTGTTGATCAGCCTGGTTTCTTTATCGGGGTAAAATCAGAAGAGAATGGAACCATACGCAAGGGAGTGAGGGCAAGTTTTGCAGTCTTCCAGGCAAGTATACCCTGGGTTACCATTTATATTCGAAAGTGCTTCGGTGTAGCTGGTGCTGCACAGTCCGATCCCGGCAAGCTCAACTGGCGTTATGCATGGCCATCGGCTTACTGGGGGAATATTCCTGTAGAAGGTGGAGTTTATGCAGCACATCGGTCTGAAATTGAATCAGCCGAAGATCCCATTGCATTTCATAATGAATTACAGGAATATTACAGAGGTTTTGCTTCGCCTCTACGCGCAGCTGAGCATTTTGGTATAGAGGATATTATCGACCCCAGGGAAACCCGGCCCCGTTTGTGTGACTGGGTCGAGCTGACATTCCCGATAGAGAAGACAAGACTTGGATTAAAGAAAAGAGGAATCCGCTGCTGAGAAGAGCGAGTCTCTGAAAGAGATGTTGGAACGAGCAGAATACGAGCATAGTGACGGAGGAAGACATGACTACCATAGTAGCTCCCATGCCTGGAACCATTCTTGAAGTTCTGGTAGCTGTTGGTGATGACGTGGTTGAGGACCAGGAACTGCTCATCCTCGAGGCAATGAAGATGGAAAATCCCATCTGCGCCACGTGCAAGGGAAAAATCAGAGAGCTTACTGTAACAGAGAAAGATACCGTTCAGACAGATCAGATCCTGGTCGTCATGGAATAGTCAGACGATGAAAAACCTGTGCCCCGGTGCTCAGGAGACAGGAGAAACCTGATATCCAGCACTTATATGTGGTTATGAATGGGTTGATCACCCAGTACGGAAGGGGGAACCTTCATTGATCGAGTGGTCAAGAGCGATCGAGGTGTTCTGTGTCGGCTTTGGAGGTGTGCTCGCTTCCCTGGTCATACTCCAGGTAGGCATCCTGATTTTCTCTAAACTCGTTGGCTTTTTCCAGACAAGGTTTGCCGAGAATAAGGAACCGTGAGTCTTGAGATGATCAGGTCAGCACCGTGTCATTCGTTTTTCTCTCAATAAACAGGACAGGAGGAACCGTCACCTGCATATGGAGTACACCCTCATTCACACCATTTTTAATGAGATGGGTTTTACCCACATAACGCTCGGCAATATCCTCATGTGGTGCATTGGGATCGCCCTGATCGTCCTGGCTATCCGGAAACACTATGAACCATTGCTCCTGATCCCGATCGGCTTCGGTATTGTGATCGTCAACATTCCCATGGCAAACCTCATGCAGGAGGGTAATGTTCTCTGGGTGTTCTATCATTTCACCATTGAACGCTGGAATATCCTCCCGCCGCTTATTTTTCTCGGGATAGGTGCCATGACCGACTTCTCTCCGGTGATCGCCAACCCCAAGACGCTGCTCCTGGGAGCGGCGGCTCAATTCGGTGTGTATGTGACGTTTTTCGGGTCTCTCGTCCTGGGCTTCACTCTGCCAGAAGCTGCCACAATCGGGATCATCGGAGGGGCTGATGGCCCAACAACGATCTTCCTCACCTCACAACTCGCTCCCCAGCTCCTGGGCGCGACCGCTGTGGCTGCATATTCCTACATGGCACTGGTGCCGATTATTCAACCGCCGATCATGCGGCTGCTGACCACACGGAAGGAACGCACGATCAGGATGAAGCAGCTCAGAAAGGTCGGCAAGGCTGAAAAAATCGGGTTTCCCCTGGTGGCGACACTCATTATCTGCCTGTTGATCCCCAGTTCGGCCCCTTTGATAGGGATGTTTATGGTCGGTAATCTCTTTCGGGAGTGCGGGGTGGTCGAGCGGCTCTCGAGAACAGCCCAGAACGAGTTGATCAACATGGTAACGATCTTCCTGGGACTGTGCATTGGGGCAACCATGCCAGCGGACGTATTCCTGCGTGAACAGACACTCTATATCTTTTTCCTGGGATTGATTGCGTTCTGTTTCAGTACAGCCTCCGGGGTCATGTTGGCAAAATTCATGAACCTCTTTTTACGGGAAAAGATCAATCCTCTGATCGGTGCAGCGGGGGTATCTGCCGTACCCATGGCGTCCAGGGTGGCCCAGACCGTAGCGTTTGAAGAAGACAAACATAACTTCATACTCATGCAGGCAATGGGACCGAACGTTGCCGGCACTATCGGAACCGCAGCCGCGGCAGGTCTCTTCCTGACGATGTTGCTCCCTTGAAGGGTGCATCCATCCTTGATCAACATGCACGATGCACTCCTCCTGACAGAGTGAGTGCATCGTGTTTCCTGTTCAGGAAATTCGTTCCTGCCCTATAAGTTCTGTAAAAATTTGACTTGACTGGAACTTCCTCAGAGGGGGTTCCCCGCTTCATGGTCCGGACGAACAGGATAGGAGGGAACTCGGCTTTGCGTGCCTCGCCTCAGCCTCTTTCACGAAGCCTGCAACCCTCGATCCAGGTATTTAGAAAGCCTCTTGCCGAGGGAAACCGCTGTCCACACCACGGGCAGCCCCAGGGAGGTCGGAAGCACGCTCGCATCGCAGCAGTACAGGTTCTCGATCCTCGTCTCGAGGTTGGTATCCACCACCATTCCAATCCTGCACGAAGCGGACGGGTGTGCACCGGAAGGATTGAATGCTATGATCGAGTCATCGGGCGCGCCTGCCTTTTTCAAGACCTTTTTGATAATCCCAACCCCCTTATCAAGCCTTTTTCTGTCCTGATCTGTCGGGGCCTTGGAGAAGGGAAACAGGAATTTGTCGGGATAGATCTCACCTTCAAGCTCATCGCGGATCTTCACCATGATCCCGGTAAAGCGAAACGCATCCTTCAGACGTGGCAGGGATCGCGGGCCCTTGAGAAGGGCCATGATGGACTGCATTGCCCAGTTGGGGAAGACGGGCAGGATCGTGATGCCATCGGACTCGTAGTGTTCCAGAGTCCCGACGCTCATGGGTTGATCACGGGTGGTGTTCATCCCCGGAATGACGCCGCCAACGAACTGGAGGAAATCCACGGCAAAGGAACGGCCTGCTTCTTCAATCCCTGCCCTGCGAAGAATCCCCACATTTGATACCCCGCCTGATAAGACGATCCGCTTTCCGTAATAAGACTTCTCTCTGCCGAAGCTCCTGGTCTTGACGCCCACGGCTTTTCCATTTTCCCTGATGACATCGGTCACCGTGGTGTGCAGGAGGAGGTCGGCACCATTCCTTATCGCCTCTTCACCGAATTCTCGTGCCGTCCACTTCGCATCCTTTGGACATCCCAGCATGCAGTCTCCACACTTAGCCACACAGCGATCGGTCTTGATGAATTTTTCCATCTTGGTCCACTGGTAGCCAAGGTCATTGGCAGACTCGAGAAGGCGGAGATTGGTCCTGCCCACAAGCTCATCGGGGAGCACGTCAATGGCCATGTCTGACCTGGCTTCCTGAGCCTCTCTGGTGAGATCGATGCCCACCTCGTCAAAAACAGCCTTGGGGGGAAGAACAGCGCAACCGCAGCAGATCAGGGATGCGCCTCCATAGTTGCTCGGGATGACGACAACGTTCAGTTCCCTGCTTAATGTCAGTCCGAAGTTTTTGAGAATCATCGCCATGGAGAGGGTGTTTCCCATGAAAGGCCAGTTCCCTCCACGCTCGATGAGCAGGACCGTTCGGTTCCGCAGGCTCATTTCACGTGCCACTGTGGCTCCTCCGGGTCCGGAACCGGCAACAATGACATCATACACTTGTTCCATAGATCCCTCCTGTAATTACATAGGCTTTTCCTGAGCTTACCGGTACTCCGCCCTGACAACATCCAGATCGAGGGGAACCGATTTCTCGGGATCCCGGTACAGGCTCAGCGCCTGTTCCGGACAGTGCTCGACGCAGAGTTCGCACCCCATGCACTCCTTCCTGTCGTACGACCTCGTTCCATCATTGATCGTCATGGCGCCGAACATGCAGATGCGCTCGCAGGTACCGCATTTCTTGCACCGTGCTTCATCGCACACGACGGAGTAGCCCGATTCTGCAGCCATGGAAGCGGTCTGATCGAATTTCCTTGCAAACCGTGTTGCCTGCAGACTCACACAGGTATCCATGTGACAGCAGCAGATGACCCCCATGGTTCCGCCTGTGGCGACCTTGAAGAACGCCTGATTGAGATATCCTTCCTTCCTGAATTTCTGGATGAGGTCCAGAGCCTCTGCCTGCGTGACTCTCCGTGCATGGTACTTCTCTCCGCACCTCTCCAGCCAGAATTGCGATACGTCTCTGCCCACACTGATGCACGAATTGATGGTCCATTCAGGAGCGTGCATGGCTTTCTTGCAGGGACAATCCATCACAGCAATGAACTCCGGATCCTTGAGGAGAATCTTGTAGGCATACGTGTACGGGACGATCTTTTTATTCTTTTCTGAGACGGCAGAGACATCCTCATTGAGCTCGAAGATCTTCCTCGTATCACCGAAGGAGAGTATCTTCGCGTGGTAGCGGACAAAAGCGAACCTGATGATGCCCCTGATCGGCGTGACCCAGGCAAAGTAGGTGGCAAGAATCCTGAACAGGTGGTACACGAAGAACACGTACGGGTAATAAAAGCTGAAGTAGATGTAGTTGTGCAGGGCACGATCGATTCTCCACCCGTGCTTCTTGAGAAGCTTCCTTGTCGACTCTCTCACAGAAGTCCCCCTTCATCCGATAGTTCAAAACAAACGCAATCCTGTCATAATAATCGAAATTACTCGTGTATGGCAAATGATTTTCTTGTCTCTCAATAACCCATGTCTCTCTCGCCTTTCTCCTTGTATCCATGCGCAGAGAGTTGTCCCACATCCAGGGGCCTCCCTTTCGATTCATCGCGTAGCAGGGTCCTTGCATGGTTCGGACACCTGTCAATGCATATCCCACATCCCATACACCTGTCCCTCCTGAGATGTGATTTCCCGTCAACAATATCGATTGCCTCGAACGGACATACCGATAATGCCGTAGCACACCCATCACACGTGTCCATGTCCACCGTTGCGATGAATCCCGATGAAATGAACTGGTGTATACCTGCCCGCAGAGAAACGAATCCGAGGCAACAGCACGAGCAGCAGTTGCAGATCACATAGAACTGGTCTTTCAGCGTGCTCTTGAAAAATGCCGTGTGCACATACCCTGCCTGGTGAAATGTATCAAGAAGGTCAAGGGCTTCTCCTGGAGTGATTCGATGGGAGACCCCGGTTTTGTGATCGAGGAGAAAATCAGTAAGCGGTTTCCCGATGAGCATGCAGGTCTGGTAGGGAGGATCCGTCATCGTGCACGGACGACCTTTTCTCCGGTAGAGTTCCCTGCAGCCGCACTGGGTGAGAACGATATCGGGCGGCGAATGAATCACGATATCGCGTGCCCTGGCATAGGGAATCACTGCTGTCCCGACATCCTGAAGAGGAACATCCTCTTCTATTCGAAGAATTGTTTTTGCGAGTTCTGTGGGCAGGATCTTTCCGTGATATGTGGTTTCGAGCCACCGGGCAAAGCTGCCGTCCGGATTGCACCTTCGTGCCAGTGCACCCAGGACATTGACGTATGAGGTGATGTGTCGCCCGTACCAGATACCGTGCAACCCCCCGGTCAGCGTCCTCCACAATCCCAGCCATTTCAGTGCCGGCAACGTACTGGGAAGCATGAGATGCCACCTTTCAACCCAGAGCCATACCAGGAAGATCACACAGGCAACCGTTCCACCGAGAGCGACTGCGCTCATGAACACCTCCTCACTCTATGATTGAAGCGTGTTTCTATCTCTGCACACGCAACGTTTCGTACATCTCGTTGTGGTAAAACTGGTCATACTCATAGATACCCCTGGCTATATCAAGCCTTCCAAGCTGCGCCCCGCCTTCCCAGAGCTGAATGATCTTGACATCACGCCAGTATTTTTCCACGTGGTAATCGGTCACATATCCATAGGACCCCATCAACTCCATGGCTTTGTTGGTCGCAGTGACCGCTGCGTCTGCACAGAATACTTTTGCGATGGAGGATCTGGAAAGCATGTGTTTTGAATGGCGGGGTCCATATGCCTCGGGATGATCATACATGTAGGCGACGTTCACATAGGCATCCCTTCCCACCTGTATCCCCATGGCGATATCGGCCAGCATGCCCGCGGCAATGGTATGCTGCCTGATGGGTTTGCCTGCCGCAAGCCGATCCTTGGTGAACGACAGTACTTCGTCGAATGCGCCCTGGGCGCAGCCTGTTGCCCAGGCAGCGCTGAAGATGCGGGCAAAAACGATGTTATCGTGAAGGAGTTCTGCATCCCTTCCTGGGCCGGAAGCGCGAAATTCCTTAGGTACGCGCACGTTCTCGAAATTGAAATCCCCTTCTCTGCTGCATCTGAATCCCGCTTTGTCCTCGAATCTCCCGAAACTGAATCCATCTATGGGAGCCGGTACGTAAATCAATGCGATACCCTCGTCTCCACGTCTGGGATCTGTATTGCATACCACCAGATAGAGGTCTGCAATCCCGGAGTTTGTCGGCCAGACTTTTGATCCGTTGATCACCCACTCATTCCCGTCAAGCACCGCCCTGGTTGTTATCCCCAGGCCGTTCATGTCCACATTCTCGACGTTGCAGCCGCCATGGGGTTCGGTCATAGCAAAGCATGCAATATAGAGATCTTCCCCGAGAAACCTGGGGGCGAATTCACCCAGAACCGCTGTGTTTTCAGCAAATATCGCCGGCCGCATGGCCCAGAATCCCCCTGCAGGGGCACAGAAAAACGAGGCGTCCCCCCGTCCAAACTCCTCTGCAAGGATGCTGGCAGTAAGGACCGAGGTCAGGCCCATACCTCCGTATTCCTCCGGGAGGAAACCACTCTGAAACCCTAGGGGGATGAGTCTTCTCTGAAGGGCTTCGATCAGCTTGAAATCGCTGCGCGCAGACTGTTCAAGTTCCCTCCGAATGGGCATTATCAACTCATCCACAAACTCACGAACCGTATCGATGAGCATTTCATCAATATCGGAAAGAAGCTCCCTCATAAACCTGTGTCCTTTGACCTCCAGAGAGTTTGACTCCATTCCACTCCTCCTCTTTCTGTCTTGCTGTTCCAATGCAATTACCGTGAATACCGTATTGAATGAGGGAGAACGACCTCCCGTTCTTTGTTCAGGCCCTGCATCTCCGAATTCTTCAGAAGTCCAGACGTTCTGTGGCACGTGGTTCTCTGCCTGTTTCCCATGCCCCCTTTCTCTGAAAACCAAGGAACATCCCAGACGCAATACGTCTCATATCTTCTCTTCGGTGGCACCTGCACTACTGGTGCCACCGATACAGCCATGAAGAAGCATCTCCGTGATGACCGGTACTTCATCGCGCAGGTCATAAGTTTTACCGAACCTCAACCATTTGTAAAAAACCCAGTCCACGAAGCCATAACTTCCGAGGAAAATTGTGTCGAAGGTCAGATTCGTGATGCGGATACGATTCTTGCGATTGAGCGATAGAACACGCTCTTTGAGCAACGGGAGTCTTGTGAACAGATGGTTAAAAAATATGTCCCTTGTATTGGTGTTCTCCAGCTGGATGTTGCTCTGGATGAGGCGGTACAGATCTGGATTATTGGCGATGAATTCCACCCAGGCCTTGATCACAACCCGTATCTGTTCTTCAAGCTCCATATCGATGGAGAGGATGTGATTCACATAATCCAGCATCTCGGAAGAACTTACAGTCAACAAACTTTTGAGGAGATCCTCTTTGCTCTTGAAGTGGCGGTAAACCGATCCCTTTGCAACCCCTGCAAGGTGTGCAACGGCATCCACGGTGGCTCGATGGTATCCATCCTGGGAAAATACTGTGAGTGCAGCGTCCATGATGCGTGTTTTCTTCTCATTCGGGGTGTCTTTCCTTTCCTTGTCGAGCTTGTGATGTGGGATGCTGCAGAGGATCTCATTGAGAAAGTCTGTGGGCAGGGACACCTTCGGCAAACCCACGCGGGAGCACTCTTCAACCGCTGTCTTGAAGAGACGTATGGACGCCTCCGGCATACCTCTGTCATGGAGATGGTCGATGATTTCTCTAAGCTTCGTGGAAAGCCACACATCGGCATGATTCCTGAAGGAGGCGTCATCATCGGTGTTATTCCTGATCGATGTGAGTGAGGCCCTGAGGGATCGCCTGAACTCGTCTTCAGAAAAACTGCCGTCCGCTGAAAAGTACCTGCCGATTTCGGCAAACAGCTGAGTGCTTTCTCCTCCTAAGAGTTCAACAATGTCTTCCTTCTTCTTCTTCATAGGCGCTCTCCTTTCGTAACCTCATTTCTGGCAGCCGGATAGTACCCTGCTTAATGGCCTTTAGACCTGAGTCCTCAAGCGTGTTATCAACAACACGCAGGCCATGAAACCAGGGAGAAGGGACGCTCCTTCCTTCAACCAAAGTCTACTACATCATGGTGGTCTCCAGGTGCTTTGCCAATCGTTTCCCCAGAGCCACGATTGTCCACACAACGGGGAGACCCAGAGATGCAGGAACAACGCTCGCATCGCAGCAGTACAGGTTTTTGATGGATGTCTCGAGCTTCGTGTCAACAACATCACCGATCCTGCAGGTTGCACAGGGGTGAGCCCCTGAAGGATTGAGTTCGACGATGCTCGCTTCGCTGACACCAACCTTGCGAAGTACTCTCTTCATGATATCAGCCCCCTTGGCGAGCTTCAGTCTGTCATTCCTGCTCGGTATCTTGGTGAATGGGAAAAAACGGTTTCCGGGGTGGATCGTTCCATCGAGATCATCCTGAATCTTGACCATGAGACCTGTGTATCGAAAAGCATTTCGTGCCTTTGGAAGGTGTTGTACTCCCTTCATGGCCAGCAACACTGCCAACTGTGACCACGTCGGGAATACGGGAAGAACCACAATCCCGTCGGTCTCATAGTGCTCGAGGGTTCCAACAGCCATGGGCTGTGCCTTCGAAGTATTCAGATAGGGAGAAACACCCCCAACAAACTGAAGGAAATCAACAGCAAAGGTCCGGCCCGCTTCCTGAATTCCGGCCCGCTGCAATATTCGTACGTTTCCAATCCCAGAGGAAAGGACGACTCGCTTCCCGTAGTAACTGAAAGACTTTCCGTTACGTGATCCTTTCACCCCGGAGCATGTTCCATTCTCCACTATAATATCATCGACTCTGGTATTGAGAGCCAGTTCTGCCCCATGGGTGATTGCATCATCCCCGGAGAAGCGCGCAGACCATTTAGCACCGCGATTGCATCCCATCATGCAGTCGGAGCACTCTGGGATACACTTCTCGGCCTTGATGAATTTCTCCAGCTTTTCCCAGTGATATCCGAGGTCATTAGCCGCATCCATCAGCCTCAGATTGGCCAGGCCTACGAGTTCGTCAGGAAGCGTTGTAACCCAAAGTTCCTGCCGTGCTTCTTCTGCTTCAGCGGAAAGGTCGATGCCGACCGCATCGAATACTTTTCTGGGTGGAGGTATGGCACAGCCGCACATCACCGTGGACGCACCTCCGTAATTATTGGCAATGGTAACCTGAGTTATGGGATGAAAAGATCTGCTCACGGTCAGTCCGGCGTTCTGCAGTATCATGGCAACTGAGAGCGTGTTTCCGAGCCAGTTCCATCTCCCGCCCCGTTCAGTCAACAACACCTTCTTACCCCTGCGACTCATTTCCCGGGCCACCGTCGCTCCACCGGGACCTGAGCCCACCACGATGACATCGTATTCCTTCATGTCACCTGCCCTCCCTTTCTTCACGTTCCCAATCTACCACCCGTGTCTTCTCAGGCGTGAGTGACGAGAACCATTTCTCACAGATGCAAATAAAAGCAGCCATGCCTAAAAAAACCATGAAAAGCCAATTAGTTGCCGTCCGGAAACCATCAGCCGTTCACAAAAATCTGAGCCGAATCAGACAACATGCTCACGAAGACTCTATCCCTCCCTGTACGGTGCTCTCCTCCGCCGCTGCAGGCCGAGGAATCTCCCGGCTCTTCTGAACCCGCTCATGAGCGATCACAGCGGCTCCAAGCGCTCCTACTGCCTGCGGGTCGACCCTGGGTGGTTTTTTCAGCTTCACCCCCAGCTGCTTCTCAAGATAGGCGACGACCCCTGAATTCTTCGCCACCCCACCGGATATGCACGCACTCTTCTCCATGCCCAGGCTATTGGCAATCATTGCCACCCGCTTTGCCATTGCGAGATTCACCGCAGCTGCGATATCCTCAATCGGCCGTCCATTGTTCAGGTGATGGATCACCTCGGTTTGTGCCCAGACGGTGCAGGCTGCAGCGAGATCCAGTGGATTCCTTGAGTGTGAAGACAATTCGCCAAGATCCTCGAGGGAGAGCCCCAGCACCGTTGCCATCACCTCGAGGAATCTCCCTGTTCCTGCGGCACACTTATCGTTTGTGGTGAATTTGATGATCCGACCATTCTGATCGAGTTTGATCGCCTTGCAGTCCTGTCCGCCGATATCAATGATCATTCTGATTCCAGGCATAAGCCACAAAGCCCCCCTGCTGTGACAGGTGATCTCGGAAATCTCATCATTGGCAAAGGGAATGCACGCTCTTCCATATCCCGTAGTGATTACATAGGAGATATCATCACATGAAAGCGAGGCCTCCGCCAGGGCTTGATCCATGACCCTGCGGGCCGAGTCCTCAGGGCGCGACACCGAACGCTGGATAGCACAGGACAGGACCTTCCTGTCGTTGAGCAAAAGGGCCTTGGAAGTCAGTGATCCCACATCGCATCCAGCCACGATCATTCCAGAATCCTCCTCACGGTGAGGAACTCATCGATCCGATCCCTCATGCTCTCCCAGGACGTGATCCGGTGATCAAAGGCATCTCCAAAGAGAATGAGCGTGGGGATGCCCATCTTCTCAGTGTCTCGAGCAAGGATCTTGATTGACCCCCAGGTGTTGCGGCACCCGATTGTCCCGGTATACAGACAGAAGGTTGGTTTATAGGTCTTGATCGATGCCACGGTGTCGGTGAGCCATTGATGAGGGTCGTCATAGGGGCCGCGTATCTGCTTGACCATGGGCATGCGTGACATCTGGTCGGCCAGAGAATCAAGCATCGTCTCCTCATTCGTTGGATCCATGGTGTAGGTGCCTTCTTTCAGGTCTCCTGTTGCATAGGGCGCATGTACCGGCCAGAAACCGTTCATCATGCAACCGAGATGGGAAATATTCTTCTCGTCAAACCACGCCCACGGTCGCAGCTGTGCAGAGTAATGATCCACATACACGGAAAAGGCTCTGGCCTCCTCCTTCCCCGAGGTGGTCCCGGCTCGACCCTGTGCCGCGTTGTGCTTGGACACCTTGAGCATCGACTCCATGATCTCCGTTGCCACCCGGGATCCGCCATAGATATATTTTGCCGAATACATGAAAAGATTGAAAATTCCAGGAACCGGACTCGGAGTCAGCCGCATGAGATCTTCGATTTCGCACATGATCTCATCCTGCTTGTCCGTTTCGACGATGACCTCCCGAAGAAGGTCGCAATCCAGGTTTTTGCCGGTCTGTTCTTCCACGAACGAAATCAGTCCCCGAAAATCATGACGGTGGTACGTGCGCGCCCGCTCATCCACGAGGGTGGGCGGCGCATTGAGCTGATAGAACGGAAGTTCCAGATACTCCGCGGCAAAGTTGAAGGCAGTGGCATTCGTATCACAGACGCCGATGGAGTTGCACAGGACAAAATCCGGCCTGACTCCGAGGCCGGCCAGGTATGCACCCAGGGCTCCCCGCTGAGCGGAGCAGGAGGTCTCGGTAAAGCCCACCTCGCAACAGTAGTTGAGGTATTCTCCAAGTCCCCGAAGCCACATCGCCACACCCAGCGTAGTTACTGGCTCGAGACAGATCGGGACGACATCCAGCGGCTTCAAAACTCCCGGAGAAAAGTTGAAGGTGCACAGGGCAACCTTTTTCCCGTTCTCGTGTGCGGTGAGAATTTCGATGAGATACGTATCTATCATCTTCAGCAGAAGAACTCCAGGTTCACCGGTCATCAGAATCGTCTGGATGGCATCCCTGAAACGGGGAGCATACCGAAACATCCCGAACCCTTCCTTATGCGTTCCATCATAGGACAGAGAGGCAAAGTGAATTATGCTCTGCACCATCCGATCAAAATGATACTCTCTGTATTCCTTCCTCATATACCCCTGCCCCTCTTTCCGGTTATAGGGAGATATTCGTGTTAATTCCCTCTTTGATGCGCTGTGCATAGAGCATCGCCCGCTCTTTTAGGATCCTTGAGTCAACTTTCTTGATGATCTCTTCGAGCGCCGGCAGTGCGTTACGATGAAAGAGGGTCAGTGCATCAATCGCCCGCTGACGCTCAAAGAGTATTCCGTCCATGACAAGCGCCCTTTCCTTCAGAACATCGATCGCAATCATCTCCCGACTCTGTTCACCCATCGTATCTTCCCTCCTCAACCAGCGTTTAAGCCTTCCATGAACGCATCGATGCGCATCTTGATCCTACCCTCTTCTACCAGAGGTCCGTACTCCCGTTCGATCCGCAGGCAGGGAATCCCCATGGCCTCCAGATCACGCTCAAACAGGCTGTTCTCAGATCCGTGCATGTCGCAGAACCGGATATTCTGGAGAATCACTCCCTGGACGTTCGCCTGTTGAATACGCTCCTTCATGAACGCCAGGCGCTGCTTGTAGTACCCGAACATGCGAGGACACATCGTGTGGGACAGGTACCGTTTGGCGATGCTCAGCAACGGATCTCCATCTTCCTCTGCGAGATCCGAATATGACCGCGATCCAAAGCAAAGCGTGTCGGCGACAACCATTCCACCCGAGGATTCAATCAAACGAACAAGGTCGATATCATCGTTGGCGCTTCCTGACAGCAGCAGGCGTTTTCGTCCGTGTATCCCATCCTTCGATTGGTCCAGTTCATCAATGAGGTCTTCAAGGATACGATTGTACAGATCACGTGGCATGGCGTTTGCTGAGATGATCACAGCCGTGGCGTCGGCACCGGTGATGGGAACATGCTCCCGAGAACGGAGTTCCTCGAGTCGCTTCAAGAGGGTTCTGCTTCTGTTGAACACCCGTATTGCATCCCTGAGATCCTCTGAAGCCACCGTGATTCCAAAATACTCCTCGATGCTTTCGAGGAGTATTTTTGTCTCCTCAACAAACCACTCAAGGCTGTACTGGGTCACTTTGTGGGGGACCCCGTAGTAGACGTGGAATCCCGGGAACGTCCCGCGTGAGTCCTCCACTGCTTTTCTCCAGCACTCATCAAGTCGCCGGATGGAGTCACATCCAGGAGTGAGGATGACACCATCGAGGAAGTCATACGCTCCCTCCCCTGCCAGTTGGAGGATGCACTTGGGAAAGCTGCAGATCACAGGCCCGAAATAGGTATCGGCTATGGACGTCGAGGTGGCGCCAATTCCTCTCATCCTGAAGGGGAGAAGGCCGGCTGCGGAGATGATTTCTTCAGGCACATAGGAGCACGTAAACCCAACGACCTGCTTTCCCTCTCTCTTCCATTGATCTACGAACCGGTTACTCAGAGATGTGGCGATATCCTGGAACCCCTTCAGCATACGTCCTCCATCTTTTTCCCTTGAGCACCACTGTAGCCCCTCATGATGCCTGCTCTCCGGGATAGAGCTCCCTCAGCCCATCAAGCAGAACTGGCATGACCTCAGCAGCAAGAGGTTTCAGCCCTTCGGTCACGTCCTTCAGAACCCATGCCGTGGCTTCCTTCAGGGCCACAGGATCGATATTCATGAAAAGGTTTTCCAGGAGACGGGGGAAAAAATCCGGTTTTTTTTCATGCACGGTGTTGAACAGGCCCAAGAACGTGTTGAACAACTGGCCGATCTCCTGGGTATCGATTTCTGCCAGCCCCCCCCTCAACTGATGCCGCAAAATCCTCTTCCAAAAGATTCGCAAAGACACCCAAGCGGCGATGGGAAGACCTGATATGGGGATTGGTCAGGGAAGAGGCACGCGAAACAAGATCAAGGACAAGCTCAGGACGCTCATCCATGATCTCTGAGACGGCATTCTCCCGTTCTTCTGCCATTTCCGCGGCGATGACCTTTACCTTCACAAGGAGCCCTGTATCCAGAGAGGACATGATTTCCCGAAGTTTTTCCGTGAAGTCCATCTGAAACTGAGGCACCCCGGCTTCACCCTGGAGCAGGCTTCCCGTGTGGATCTGGCGAGCCAGTTCCATCACGGTGTTTGCGAGTTCACCGATCGCTCGACCATCAATGCTCTTGGCGATAGCGAAAATGAGATCTGTGAAAAGATCAGGTGAAACAGTATTGAGCGGTGCGAGCACCTCCTTCATTGAACGCACGATGATGTTCCCCAGGGGATGAATCATTGATATGATTGTCCCGAGCTTTGCAGGATAAGTGTTCCAGATAAATCCCATCACCTTCCCGACAAGTTCCACTATGGGATCCTCAGCACGGTCCAGGCATTCCTTCAGTTCTCCAAAATCGGTGTTTGCAATGATCGCACGAAGCGGTTCTTCGAGGTGATCTGCAAGGTACCTGGGGTTCTGTGTCTGGAGGGCATTGAGATGCAGCGCACCCACCGTGATCAGCCTGCCAACCTTCTTATAATCGATATCGTTTTCCGGAGGTAAACGGTGAATACCGCTCTCGTCAGCCATCCTGAGCGCAATTCCGGAAAGTATTCTCCTCGCTCTGTTGCCCCCTGACCACGCAGACAGGACATTCCGGGACACGGAAAGCACCACGTTGTGAACTCTCGGTGACTGGATGAATTCCGTTATGAGGTTGCTGAGGAGTTCAATGGATTCATGTTCCAGACGCTTCAGGTCGAGTGCATTGTCAATACCTTCAGAGCGATCCTTCATCTCCATAGCATGTTCCCCCTGGTGAGTGTAGTGAGACACGATGCGCCACCTTTCTTCATGGTATCTGAAGTGAGGTGGCGTGCGAGGGTCGGGTTCTGTAATATCTCTCTATGGTGTGGATCCAACTCTGTGTGACGGCCCGGGATACAGGAGTCTGTACTCAAGGAGCGATCGCCCTCGGATTTGTGATCATCTCTTCCAACACCTGCAGAGCAATTGAATGACAACCTTTCTCTCATCACACACGGTGCTCCTTAAAGAAAGGGTGCCGTGACAAAGCTGTGACTGACTAGTCAGTCTTTATAATCGCCTGCCCCGCCCCTGTCAAGGGGTGCTCGCTTGTGACAGGCCTGTGAGGTCTGGGGTAAACATCCTTTGATGAACTAGGAATGCTTGCGCAAGAGAGATGTGCAGATCGGTGGTACCTTATTTCAGGCGCTGTGCCCAGTTCAAGACAAAGACCCTGGCAACAAGAAGCACGACTGGCTTCAAAACCCACCAGAGTAATTTCTGAAACCACGGATACGGCATGCGGTAGATGGTCTGTGCTATGAACCACCGCGTTGCTAATGCACGCCCAAGGGGACTGCACAGCACACGAACTCTGTACTGTCGAAATGAAAAGTCTCTCTTGTTGAACGCGTTTTGGATAGCGCGCGCAGCAAGATACCCATACCCCAACCCAAAACTGATGCCTTCACCGAAAACGGGATCTACACCTGCAGCATCTCCCACAAGTATAATTCGTGGTACAGAGAGACGATCGAAGGGAGAGAACACGCGGATAGGGTGCCCCCTTATCTCTGTTTTTTCAATCTGAATTCCACAGCGCTCCAACTCAGCCTTCAGAAGCTTTTTCATTACCTGAGGGTGCATCCCCGTCCGGACAGTGCTGTGATACATACCCCAGCAGCGCATTTTCTTGCCTTCATGCAGCGCAGGAAAGTCCCACATATAGCCAGCATTCCCCAAAGGTACGGAGGAAAAGTCGAAATAGGCATCCCTGGTGCTGTGGCAGCCCCCGTTCATCGGGGTGACGAGAACTTCAAAGGCACAGGAAGGGCAGACAGGTTCCCGACAGATTACCTGACGTCGAACCAAACTGTTCGTGCCGTCTGCCCCAACGACGATCTGTGCGCGAAAATCACCGTGATCAGTTGAGACGAGCACCTCAGTTTCAGTGGTCATCACCCTGTGAACGTTGACCCCTTCGGAAATGCTGATCCCCCGCTCGCGGGCTTTCATCGCCAACCAGAAGTCAAATTCATCCCTTTGGATACATTGCAGGATGTGGCTCCCCGGTATGTTCACGGTCAAGCCCCTGCCTTCATACTCGAAATACGCAGCTTCGGCGTCACTGTGGGAAATTTCTGAGACATCGAGGTTGAGTTTTCGAAGCAGGACTTCTGCATCGCCTACGAGAGCCCCGGCACACAGTTTCGGGCGGGGATACCGGGCTTTTTCGAGAACAAGAACACGGGTACGCTCGGGAGAGAATCGTTTCAGATGGAGGGCGGTGGAAATTCCTGCAGGGCCACCACCGATGATGATGACCTCCCAGTACATGGATCGAGTGTACGAGAAATACTCAGGGGTGTAAAGCTACAATGAAATAGATCCCTCTTGCACAGGGAACCCATCACTGTCATGCACTACTCTAAAGCGAGAACAAGTGCCCAGGACACGTGCTGATGGGAGACCGAGGGAAGACCTCAATAAGTCGTCGACCTCGAAAACTGTCACGCACCTGCGTGTGAAACCGTGATGGGGGCGTTCTGTTTGTCCCCTGTATTTTCGTGATGTTGGGCCCACCCTGACCTGACACACGACGGGACCTTCGGGACTCCGCACAGGGACTATCCTCGTGCAGGAGAACGTTTAGCGGAGAAACCCTACATCATCAAGATCAAGCTTCTTCAGTGTCTTGTCTGTTGGCACTCCGTTTTCGTCCCACCCCCTGAGCTTGTAATATTTCGGCAGCATCTTTGACAGCGGGACCTTGCTCTTCGGGTTTCCTGGAATCTGTTCCTCGTGCGTAAACCGTCTGGGAAGGCTGTCATCCTTTGCGGTCAAGCCTTCCCTGAGGTTGAAGAGTCGCTCCATGGTGTACCCTCTTTCACCGAGACTGAGCAGTTTTCCGAAATTCATTTCCATGCCCGTAGCCAGTTTCAAGGCCTTCGAATGAGGGAGGATGGGCAACTGGAATTTCATGAGCCAAGCCGGAAGCTTGAGCATCAGTTCAATGCTCATCCAGGAATAGGTCAGCAATTTCGTGGTGAGCCAGCTCATGAGTCTTGAATTTGGAATCTTGTAGAGAAAGGGCGGCAGGAAGGTCCATGACGTGAAGAGACAATTGCCGCCTGCACTGATGGCAGCGAGAAGATTCTGATCAAGGATCACATAGCCCGGCTTGGACCGGTGATGGTAGGGATCCAGAATTGCCGGGCCTGTTGCCTCGAAATAGATCACATAACCGCCATCAAGATGGCAGGCGCCCCGATTTGCCGTCGCATAGCCGAGGCCATGCCCCACAGCCCCCCTGGGTTCATACGCGGCGAGTTCCAGGCCCTTCGAATGGGGTGCGTACTCCTTCCCGCCATACTTCTCGGAGAGAAACCGGACCCCTTCCGCCAGATCGTTTCCAATGCCCTTGCGAAATGCAATGTCTTGGAAAATCTGCGAGATGTTTTCCTTCTTGCCGAATTCAATCCCATTGTCCCAGAGCCCCTTTTCGTTCAATTCCGCTGCAAAGCCCATGATCGTGCCAACGGAGATGGTGTCGATTCCGAGGAGGTCAAGCTCGTAGTTCCAGCGGATGATGGCGTCCATATCGTTGATGAGCATGTTGGATCCCAGGAGGCAGAGAATCTCATACTCCGGTCCCTTGATTTCCTTCCCGTCGAGCTCGACAACTCGTGCACAGCGGATTGGACAGGAAACACACCCGCTGTTCTTTACCAGACGTTTTTCGGCAAGGGTCTGTCCCGTAAGGAGATGTGCGTCCTTGAAGCTACCTGAAGAAAAATTCTTCGTCGGAAGCGCGTTGTGGTCGGAGAGAGATTTCAAGAACCCAGAGGTCCCGAACCGGGGTGCGAAGTCACCCGTTGCAGGATGAGCCTGGAGCATCCCGAACCAGCGCTTGGTGAGCTCCTTGAATCCATCAGGGTCGTGAAGCTGAATCTTCTTGTTCCCCTTAGCCACGATACCCTTGAGGTTCTTGGACCCGAAAACTGCACCCATACCCGTTCGTCCATGGCACCGGTCCTGCGAGATAACAATGGAGAACTTGACGAGATTCTCTCCAGCGGGACCGATCACCATCTTTCCCGCCTTCTTGTCACCCATCAGTTCCTTGGTCTCCTCGGTGTCTTTCCCCCAGAGATCCTTTGCATCCTTGATAGTCACCTGGTCTTCATGGATATCTATGAACATCGGTTTCTTGGCCTTACCCCGAATCACGATTCCATCCCAACCTGCACGCTTCAGGTGTATCCCAAAATTTCCTCCGCTGTTGGAGTGGCCGATGGCTCCAGTCAGAGGGCTCTTGGCGGAAAGGTCAAAACGGCTTGAAGACGGTGCCCCCGTTCCTGTCAGAGGGGAGGTCATGACGACCAGGATGTTTTCCGAAGAGAGCGGATCAGTGCCTGGCTTCAGTTCGTCCCAGAGTATTTTTGTGGCAAGAAACCTGCCACCAACGAACCGCTCTCTGTCTCGATCAGAAACTTCGTAGGTACCAGTCTTCCCGGACGTGAGATCGATATCCAGGATTTTCCCCATATACCCTTTATATCTGCTTGCCATGCGATATCTCCCCCTCCTCGGAATTTTAACCCTCACTGCAACCTATCCACGGGGTTGGCGGGCCCATCAGGACGAACGGAGCAGGATTGACGGCTCCACCGCCTAAGGCCATGTGTCCCATACAGATAAAGAGATGGTCATTGATCTGCCTCACCTCATCATGCATGGAGTGAACGATTCCTGAATTATGTGGGCTGTAGTCAAGATGAAACGCTGGTTTCCTGTCGATGGTGGAGGGCCCGCAGTAGCTATTGAATTTTCTCATTCTGCTCAGAGTCCCTTTCTTCGAGAATATGTTGTATCCCCAGCCCCGCTGATCTTCAAAGGGGAAAAATGCCTTGCCTTCCCAGTGCCCAGAACCAAAGAAGTGGTGGGTATAGAATGCTGCGCTGGGCGCAAGAATGCCCAATGGAAGAAGTTCGGCTCGATACTCCCCGTTCATGCTGGCGAAGTCAGGGGCAGGAGCAGCATGGAAAAGCTGCATCACTTGAGCTTTAGTAAGCCTTTGAATATCCTTGAGCGTTGCCTTCTCTGGCGAGATGCCAAGAATTTCTTCCACGGATCTGCCTTTGTATCCTCCAAGACCGTTCTGCAGAATATTAATGATGGTGAGAACGACATTTATCAGCACAAACGCTCCGATACCGATCAATCCCGTTTTGAGTTTAGTCATACCCTCTCCTTTGCGCTTTACGTTCCAGCCCAGATTTCGTTAACATGAGCCGCCTTGCCATCAAGCTTTCTTATGGTCCCCCACGTTGCGGTCCAGCATGCTTCCCTCTGTGGAGCATGCATCATGGAGTTACCTACTCGAAATTTCCTGCAGTGTTTTCCACCGGATGGAACACGTGGGAAAACACCACACTATCGATCCGCTCCTCAGCGTATCATGTCTCTTCTGAATACATGCTCTCGATGATATCCTTGTATTTCTCATTGACAACCTTACGCTTCACCTTCAGAGACGGGGTCAATTCCCCGGTATCCGTGGTAAATGATTCCTTGATGATCCGATACTGTTTGATCGTTTCAACGCGGGCCAACTGCTGATTGACCTCTTCCACCGCCTTATCAATGATGGAGCGAAATTCCTTTCGATCGTAGAGTTCAATGGGATCCTTGAATTGCAAACCCTCAACCGTGGCGATTCGTTCCATCTCCTCTCGATTCAAGGTGAAGACGGCAGAGAGGAATCTTCTCCGGTCACCGATGATAACGACGTTTTCGAAGATCGGGTTCTTCATGAACAAGCCCTCGATGTTCTGCGGTGCAATATTCTTGCCCCCGGCAGTGATGATGAGATCCTTCTTCCTGTCCGTAATGGAAAGGAACCCATCCTTGTCGATGACCCCGATGTCTCCTGACATCAACCAGCCATCCTCGGTGAAGGCTTCCTTCGTCTGTTCAGGCATCTTCCAGTATCCCGAGATGACATTGTCCCCTTTGATGAGGATCTCGCCATCAGAGGCAATCTTGACCTGATTGCATGGCAGGGGTTTTCCCGTCGTGCCGAATTTGTAATCGCTCAAGGTATTCAACGAGGTGGGGGCAGTGGTCTCCGTCATACCATACCCCTCGATGACGAAGATGCCGGCGGCGTTGAAGAAATCTGCAATATCCCGAGACAGAGGCGCTCCAGCGGCGGTCATCCACCGCACCCTTCCTCCCAGCTTTTCACTGAGCTTCTTGAAAACAAGGGGATATGCAATGGAGTACTGGAGTTTGAGGCCCGCGGGAAAGGGCTGCTTCTGTTCCTTCAGCTTACTCACCTGCGCACCGACATTCTGTGCCCACCCGAACATCTTCTGCTTCCACGGGGGCTGCTTCTTCACCTCGGACATGATCTTCGCGTAGATCTTTTCGCAGACCCTGGGCACTGCAAGGACAATGGTCGGTCTCTTCGCAGCAATGTCTTCCACGATGGTATCGAAGCTTTCCGTGTAGTGGGCAGTTATACCCACCTTCATCCCATAGAAATGCCCGGCGACCCTCTCGAACACATGGCACAGCGGGAGGAAAGGCACTGTCTCATCGGTCTCGTAGGCAGGAACAACGGCATCGAGTCCGTCAAAGACCGCAAGGATATTCTTGTGAGAAATCATGGCGCCCTTGGGAGGCCCGGTCGTTCCCGAGGTATAGACAAACGTGAGCAGATCATCGGTCTTGATCTCGTCTGTCAATTTTTCAAAAAGCCCTTTCTCCTTGTCCTGGAGTTCCCGTCCCATGTTCTGGAGCTGCTGCAGGGTCATGATCTTGGGGTTTCCAAGGTCGCATCCCTCCGGTTCGATGACAACGATCTTCTCCAGCATCGGACACTCATCGAGGTGAGCGATGGCCTTTTCAACAGCGACAGCATTCTCCGCGATAAAAACCCTCGAGTCGGAATTATTGAGGATATACGCAACTTCGTGAGCGGGAAGGGTAACGTAGATGGGAATGGTGCAGGCACCGATTCCGATGATCCCCATATCCGACCCGATCCACTCGAGCCTGTTTTCAGAGAGCAAGGCCACACGATCACCACGCCGTATCCCGAGACTGTAGAGCCCGAGGCCGATGGAACGGGCATTGTCGTAGTATTCGGACCAAGACCAGCCATGCCAGACACCTTTTGTGCGCTTTTCTGCGGCGAGACGACTGCCGTATTTCTGAGCCTGCCTTCTAAAAATCTGTGCTAAATTTTCTTTCACGTCACCCTCCTCTTCCTTTGATGTTTTTATAATACACCCTCCTGAAGCCTATTCTTTCTCATGGACCAATGCATCACCGCAGTGTCTGAAATATTCCAGGAGGCATGATTGAAGCTCTTAACACAGACCACTCCCACAGGTATCCACGCAGGAAGGTTCAGAAAGGATTCCTTTGATAATTGGTCTATTATCCAATTATTTAATTGGTCAGCCAACCAAACCCCCCGCATAATAATAAAAACCTCTTCTTCCCTTTCCTGAAAACAATCTGAATTATGCTCAGTGAACTCGAATGATATCTGTATATCTATACTATGCTCGTTCTTTTCTGTCAATATTTCACCGTAAAAGAATCCGGTGCAACACACGCCCGCTCTATCTTCGAAAGACCATTTATTTCATGACATCAAAACGGTTTTTTCTCGCAGACATCGTTTCCGATTCCGCACGTCGCATCACGCGCATGCCAAATCCAAGAGGCATGGCTGCCTCCAGGCCTCAGCACTCCTTAGGATACCTCTTCTTGCGCATCATCTGCAGAGGCCCTCGAATATCGGCAATCTCCTCCGCTTTTTTTTAAGATGAAGTGATTGCACATTTATTATCGGGCACTCCTCTCGTCCGATTGCCCGTGGTCTCTCTGGAGAACACGGTTCCCGGGTACGAGACGAAGTACCTCTTCCACCGAGCGTCGTGGTCCGAGCCCGAGGGTTTTCCTGGTCTTTTGATCGTCAACAACCCACGGATATCGAATACCGTCGAGGGCAGCCGAAGGGCCTTCGATGAACGGAGCATGGAGTTTCCAGAGAAGATCGACAAGGGGGTAGAGCATGCAGCTGGGAATCCCGATGAGCGTTTTTCCCAAAATGCGGGCGAGTGTGTCCAGACGTATCGTTCCTGCTCCGACGGCATGAAAGTACCCTTCGGCACCAAGCTGCACCACCCGGGTAAAGACTTTCGCCACATCGTCTTCATGGACGAACTGCAGTTCAGGCCTGCTCCTGCCCACAGCTATGATAACTGGCATTCGCGTAAGGTAGCGGGAGATGTAATTATTGACATTCGGACCCCAGACAATCGCCGGGCGAACCACCGCCACCCTGGTTTCAGGGTGTTCGATCCTGGAAGATCTGACCATGGATTCCAATTCAAACTTGTCGGAGATATACCCCAGTCTGGGATGGGGATATGGAAGGTCATCCTCCTTGCTCCACCGAGGAATGGGAGAAGGTCTCATGAATATGGTCGTTGAAGAGGCGATTACCAGCTGCTCGACAGCACATTCAGAGGCTGCGGCAAGGATAGTGCGCGTCCCGTCGATATTGATGCTGTGCATCAGTTCCGTGTCATGAATCGCATCGACGATGAATGCGAGATGTACAATCTTTTCGGTACCGGTTCGTTGAAGAATGCCCGGTATTTCAGAATCTCGAACATCCATGCAGTAAAAGTCCAGTTTGCCGAAGAAAGTCGAAGGAGGCTTCACGTCGATCCCGACAATCTTGGAGACGTGCTCATCCCCCTCGAGCGCTGCGAGCAGCCGCTGACCAAGGTATCCTGAACAACCGGTGAGAGCAACGACACTCATGAACACACCCCCTAGGGTTCAGCCGTAGTGAACCAGGCCACCGATACGTTCGAGAAACTCATCAACAGCGGCGGTTGCGTCTTCAATCTCGACAGTAAGTGCCTTCTGTGGGCAGCTAGTTACACACCAGCCACAGCCCTTGCATTTCTCCGAATCATGCAAGGCCTTCCCGTTTTGAAACGTGAAGGCCTTGACGATACATGCCTCCACACAGTCTCGTGTGGTGCAGTCCGTGCACTTTTCTGGGTCAACAGAGACCGTGACCCCCTTGAGCCGTACAATGGAGTCCATCACCTCCTGGGGAAAGAACTTTGCGGAATTCATGACCGTGCAGCAGCAGTGGCAGCAGAAACAGACCGTGAGGAGGTGCCCCGTGTTCGGGATTCCGTAAAACAGGTTGTCCATGAGAACCCGGCCCACCATGGGAGTCAAACCAAGCTCCACCATGTACCGCGCATGAGAGATGGCCTCATCTACGCTCAAGGGGGTGGCAATCCAGGGTTCAATGGTCATCGTTGACCGCCCCATGAGAAGGCAGGCCTTCTCAATGGGGTAATTCGTGCAGCCCGTTGCGTCCCTGCAATGGCAGCGATTTATCGTGACTCGGTACGCAGATCGCTTGATAATTTCCTCAAGCGCCACCAGGGGCAGATGAAGACTCTCGGGGGTCTGTAATTCTTCGTTGATGGGAAGATAGGAACTGAAGTTTCGCACACCGAATCAGTTCAAGTCAATAGAGGTATTTTCAAGGATATCCATAAGGTAGAAGAAGTGATGGACATCGGTATCTGATGAAAATAGCTGACTTGACAGCATGACGATATTTCTCAAGCGGTCACAGAAGGTTTTGATGAAGGCGATCTGGAGATGCTCATAAGCGAGGTCTTTGAACAAGGGGCCAAGAGGACCTCGGATCTGTCTTTTTGCAAGGATATGGACGAGGAGCAGGTAGCGGATCATGACGATGGAAGTCCAGGCTATGAGGGCATCAAAGGTTTCACTCTGGCATTTTCCCAATCCGAGCAACTGTTTGCAGTCGCGGAAGTACACCTCTATAGCCCACCTGCGGGAATAGTAATCGAGGATTTCCGGTATTTCCATTTCAGTCTCCGTGCATAAGAATGCATG
>OMKS01000262.1_pt1 | contig 49642 bp, 46 predicted proteins | sample 1674721 | NCBI WGS metagenome assembly OMKS01 (sample SAMN06264996, study PRJEB25208) | sediment metagenome | isolation source: hot spring sediment | place: USA: California | collected 2014-09-02 | reverse complement strand
GTTCCCGACTGCGGTGACCAACCAGGTCGACCTCATCGCCGGCGCGGGCTTTCTCGAACAGCTTCCCGGCACGGTGCTCGACCTGACCGGTGACGATTTCGATGTTCAGCGCGAAGGGCTGGGCGGCGTGCCGCCCGAGCTGGCGGACTGAGCCGGGCGTGCTCGAGCTGTCGTTCCTGCAGAAGATCGCGATCGGCATCCTGCCGATCCTGCTGGCGGTGACCGTCCACGAGGCGGCCCACGGCTATGTCGCCAACGCCTTGGGCGACCCCACCGCCAAGCGGGCCGGCCGGTTGACGCTCAACCCGATTCCCCACATCCACTGGCTGGGCACGATCGTGGTGCCGCTGCTGATGTACCTGTTCACCCCGTTCGTCTTCGGCTGGGCCAAGCCGGTGCCGATCAATGCCGCCCGCCTGCGCAATCCGCGTCGCGGCATGTTCCTGGTGGCGGCCGCCGGCCCCGGGGTCAATATCCTGATGGCACTCGGCTGGGCTCTGGTCACCGTGCTGGCCGTGAAGGGGCTCGACGGCGGCATGCGCTTTGCCGAGGCACTGGCCCTGATGGGGCAGGTGGGGATCTTCATCAACCTGATCCTCGCCGTGTTCAACCTGCTGCCCATCCTGCCGCTGGATGGCGGGCGGATGCTGGTGGCGGTGCTGCCGGTGAGCTGGGGCGATTGGCTGTCGCGCTTCGAGGCGTGGGGGCTTCCCATCGTGGTGGTGCTGCTGGTCAGCGGGGTGCTCTCGGCGATCCTGATGCCGATCATGGGCACGCTGCTCGGCTGGTTCACCGCCTTGATCCATGTCTTCTGAAGGTCACATGCCGGAAACGGATTCGCGTCGCTGGGCCGATGCCACCCCGCGCGTTTCCGGCCAGCCTATGGAGCAGTTGCCGCTGGATCTCTACATCCCGACGGACGCGCTCGCCATCTGGCTCGAGCAGTTCGAGGGGCCGTTGGACCTCCTGCTCTACCTGATCCGCAAGCACAACATCGACATCCTCGAGATCCCGGTCGCCCGGGTCACCGAACAGTACCTCGAGTACCTGGCCCTGATGAAGTCGATGGCGATCGAACTGGCCGCCGAGTACCTGGTCATGGCCGCCATGCTCGCCGAGATCAAGTCGCGCATGCTGCTGCCGAGGCCGGTGGAGGCCGACGACGAGGAAGACCCGCGGGCCGAGCTCATTCGTCGCCTGCAGGAGTATGAGCGCTTCAAGCAGGCTGCCGAGGATATCGACGAGCTGCCGCGTGTGGAGCGCGACATTCACCTGGCCTCGGTGCAGCCGCCGGACCTCAAGCAGGAGCGGCCCGACCCGGACGTCGATCTGCGCGAGCTGCTGCTGGCGCTCTCCGAGGTGCTGCGGCGCGCCGACATGTTCACGCACCACCACATCCAGCGCGAATCGCTTTCCGTGCGCGAGCGCATGTCGCAGGTGCTGAGCAAGCTGGAACCGAACAAGTTCATCGAATTCACCACCCTGTTCACGGCCGAGGAGGGGCGCCTCGGCGTGGTCGTGAGCTTCCTCGCGGTGCTCGAACTGCTCAAGGCGCACCTCATCGAGCTGGTGCAGGCCGAGCCGTTCGCACCGATTTACGTCAGCGCGGCCGGCGGGGCCCAGGCCGACGAGTGAGGCTGTCGACAGGAAGACGGCGATGGAACAGGGTGTACTCGAGATCAAGGGCAGGACATTCATGGACAACAGCAAGCTGAAGAAGATCATCGAAGGCGCGTTGCTCGCGGCCAGCCAGCCGCTCACCGTCGACCAGCTGGAGAAGCTTTTCGTCGAGGGCGAAGAGCGTCCCACGCGCGACGAACTTCGCGAGGCCCTGAGCGAACTCGAGTCCGACTGCGCCGAGCGCGGCTATGAACTCAAGCAGGTAGCCAGCGGCTACCGCTTCCAGGTGCGCCAGGAGTTTGCGCACTGGGTCGGCCGCCTGTGGGAGGAGAAGCCGCCGCGCTACTCGCGCGCCACGCTCGAGACCCTCGCGCTCATCGCCTATCGCCAGCCCATCACCCGCGCCGAGATCGAGGAGATCCGCGGCGTGAGCGTGAGCAGCAACATCATCAAGAGCCTCACCGAGCGCGACTGGATCCGCGTCGTCGGCCACCGTGACGTGCCCGGAAAACCCGCCATGTATGGCACCACCCGCGGCTTCCTCGACTACTTCAACCTGAAGAATCTCGACGAGCTGCCAACCCTCGCCGAACTGCGCGACCTCGACAAACTGCATCCCGAGCTCGGGCTGGACAATCCCGACCTGCCGCAGGATGCGCAGCCAAAGGCCGCAGCAGACGCCAAGGAGCGTTTTGAAGACGCCGAGATGGCGGCCATTGCCGAGGTCGAGGGCGCGGAGCAGGCCATGGTGGCCTCGGCCGAGGCGGACGACGACGAGCCCACCGTCGAGCTGCCCATGCTCACCGACGCGGACGCCGAGGCCGAGTCGCAGGCTTCCATGGAAGAAGTCTTGGAGGAGGGCGAGTCCCCGGGGGCCGAGGGTGAGTACGAGGATGCGGACGAAGAGGACGCCGAGACCTCCAGCGAGGACGATGACGACGATTCGCAGCCGTTGCGCTGACGCTTGACGCAAGGCTGGGGGGATGGCCGATACGTGATTGGCCGGAACCGCGCGTGCGGCGATCATGTCGCACAGGGCGCAAATCACAACGCACAAAGATTCTTCCGACGCGGCGGGGATACCTTGCATGAAGACCATCGCCATCACCGGTGGCGCCCAGGGGATCGGGCGCGGCATTGCGCTGCATTTTGCGGACCTGGGCTATGCAGTCTCCCTCGCCGATCCTGCGGAGGACGCCGGCGCCGAGGTGGTGGCGATGATCGAGCGGGCCGGTGGCCGCGCAATACACCTGCCTGTCGATGTCGCCGAAGTGGATGCCGTAACGGAATGGATCGCGCGCACCGAGGCGGCCTTCGGCTGTCCCGATGCGCTGGTGAACAACGCCGGCATCCTGCGCAACGCCCCCTTTCTCGAGCTCTCTCCCGACGACTTCGACCGCGTGATTGCCGTGAACCTGCGCGGCAGCTTCCTCTGCACCCAGGCCGTGACCCGGCGCATGGTCGCCCGGGGCCAACGTGGGGCCATCGTCAACATCGCCTCCACCCGCGCGCTCATGTCCGAACCCGGCACCGAGGCCTACACGGCGTCCAAGGGCGGCATCGTCGCGCTCACCCACGGGATGGCCATCAGTCTCGGCGAGCACGGCATCCGCGTGAACTGCATCAGCCCCGGCTGGATCGAGGTGGGCGACTGGCAGTATTCGGCGCGCGCGCAGACCCCGCAGCACAGCGATCGTGACCGCCTTCAGCATCCGGTCGGACGCGTGGGCGTCCCCGAAGACATCGCCCGTGCCTGCCGCTTCCTCATCGAGGAGGCCGACTTCACGACCGGCCAGAACCTCGTCATCGACGGCGGCATGACGGTGAAGATGATCTACGAGGAATGACGGGGCAGAGAGGTTTGCCACAGAGGGCACAGAGTACACAGAGCAAAACCCCGGGACGATAGTGGCGCCTGCTGCACGCGATGGCGGTTGCACGGTGAGGGGATGTCTAAGGGACGTGGTAGACGCATCGGTTTTTGATTTGCCTCTGTGTCCTCTGTGGCAAAAACGTCGTCTACTCTGTGGCCAGAAATATCGCCTCGCGCCTCGCCGCCGCCAGCCGCGGCGGTTAGCATAGGCCGATGCGTTACGCCGTTCCGCTCATCGTCATCGCCCAGCTCTTCGGCACCTCGCTGTGGTTCAGCGCCAACGGCGTGGGGGACCAGCTGCTGCTGGCCTGGGGTCTGTCCACACCGGACCTGGGCTCGCTGACCTCGGCGGTACAGCTCGGCTTCATCACGGGCACCCTGCTGTTTGCGGTCTCCGGCACGGCCGACCGCTTTCATGCCAGCCGCCTGTTCCTGCTCGCCACCGTGTGTGGTGCGCTCGCCAATCTGGGGCTCGCGTGGGTGGCGGACTCGCTATCCTCGGCCCTGGCGTTTCGCTTCATTACCGGCCTCGCCCTGGCCGGCATCTACCCGGTGGGCATGAAGCTGGTGGTGAGCTGGGCGCCACAGCGGCGCGGTGAGGCCCTGGCCTGGCTGGTGGGCATGCTCACGCTGGGTACGGCCACGCCCCACCTGCTGCAGGGCCTGGGCGTGGGGCTGGGCTGGCCCTGGGTGGTGAGCCTGGCCTCGATGCTGGCCGTGCTCGGCGGGGTGATGGTGGCGCTGCTCGGCGACGGCCCACACCTGCCGCGCGCGGCGCGCCTCAACTGGGGCGGAGTGTTTGCCGCCTTTCGTCGCCCGGGCTTTCGCGCCGCGGCCTTCGGCTATTTCGGCCACATGTGGGAGCTCTATGCCCTGTGGGTGCTGGTGCCGCTGCTGCTGGCCGGCCTCTATCCCGAGGCCCCGCGTCAGACCCTGTCGATGCTCGCCTTTGCGGTGATCGGTATCGGTGCCTTGGGTTGCGTGCTGGCGGGGCGCTGGGGGCGACATATCGGCAGCGCCCCGGTGGCGGTGATCGCGCTGGCCCTCTCCGGCATCCTCTGCCTGGTCTATCCCTGGCTGCAGGACCTGCCAGCCCCCCTGCTGCTCGCCGCGTTGCTGGTGTGGGGCTTTGCCGTGATCGCCGACTCGGCGCAGTACTCGGCGCTGGCCACGCAGCACGCCCCGCCCGAGAGCGTCGCCAGTGCGCTGGCCATCATGAACAGTATCGGCTTTGCCCTGACCGCCCTGGCGATATCGCTGGTCTCGGGCCTGTGGGACACGCTCGGGGTCTATGTGAGCTGGTTGCTGCTGCCCGGCCCGGTGCTCGGCGTGCTGGCGATGGCGCCGCTGTTGCGGCGTCGTGCCTGACTACAATACCCAGGCGAGCACCAGGGAGAGCGTCACGATGCTCGCCAAGTTGGCGATGAAGACGATGGAGGCCACGCGCCGCGGCTCCTGGCCGTATTTTTCCGCCACCATGTAGTTGAGTACGGCCGGGGGCAGGGCGGAGAAGATCAGCAGGTAGGCGAACTGCTGGGTGGACAGCCCGATGACGGGCTGTAACGCGAGGGCCATCAGCAGACCGCTGCCCGGCGCCAGCACCGCCGCCCACAGCCCCAGCCGCCAGTCCGAAAAATCCGCATCCACCATGCGCACGCCCAGGGTGAAGAGCATGAGCGGGATGGCGATCTGCCCGACCATCTCCACGGGCACTGCGATCACCTGTGGCACCGCCAACCCGGAAAGGCTCACCGCGATGCCGGCGAGGCTCGCCACGATCATGGGATTGCGCAGCATGCGCCAAACGCGCTCGCGGTGATTCATCATGTAAAAGCCCACGCTGAAGTGCAGCGTGTTCTCCACGATGAACAGCACGATGGCCGCGGGCAGGGCCGCCTCGCCAAAGGCCAGCAGCAGGATGGGGATGCCCATGTTGCCACTGTTGGTGAACATCATCGGCGGGAGGAAAGTCTTCCACTGCACCCTGAGAAGCCACACGAAGGGCAGCGCCAAGAGACCCGACCCCAGAACCACCAGCGCGGCTGCCAGGGCGAGCTCGGAGTAATCCGCCAGATGAAAACCCTGCGCCGAGAGCGCGCTGAAAATCAGTGCGGGGGTGAAGACATCCATGTTGAGCCGGTTGGACGTGTCGATCTCGGTGTGAAAGCGCCGGCCGTAGCCATAACCCAGGGCGACGATGAGAAAGACAGGCAGGACGGTTTGCAGGACGGGGATCAGGTTCACGGGGGTGGCCTGGCGATACGAAGTTTCCGCCCAGTATGCCGCAAGTCGCCGGGACCGGGCCAACCGGTTTGGCCGTCGCTGCGGATGTGGCATACGATCGGCCCGGCGGATTGTAGTCTGCGCCGCCCGGTGGCGCATGCCCAGGAAGACAACACGCGACAGGAGGTCTGCTTATGAAACGCATCGTGATCTGCTCGGACGGGACCTGGCAGTCGCCGGAAAGCGATGATCCCGCCCACGTCATGCGCCTGGCGCGCGGTATTGCGCCAAATGACGGTGATGGCCACGAACAGGTGGTGTTCTACGACTGGGGTGTGGGCTCGGAGGCGGACCGCATCCGGCTCGTGGACTGAGTGTCTGGCGCCGGTAGAGGGGAGAACACGTGCAAAGCGGCCCCACGTCTTCAGTCGCCGCCCTTCTCACGCCGCGCGTTCCACCGTCGCCGTACCCACTTCTCCAGCTCCAGCAGCGCGAACAGCGCCACGCCAATGCCGATGATCTCGACACCGTGGATGAAGTCGACGGGACGGGTGTCGAAGAACGTCTCCATGAAGGGGGCGTAGGTGAAGACGAGCTGCAGGGCAGCCACGATACCTACCGCGATGAGCACGGCGCGGGTGCCCCGGATCTGGCGCCAGCCGATCGAACTACTGTCGAGGTAGCGGATGCTGAAGAGGTAGAAGACCTCCATCACGACCAGGGTGTTGACGGCGTAGGTGCGTGCCTCTTCGAGCGTGGAGCCATGGAGCTGGCTCCAGGCGAAGATGCCGAACACGCCCGTGACGAACAGGATCGAGACGAAGCTGATGCGCCAGAGCAGGAAGGCGGAGAGCATGGGCTCGTCGCGTGGGCGGGGCGGGCGTTTCATCACGTTGGGCGAGGGTGGCTCGAAGGCCAGCGCCATGGCCAGGCCCACGGAGCTGACCATGTTCACCCACAGGATCTGCAGCGGGGTGATCGGCAGGGTGAGCCCGGCCATCACGGCCAGCAGAATGGCGAGTGACTCGCCGCCGTTGACCGGCAGCAGGAACAGGATGGCCTTCTTCAGGTTGTCGTAGACGGTGCGGCCCTCGCGCACCGCCTGGGCGACCGAAGCGAAGTTGTCGTCGGCGAGCACCATCTCGGAGGCCTCCTTGGCGACCTCGGTGCCGCCGCGGCCCATGGCCACACCGACGTCGGCGCGCTTGAGGGCGGGGGCGTCGTTGACGCCGTCCCCTGTCATGGCGACGACGTGTCCGGCAGCCTGCAGGGCGGTGACCAGTCGCAGCTTATGCTCGGGCGTGGTGCGGGCGAAGACGTCGACGCGGGGCGCCGTGCCCGCCAGTCCGGCCTCGTCGAGCCGTTCCAGGTCGTGCCCGGTGACGACGTCGTCGGCATTGCGCAGTTTCAGTTGGCGCGCGATACCTCGTGCGGTGAGGGCGTGGTCGCCGGTGATCATCTTCACGCGGATGCCGGCAGACTGGCAGTCGCGCACGGCCGCGATGGCCTCCTCGCGGGGCGGGTCGATCAGCCCGAGCAGGCCCAGCAGCACGACGTCGCCGGCGAGGTCGTCGAAGCTCAGTTCGCGGTGATCGGCGCGGACGCGACGCATGGCGATGCCGAGTACGCGCTGACCCTCGGCGGCGATGGTCTCGATCTGCCGGTCCCAGGCCGCACGGTCGAGCGCCGCCGTGCCGTCGCCGTCCTGCTGGACATCGCACATGTCGAGGATGCGTTCCGGCGCGCCCTTGATGAAGATGTAGCCATTGCCCTCGTGGTCGTGGTGCAGGGTGGCCATGAAGCGGTGCTCGGTCTCGAAGGGGATGACGTCGGTGCGCGGCAGGCGCTCGGCCTCGGTGGCGAGCTCCATGCCGGCCTTCATGGCGGCAATGAGCAGGGCGCCTTCCATGGGATCGCCGTCCACTTGCCAGGTCTCTTCACTCCGGCTGAGCGAGGCGTCGTTGCACAGGGCGGCGGCGCGGAGGGTGTCGCGCAGGGCGGGACGGCCCTGCGGGTCGATCTCGCCGCCATCGGTACGGAAGCCGCCGTGCGGATCGTAGCCCGCGCCGCTCACGGTGAAGACCTGGCCGGCGGTGACCACTGTGCGCACGGTCATCTCGTTGCGCGTGAGGGTGCCGGTTTTGTCCGAGCAGATGATGGAGACCGCGCCCAGGGTCTCCACCGCGGGCAGTCTGCGGATGATGGCGTTGCGTCCCGCCATGCGCTGCACGCCGATGGCCAGTGTCACTGTGAGGATGGCGGGCAGCCCCTCGGGGATGGCGGCCACCGCGAGGCCCACCACGGTCATGAACATCTCGGTGGCGTCGCGCCCCTGCAGAAGGTATCCGTAGGCGAACACCAGCGCGGCGATGCCGACGATCACCAGCGCGAGCAGGCGGGCGAAGCGCGCCATCTGTTGCAGTAGCGGGGTGGTAATGTCCTCGACCTGTGACAGCAGGCCGCTGATGCGACCGATCTCGGTGTCGGCGCCGGTGGCGACCACGACACCCAGGCCCTGGCCGCCTGCGACCAGGGTGCCGGAATAGGCCATGCCGTGTCGGTTGCCGAGGTCCGCGTCGAGGGCCGTGGTCTCGGTCGTCTTCTCAACCGCCACGGACTCGCCGGTGAGCACGGCCTCCTGGATGCGCAGGTTACGCGCGCGCAGCAGGCGCAGGTCGGCCGGCACCTTGTCGCCCGGCTCGAGCAGCACCACGTCGCCCGGCACCAGCTCCTCTGCCGGCACGGTGCGTCGCTGGCCGTCGCGGGTAACCGAGGCCCGCGGCGAGAGCATGTGCCGGATTGCCTCCAGGGCCTTCTCCGCCTTGCCCTCCTGCGCAAAGCCGATGACGGCGTTGACCACCACCACGCCGAGGATCACCCAGGTATCCACCCAGTGGCCGAGAAAGGCCGTGACGATGGCGGCCGCGATGAGCACCTGGATGAGCAGGTTGTTGAACTGCGTCGCCAGACGGGCGAGGCGGCTGCGCCGCGGACCGGCCGGCAGCTGGTTGGGCCCGTGATCGGCCAGGCGCCGTTCGGCCTCCGCCTGGCTCAGCCCCTGCGCGCTGCCCTCGATGCGCTCGAGCACCGCGTCGCCGTCGAGGTTGTGCCAGTGAACCGGTTGTTCCTGTTCCGTGGGCTGCATAGTCGTTCCTGTATGAGGGGTGGGGTGTGAGGCGTGAGGAACAGGTGGCTTCTGTCGTCGATATCCTCACCCTCATGCCTCATCGGCGTGGCGTGTAAATCCGCTTCGCGTTCTCCACCTGGATGTCGTCCTGGATCTCTTCGGGCAGATCGCTGATCCAGCGGCGGTGGAAATCGAGGAAGAACTCGAGCTTGTCCCAGCCGGTGTCCGGCTCGTCCCAGGCGTGCTTGTTGTAGACGGGCCAGACGGGGTCGGCACCTACGATGACGCGATCGGAATATCGGATCACGAGGTCGCGCCAGCCAGGCAGCAGGCTGCCGGTCTCGTCGATGATCTGCGTCTCGGTGTGGCGCATGGGGTCGCGCGCGGAGAGGTCGATCGCCACGTTTGGGCAGCCTTCCAGCAGCGCGCCGACCTGCTCCGGGGGCAGGATGCCGCCGGCGTGGGCCCAGACGAAGCGCACGTCGCTGTGCTGCTGGCAGATCGACAGCAGGTACTTATAGCTCGAGGCGTCAGTGTGGATCATGTAGGGCACGTCGTACTGGCGCGCCAGGTCCAGGGTCTTGAGAAAGGCCGGGTGGTTGGTGCGCGGCCCGAGGCCCGGCAGCATGTGTACCTCGCCGATGCCGTGATACTCACCGGAGGCGAGCCCGGCCTCCATTTGCTCGAGCACCTTCGGGTCCTGATACCAGTTGTGGCGGTGGGTGGGCGTGAGATAGGGGCTGAAGATGGGCACGATCCAGTCGCCGCCCGCCTCGCGCAGTTTCAGCGCCAGTTCCGGCGGCGAGCTCGCCACCACCACGAAGACCACGTTGTTGTCCTTCAGCCGCTGCACGGCTTCGTCGGGGGGCAGGGTCTCGTGCTGATTCCAGTTGTAGTGGGTATGGCCCTCGGCGATGGGGCGCGGCGCCTCGGCTTGCGCGGCCGCAGTGACCAGGAGCGCGGCGAGGCAGGCGGTGATCAGTCGGGCTCGGGCGTGCATGTCGGTTCTCCGGGTGATGGTGGTCGCGGCTGTTGCGGGCGACCTAGCTCTCCTGCAGCCGCGGTATCAGCATGGCGAGGTTACAGGGGGTGGTGCGATGGTCGAGCTGTTCCCTGATAAGCCGATCCCAGCCGGTGCGGCAGGCAGCGGACGAGCCGGGCAGGCAGAAAAGGTAGGTGGCATTGGCCACGCCGGCAATGGCGCGCGACTGCAGTGTGGAGGTCCTGATCTCCTCGTAGGACAGCATGCGGAACATCTCGCCGAAGCCCTCGATCTCCTTGTCGAGCAGCGGCTTGATCGCCTCCGGGGTTCCATCGCGACCGGTGACGCCGGTGCCGCCGGTGGTGAGGACCACCTGCACGCCCGGGTCGGCGATCCACTGCGAGACGGTGGCGCGGATCCGGTAGACGTCGTCCGGCACGATGGTCTTTTCCACCAGGTGGTGCCCTGCCTCGATGGCCCTTTCGGCCAGTGTCCGGCCCGAGGTGTCGTCAGCCTCGGTGCGGGTGTCGGAGACGGTGAGGACGGCGATAGTGAGCGGAATGAATTCGCGTGCGTTCGTCATGATGTTATTCTGCCGGGCATTCGGGGACGGTTACACCACATACTAGCGAATTCGCCCGCGGTGCGCAGCCGGCCCCACCCGCTACCGACAAGACATGACATGGCTGAACGACTGCAAAAACTGCTGGCCCGCGCCGGCTATGGCTCGCGCCGCGAGATCGAGCGCCTCATCGAGCAGGGACAGATCACCATCAACGGCAAGGTGGCCACCCCGGGCGACCATGCCAGCGAGACGGACGTGATCGCCATCCGCGGCGAGCCGGTGGCGCTGTCCAAGGTGGCGCACTTCAAGGCGCGCGTGATCGCCTACCACAAGCCGGTGGGCGAGGTGTGCACCCGCGACGACCCCGAGGGCCGTCCCACCGTGTTCGACCACCTGCCGCGCATGCAGAGCAGCCGCTGGGTGGCCGTGGGCCGACTGGACATCAACACCGTGGGGCTGATGCTGTTCACCAACGACGGCGAACTCGCCAACCGCCTGATGCACCCCTCCAGCGAGATCGAGCGCGAGTACGCGGTGCGCGTGCTGGGCGAGGTGGACGATGCCATGATGAAGCGCCTGCTGGCCGGGGTGGAGCTGGAGGATGGCCGCGCCGCGTTCGAGACGCTGGAGCGGGCCGGCGGCGAGGGCGCCAATACCTGGTTTCGCGTGACGCTCAGGGAAGGTCGCAAGCGCGAGGTGCGCCGTCTGTGGGAGTCGCAGGGCGTGACCGTGAGCCGACTGATCCGGGTACGCTACGGGCCGATCGAGCTGCAGCGCTCGCTCAAGCCGGGCCGCTGGGTGGACCTCAAGCCGCGCGAGATGCGGCTGCTCTACGAGGCGGCCGGCCTGAAGTACGTGGCGCCGAAACCCAGGCCCGGGGCGACGAGCTCGCGCCCGCCGTCCACCGCCGAGCGCGGCCCGCGCGCACGGGGCAAGTCCAACCCCAACCCCTGGGGTCGAGGCCGGAAGTGACCCCGCGCCAGGCGCGCGCGGTCTTCGACCGACTGCTCGCCCAGCACGGGCCACAGCACTGGTGGCCCGGCGACTCCCCCTTCGAGATCATGGTCGGGGCCGTGCTCACCCAGAACACGGCCTGGCGCAACGTCGAGCGCGCCATCGACTACCTTCGGGCCGCCGGCCTGCTCGATGCCGCTTACATCCTCGCCTGCGACGACGACCGGCTCGCCCGGCTACTGCGACCCTCGGGCTACTTCAACGTCAAGGCCACCCGCCTCAAGGCCCTGTGCCGCTGGATCCTCGATGCCGGCGGCGTCGAGGCCCTGGGGCGCTGGCCCACCGACAGGCTGCGCCATGGGCTGCTGGCGGTCAAGGGAGTGGGGCCGGAAACGGCCGACGACATCCTGCTATATGCCTTCGAACGGCCGGTGTTCGTGGTCGACGCCTACACCCGGCGGCTCTTCTCGCGCCTGGGACTGTGCGCGCCGGACGTAGGCTACGAGGCCCTGCGCCATGCCTTCGAGCGCGTGCTGCCGCCGGATGTGGCGCTGTTCAACGAGTATCACGCCTTGATCGTGGCCCACGGCAAGGATGTCTGCCGGCCGCGGCCGCGCTGCGGGGAATGTGGCCTGCAGCGATCCTGCCCGGCGGCCGGATCGCCCGGTGCGCGGACCACTTAGACGGGGGCGACCCGACCGCGCTGTTTCGCCGTCCGCAATGCCAGGGGAACGCTCGCGGAGATGAATTGTCGCAATCATTGGGGCTATGATGCCCGCATAAAACAACAAGATGTACGAAGTGGAGGAGGACATGATGAAGAGTTTGAGTATCGTGGCGTGGGGGTTGTTGATGTTGTGCGCGCCCGCGCTCTGGGCCGCGGGAGAGGGCGAGCTTGCCCCCGGCTTCGTGAACCCGGGGTACGAGGAAAAGCCCGCCTGGTTTACCGAGTCGTTCCTCGACCTGCGTGAGGATGTGGCGGAGGCGGCCGCCGAGGATCGCCGGCTGCTGCTGTACTTCTATCAGGATGGCTGCCCCTACTGCGCCAAGCTGTTGCAGGACAACTTCGGGCAGAAGGACATCGCCGACAAGACCCGGAAGCACTTCAACACCATCGCCATCAACATGTGGGGGGACCGTGAGGTCACCGGTCTCGATGGCGAGCACACCACGGAAAAGCAGTTCGCGGTGCAGCAGAAGGTGATGTTCACGCCGACCCTGCTGTTCCTCGATGAGCAGGGCGAGGTGGTGTTGCGCATCAACGGCTACTACGCCCCGCACAAGTTCATGGCGGCGCTCGACTACGTCGGCCTGAAGAAGGAGAATGAGCTGCCGTTCCGCGAGTACATGGCCAAGGCTGCGCCGGAGGCCGCCTCGGGCCGCCTGCACACCGAGGTGAGCACCGTCGGCCAGCCTTACGACCTGCGTCCGGCCGCGCTGGGCGCGGGCAAGCCGCTGCTGGTGTTCTTCGAGCAGAAGGAGTGCGCCGTCTGCGACGAGCTGCACCAGGATATCCTCAAACGCGAGGAGAGCCAGGCGCTGCTGGGCGAATTCGACACGCTGGTGGTCGATATGTGGGCCGACACCCCGGTGATCACGCCCGCGGGCGAGCGAACCAGCGTGCGCGAATGGGCCCAGAAGCTCAATGTGCATTACGCGCCGAGCATGGTGTTCTTCGATGCCAGCGGCGATGAGGTGTTCCGCACCGGCGGCTACCTGAAGTCCTTCCACACGCAGTCGGTGATGGACTACGTGGCCTCCGGGGCCTACGAGGAACAGCCGGAGCTGCAGCGTTTCATCGACGAGCGCGCCGAGCACCTGCGGGAGCAGGGGGTCGAGGTCAACCTGATGGACTGACGCGCAAGCGGAAAGCCGAACATGAAACAGGCCGGACAATGTCCGGCCTGTTTCATGTCTGAAGTCAACTGGCGGGGGACTCGTACAGGCGAAGGTTCTCCCCGCGCAGCTCGCCGGCCTCGGGGCCGAGCAGGTAGACGTAGGCGCCGGCGAATTCTTCCGGGGCGGGCAGGCTGGCCGGGGCCTCGCCGGGGTAATTCATGATGCGCAGCTGGGTGCGCGCCGGGCCCGTGTCGATGCTGTTGACGCGCATGCGGCGCTCGCCCGAGTACTCGGCGGCCAGGATCTGCATCATGCTCTGCTGGCCACCCTTGGCCACCCCAAACGCGCCCCAGAAGGCCTTGTCGCAGTCCTGGCTGGAGAACACGATGGAGGCGTCCGGGGCCTGTTCCAGCAGCGGCAGGCAGGCGCGGGTGAGCAGGAAGGGGCCGTGCAGGTTCGTCATGATCACGCGGCCCCACAGCTCCGGATCATAGAGCTTGAAAGGGGTGAGCGTCCCGACCCAGCCGGCATTGTTCACCAGTCCGTCCAGGCGGCCGAATTCCTGGTCGATGTTCTCGGCAAGGTCGTCGTAGTCCTTGGCCGTGGCGCCCTCGAGGTTGAGCGGGTAGATGGCCGGCTGCGGACCCCCGGCCGCCTCGATCTCGTCGTAGACCATCTCCAGCTTCTTGATGGTCTTGCCCAGGAGGATCACGGTGGCGCCATGGGACGCACAGGCCCTGGCGACTGCCTTGCCGATGCCGTCGCCCGCGCCGGTGACGAGGATCACGCGATCCTTCAGCAGGTCGGCGGCGGGTTGGTAGTGCTTGAGTTCATCGATGCTCAGCATGCCTTGATCTCGATCTCGCGTGTGTTGAGGATGGCGTGGGCGCATTCTAAACCACTGCGCACCGCGCCTTCGAGCGTTGCGGGCAGGCCGGTGTCGGTGTAGTCACCGGCCAGCCACAGGCCCGGATGTGTCGTCGCGTTGGCCGGGCGCAGCGCATCGCTGCCCGGGGTGCAGCGAAACGTGGCGCGTTTCTCCCGGATGACCCGCGTCCATTCCGGCATACCGAGTCCGGGAAACACGCCGGCCAGCTCGGTGGCCACGGCCTCGGCCAGCGTACCGGTATCCATCGCCGTGTGCGGCCCGCTGGCCGAGATGACCACCGCCAGCAGCCCCGGCTGGTTCGCTACCCGGCGGTCGAACACCCACTGCACGATGCCGCCGGCGAGACCGGTCATGGCGGTGTCCAGGCGCGTGTCCGGCGGGTACTGCAGGTAGACGGTCGCAATCGGCTCGTCCCCCAGCGCATTGAGCCGCCCCAGTTCCGCCGCCGTGTCTGCGAATTCGCCCAGCAGGCGCTGGGCGGCGACCGGCGCCGTGGCCACCACCACATCCTGGGCGGCGTACCGGCCCGCGTCCGTGCACACCGTCAGGTTTCGGTCCTCGCCGGTCGTGATCGCCCGGCAGCGTGTGCCGTAATGCACGCCGCCGCCGTGACGGCGGATGTAGTCGGCGCCGGGTTGCGGAACGACCTCGCCGAGGGCGCGACGGGGGATGAGCAGGTCGGAGGCGGCGCGGGTGGTCGAGAAGCTCTCGCGCAGCATGCGGGTGAACACCCGGGCAGAGGCCTGGCCGGGCGCGACGTTGAGCGCGGCGACGCACAGGGGCTCCCAGAGCATGCGACGCAGGGTGTCGGGCTGGGCGTAGCGTTCGAGCAGGCCCGAGACGCTGATGTCCGGCGACTCGTCCCAGCGCATCAGCCCCGGCAGACCGGCAAGTGCGCTGCGCCGCTCGGCCCAGGAGAGACCCCGCGCGCGCAGCAGTGCCACCAGCAGATGCAGCGGCGCGGGCAGGCGGGGCGCGGCCAGGGCGAGGGCGGGTCCATCCGGGCGGCGCACGTCGAGCTGCAGCGGCAGGCGGGCGAGCACCGCGGTCTCGGCGATGCCGAGGTGGCGGAGCAGGGCGAGCGTGGCGCCATAGGCGCCGATCAGCAGGTGCTGGCCGTTGTCCACCACCAGCCCGTGTATCTCGACGCTGCGCGCGCGACCACCGGGCTGGCCGGCCGATTCGAGCAGGGTGACGCGCAGGCCGTGACGCGCGAGCTCCACACCCGCGGCGATGCCGGCCCAGCCGGCGCCGATGATGACTACCGGGGCGTGCATGGCCTGGCGCTACTTGCCCTGGTTGCGCTGGTAGCGGCGGTGGCGCTTCTTTTCCTGGCGTGCGGTGCGCCAGGCGATCCAGAGCTTGCGCAGGGGGGTGAGCTTGATGCGGTGCTCCAGCACGTGGAAGCCGTCCTTCTCGATCTCATGTAGCGTGCTGCGGTAGATCGCGGCCATGATGATGCCGCTGCGTTGCGCCCAGCGGTCGCCCTCCGGCAGGTGGCCGAAGGCACGGTCGTAGTAGTTCTGGGCGCGTTCGGCCTGGAAGGCGAAGAGCTTGCGCAGGTTCTCCGTGGTCTGCGGCAGCGTGAGGTCGCCCGGCGAGACGCCGAACTTCTTCATTTCGTCGAGCGGGATGTAGATGCGCCCGCGGTTCACGTCCTCGTGCACGTCACGCAAGATGTTGGTCAGCTGGAAGGCGAGGCCCAGGTCGTTGGCATAGCGCAGCGTCGCGCGGTCCTCGTAGCCGAAGATCTCGGCAGCCATCAGGCCGACCACAGAGGCAACGCGGTAGCAGTAGAGCGAGAGCTCCGTGAACGATGGGTAGGAGTCGTAGTCCAGGTCCATCTGCATGCCATCGATGATCTCCTGGAAGTATTCCTGCGGCAGGTTGTAGCGCGCGAGCGCCGGCTGCAGGGCGCGGGTGACCGGGTGCTGCGGCGTGCCGTCGAAGGCGCTGGCGATCTCGCCTCGCCAGTACTCCAGCTTGGCTCGGGCCACGGTCGGATCGCTGCACTCGTCCACCACGTCGTCGACCTCGCGACAGAAGGCGTACAGCGCGGTGATCGCCTGGCGCTGCTCGTCGTTCAGGAAGAGAAAGCTGTAATAAAAGCTCGAACCACTGCTGGCGGCTCGCTCCTGGCAATAGTCGTTGGGGGAGTGGATGCGCTCGGCTGTCATGGCGTGGGCTGCGTCGGAAAAGCGCCCATGCTACCACAGGCATGGGACCGGCTCAGTCCCCAGCGGCAGGCTGGTCGCCGGCCCAGCGCAGGCGCTGGTAGTCGAAGTCGTGCTCGATGAATGGCTTCACTACCCGGAAATACGGCGAGAGGTCGAAGTCGCGTGGGGTGAACAGCGAGTGATGGCGGATTTCCAGTATGACGTCGGTGTCATCGGCATCGCCATGGATCGGGTTCGGCAGGATGGGGTAGCGCACTGCCTGGAAGGCCTCGGCGATGAGCGTGGAGCAGATGGCACGCGTCGGATCACCGCTGCCCAGGGCCAGCATGCGCCGGCGAAAGCGCTGCGGCACGGGCGGTTCGGGGAGCAGGTAGCGCATCAGGTCGAAGATGTTCTTGAGGTCGTAGGACTTGCCCAGGCTCTTCACCATGAAGGTGATCACGGTCGTGCGATCCGCCGATGTCATGCCTACCGGGCGGCAGATGCGCAGATTGAGTCCGCGAAACCGGGACAACGGGATGGCGATCACGCCCTGTTGCAGGTCGGCCTCGATCAGGCAGAGCGGTTCGTCGTCGATGGTACGTTCGCCAATGGCGTCGCCGATGTAGAGGGCAGCATGTGACCAGGTCGACTGGGTGAGGTATTTGATAGCGGTGGAGATGCGACGGTTGCCTTCGACCAGGAGCACGTCGCCGGGCTGCAGCCAGTCCGCAAGCTGGCCAGGTTCGTGTACCGCGAAAGGCTGATACCGCCCTGCCGGTTGGTTGAGGTAGGCCGCCAGCCGGCGGCCAAGTCTACGTCCCAGTCCTTCGATGATGCCCATAGGGGTGTGGTCAGTTCTGACGGCTCATGACCGAAGAATAGTGCAGGGTTTCGTACTTAGCGCGGGAACAGCGCCCCCTTTACGATGCTGGTCCAGTCGCGCGTGCGCAGGCGCGGGCGGCTGAAGAGCTCGTCCTGCTGCTTCAGGCGATAGACGATGCGTGCGCCGCCCATGATGATCATGCGGATCTCGAAGCCGAAACGACCGCGCAGGCGCCTGCCCAGGGGGGCGCCTGCACGGATCATGCGGTCGGCGCGCTGGTACTGGTGCTGCATGAGGCGGCGCATGGCGACGTCCGAGCGGCGCTCGTGCAGGTGCGCCTCGGTAACGCCGTAGCGCTCCATCTCGTCCTGCGGCAAGTAGATGCGTCCCATCTCCTCGTAGTCCTGCACGAGGTCCTGGTAGAAGTTGATGAGCTGCAGCGCGCTGCAGATGCCGTCGCTCAGCGCGAGGTTCTTCTCGTCGTCGTTGCCGGTCAGGTGCAGGAGCAGGCGGCCGACCGGATTGGCCGAGCGACGGCAGTACTGCATGACCTCGCCGAAATCGGCGTAGCGCTTCTTGGTCACGTCCTGGCGAAAGGCATCGAGCAGGTCGTGAAACAGCGATACCGGCAGCCCGTGGCGGGGGATCGCGTCGGCCAGCGCAACGTACAGCGGATCGTCACCGGGTTCGCCCCTCGCCGCGGCATCGACCGCGGCCTCCATGGCATCGAGTTCGCGCAGGCGCTCGTCGTCCGGTCGCGTTCCTTCATCGGCCAGGTCGTCGGCGCGACGCGCAAAGGTATAGATCGCGGCCACCGGGTAACGGATGCGTCGGGGCAGCAGCCAGGAGGCCACGGGGAAGTTCTCGTAATGGCCGCGCGCGATGCGCATGCAGTCGCGGTAGGCAGTGCGCGTATGTCGGTCGATGCGGGACATGTGACGGGTTCGAGTGGGCAGAGCGGCTTATTATCCCTAAAATCTTCACATTGACCACAAAGGCTGCATTTTCGGAGGGGATACTGATGAAATGGTTGAAGGGACTGGTGCTGGGCGTCGTCGTCGGCCTGCTGGTCGGGCTGTGGTTCGGCGTCAACATCGGCCGTGAACGGCCGGTCTATGCCAACCCGTTCGAGAAGAAGACGGTGAGTGAGCACCTCAAGGGCGCGGTCGACAGCACGCGCGACACCGTGCAGCGCGCACTGGACGAGTCGAAGTAGGGCGATATGTCTGCACTCGACATACTTCCGGTCCCGGCGTTCAACGACAACTACATCTGGCTGATCTGCGACGCGGATCGCCGACGGGCGGCCATCGTCGACCCGGGCGATGCCTCGCCGGTGCTCGCCGTGCTGGCGCGCGAAGGCATCGAGCCGGTGGCGCTACTCATTACCCACCATCATGGTGACCATGTCGGCGGGGTGGCCGAGCTCAAGCGGGCGTTTCCCGGACTCGTCGTGTACGGCCCGGCCCGTGAGCGTATTGCCGGCATCGACGTGCCGCTGCAGGATGGCGATGTGGTCGAGCTGCCGGCGATCGGAGCGGCGTTCGAGGTGATGGACGTGCCGGGCCACACCGCCGGGCACATCGCCTATTACGGTCACGGGGCGCTGTTTTGTGGCGACACGCTGTTCGCCGGCGGCTGCGGCCGTGTGTTCGACGGCACGCACGACGAGCTGGCCGACTCCCTGCAACGCATCGCCACTCTGCCGGGCGACACGCTGCTGTACTGTGCGCATGAGTACACGCTCGATAACCTCGGTTTCGGCAAGTGGGTGGAGCCTGACAACGCCGTCCTGCTGGCCCGCGAGGAACGGGCCCTGGCGCTGCGCCACGACGGTCGCCCCACCGTGCCTTCGACGCTCACCGAGGAGCTGGCCACCAATCCCTTCATGCGCCTTTCCGAGCCGGCCGTGATCGCGGCCGCCGAGGCACATGCCGGGCAGCCGCTGCGTGGTGCGCGCGAGGTGTTTTACGCCATTCGCCAGTGGAAGGACCGGGAGTACGACTAGGGCCCGGGAAGGGCTCAGGCCTGGCGTGCGCAGAGCATGATGACGGCCATGCCCGCCAGGCATAGCGCAATGCCGGCCAGGTCCCAGCGCGTCGGCTGGGCGCCGTCGATGAGCCACAGCCAGAGGATGGCGATGCTTACATACACGCCGCCATAGGCGGCATAGACCCGGGCGGCCTCGGTGGGGTGCAGCGAGAGCAGCCAGGCGAAGAGGGCGAGACTGAACGCGGCAGGGACCAGCAGCCAGACAGGACCGTCCTTCTTCAGCCACAGGTAGGGCAGGTAGCAGCCCACGATCTCGGCGAGTGCCGTGAGCACGAATAATCCCAGGGTCTGCAGCAGGTACATGGTCAGCCGATGAATTGCACCGGGATGCCTTCCCCGTGGCGCACCTTGACCTTGAAGCGCAACGGTATGCGGGGGTGTGCGCGTTGATCGTCGGACATGGCTGAACGGTTCGTCTATTCCTGGGGCAAGCGCACGGCGGATTCCAGGGGGTCCAGTTCGGTGACATCCTTCTTCGCATGGATGCCGAGTTCGGTGAACTTGCGTGCACCCGGCAGCACGTTGCGTTCCAGCGATCCCACCGCCTTGTTGTAACTTTCCACCGTGGAACCGAGCTGGCGGCCCATGCGGCTCATGTGTTCGGTGAAGGTGGCGACGCGCTTGTACAGGTCCTCGCCGAGTTCACGGATGTGCTCGGCGTTCTCGGCTACGGCCTGCTGGCGCCAACCGAAGGCCACGGCGCGTAGCAGCGCGATCAGGGTGTTGGGCGTGGAGAGGATCACGCGGTTGGCCAGCGAGTCCTCCAGCAGCGCGGGGTCGTTCTCCAGGGCGGCGGAGAGAAACTGCTCGCCCGGAATGAACAGGATGACGAAGTCCGGCGAGTTCTTGAACTGGTTCCAGTAGCCCTTGCTCGCCAGCTCCTTCATGCGGTCGCGCATCTTGCGGGCGTGGCGCTTGAGGTGTTCGGCCCGCTCGCGCTCGTCGTCGGTTTCCATGGCGGCCAGGTAGGCGTCCAGCGAGGTCTTGGCGTCCACTACCAGTTCGCGGTTGTCCGGCATGCGCACGATCATGTCCGGGCGCAGCGCGCCCTCCGCCCCGGTGCGGTGTTCCTGCTCGTAGAAGTCGCAGTACTCGACCATGCCGGCGAGCTCGGCCAGGCGGCGTAGTGTCATCTCACCCCACTGCCCGCGCACCTCGGGCCGGCGCAGTGCCTTGACGAGGCTCTGCGTCTCGATGCGCAGCTGCTGGTGGTCGCTGGCCACCTGCTTGAGGTGTTCGCTGATGGAGCCGAAGGCCTGCTGGCGCTCCTTTTCCATCTGCCGCAGCTCGCGCTCGGTCTTTTCCAGGGTATCGCGGATCGGCTTGATCAGCGTCTCGAAGGATTTTTCCTTCTGGTCCAGCTCGGACTTCGCCTGGTTCTGGAACTGCTTGAGATTCTCGCGCGCCAGGCGCAGGAATTCCTCGTTGTTGTCCTTGAGTGCCTTGCTGGAGAGCGCGGCGAAGGAGTCGGCCAGCTGCCGGCGTGCCTCGTCGAGCAGGGCGACTTTTTCGGCGCTGCCGGCACGTTCGTGCTCGAGGTCCTTGGACAGGTGGACGATCTGCTCGTGCTGCTCGAGCTGGCGCTCCTTTTCCATCTGCCGCAGCTCGCGCTCGGTCTTTTCCAGGGTATCGCGGATCGGCTTGATCAGCGTCTCGAAGGATTTTTCCTTCTGGTCCAGCTCGGACTTCGCCTGGTTCTGGAACTGCTTGAGATTCTCGCGCGCCAGGCGCAGGAATTCCTCGTTGTTGTCCTTGAGTGCCTTGCTGGAGAGCGCGGCGAAGGAGTCGGCCAGCTGCCGGCGTGCCTCGTCGAGCAGGGCGACTTTTTCGGCGCTGCCGGCACGTTCGTGCTCGAGGTCCTTGGACAGGTGGACGATCTGCTCGTGCTGCTCGAGCTGGCGCCGATGGGCGCGCAGGTGCGCGACCAGGTAGCCGATGAGCAGCCCGGCGAGCAGGGCGAGGCCGGCGGTGATCAGCAGGATGGGGTCGAGATCGAGTTCCTGCATTACAGGGCAGCCCGTTGCGGATCGGCCTCGAGCAGCCAGTCGAGGATCTCGCGCGGCTCGTTGATCATCGCGTCCGCGCCCCATTCCTCGGGTTTTTGGAACTCGTTGATGTAGCCGTAGAGCGCGACCAGCGTGGCCATGCCGGCGCGGCGGCCGGCCTCGATGTCCCGACTGGCGTCGCCCACGTACACGCACTCGTCGGCGTGGCTCCCCGCCAGCTCGCAGGCGTGCAGCATGGGTTTGGGGTGGGGCTTGCGCTCGTCGGTGGTGTCGCCGCTGACGATGCAGGCGGCGCGCGCGGCCAGCCCCAGGGAGGCCATCAGCGGGTCGGTGAGAAAGGCCGGCTTGTTCGTGACCACACCCCAGTTCATGCCATGGCGCTCGATGTAGGCGAGCAGGCTGGCCATGCCCGGGAACAGCTCGGTGTCGAGGTGCAGGTTCTCGTTGTAGACATCGAGAAAGCGCTGGCGGCGACGCTGGAAGTCGGCCTCGTCCTGTTCCTGGCCGAAACCGAGCTTCACCAGTGCGTTGCTGCCGTGCGAGACATGGCCGCGGATGTGCGCGAAGGGCAGCTGCGGAAAGCCCTCCTCGGCCAGCACCGCGTTGAGCGCGGCGGCCATGTCCGGTGCGGTATCGAGCAGGGTGCCGTCGAGGTCGAAGAGGACGGTACGGATCTGCGCCATGGTCAGTCCTTGCAGGTGTACATCAGGTAGTTGACGTCCACGTCACGCCCCAGGCGATAGCTCTTCGTGAGCGGGTTGTAGGTCATGCCAGTGATGTCGCGGACATCGAGTTCGGCCGCCCGCGCCCAGGTGGCGAGCTCGGAGGGGCGGATAAACTTGGCGAACTCGTGCGTGCCCTTCGGCAGCATGTTGAGCAGGTACTCCGCGCCGACGATGGCGAACAGGAAGGCCTTGGGATTGCGGTTGATGGTGGAGAAGAACACATGCCCGCCGGGCCGGACCAGGCGCGCGCAGGCGCGGATCACCGAGCCCGGGTCCGGGACGTGTTCGAGCATCTCCATGCAGGTGACCACGTCGAAGGATGCCGGGCACTCCTCGGCCAGCTCCTCGGCGGTGATGCGCCGGTAGTTCACCTTCACGCCGGATTCGAGCATGTGCAGCTTCGCCACCGACAGCGGCGCCTCGCCCATGTCGATGCCCGTGACCTCGGCGCCGTGCCGGGCCATGCTCTCGGCAAGGATGCCGCCGCCGCAGCCCACGTCGAGCACCTGTTTGCCGGCAATGCGGGCACGCGCATCGATGTAATCCAGGCGCAGGGGGTTGATGTCGTGCAGCGGCTTGAACTCGCTGTCCGGGTCCCACCAGCGATGGGCCAGTTCCTCGAACTTGCTGATTTCGTTGTGATCGACGTTGAGGGCGCTGTCACTCATGCGCGTCCGATCCTTCTCTGGAGTGATCAAACGGCTAGTGTAACAGGTGGCCGGATAGGGCTCACGCGCCGTGTATGCGCGCGCGCCAGGCGGCGGCCTTGCGGCGCAGGGCGTCCTCGTCGAGGGTGGTCAGGGCGCGATCCTTGAGCAGGTGGCGACCGGCCACCCAGACGTCGGTGACCTTGTCGCGCCCGCCGGCGTAGACGATCTGGGAAACCGGGTGGAAGAGGGGCTGGGTCTCGAGGTCGCCTAGGTTGATCGCGGTGATGTCGGCCTCCTTGCCGACCTCGAGGCTGCCGGTGCGCTCGGCGAGGCCCAGGGCGCGCGCGCCTCCGAGGGTGGCCATGTAGAGCGCCTCGGCGGCGGGCAGCACGGCCGGGTCGCGCTTCACGCCCTTGGCCAGGTAGGCGGCGGTGCGCATCTCGCCGAGCATGTCGAGGTCGTTGTTGCTGGCCGTGCCGTCCGTGCCGATGGCGACGTTCACACCGGCCGCCCGCAGGTCGGCCACCGGGCAGAAACCGCTGCCGAGCTTCAGGTTGGATTCCGGGCAGTGGATGACGTGGGCGCCGGTCTGCGCCATCAGCTCGATCTCGTCGTCGGTGAGCTGGGTCATGTGCACGGCGGTGAGGTTGGGCGTGACCAGGCCCAGGTCCTGCAGACGCTCCAGCGGACGCTTGCCGGTGGCCGCCATGGCCTGCTCCACCTCGCTGGCAGTCTCATGAACGTGGATGTGGATGGGCAGTTCGAGCTCGTTGGCGAAGGTGGCGATGCGCTTGAGCGGCTCGTCGGAGACCGTGTAGGGCGCATGTGGCGCGAGCGTGGTGCTGATCAGCGACTCGCCCTTGTGCGCGTCGCGCAGGGCCAGTCCCTTGGCGAGGTAGTCGTCGGCGTCGGCCGCCCAGGCGCTGGGAAAGTCGATGACGATCAGGCCGATGGCGCTGCGCATGCCGGCATGGATGGCGGCGCGCGCCGCCACGTCCGGGAAGAAGTACATGTCGTTGAAGCAGGTGATGCCGCCACGCAGCATCTCGGCGATGGCCAGCTGGGTGCCGTCGTGCACGAACTCCTCGCTCACCCAGCGCGACTCGGCCGGCCAGATGTGGCCCTTGAGCCATTCCATCAGCGGCAGGTCGTCGGCCAGCCCGCGCAGCAGGGTCATGGCGGCGTGGGTGTGGGCGTTGACGAAGCCGGGGATGAGGGCGTGGTCGGGCAGCTCCTTTACCACGTTGCCGGCATAGCGTTCGCGCGCCTCGGCGGTGGGGAGAATGTCCTGAATACGCCCGTCATGGACGGCGACGGAATGGTGCTCCAGCACGAGCCCGCGGGGCTCGACCGGGATCACCCAGCGGGCATGGATCAACGTGTCGACGGCTTGCATCCGCGAAAGATAGCCTTGACGCGCCGGCCACCGCAAGCGGCGGCCGGTTTTTGCTGCAGGATAGCCGGGTCAGTCTGCCTGGTGCAGGGTGATCTCGCGCTGCGGGAAGGGAATGGTGATGCCGGCGGCATCGAACTCGGTCTTGATGCGCTCCAGCAGATCGCCGCGGGTGACCCAGAAGTCGGCGCTGTTCACCCATGGGCGGACATAGAGGTTGATGCTGCTGTCGGCCAGGTCCATCACGCCGACGCTGGGCGCCGGATCCTCCAGGACGCGCTCGTCGTCCTTCAGGATGCGTTCCACGATCTCGCGGGCCTTGCGGATGTCGTCGTCGTAGCTGATGCCGACGACGAGGTCGATGCGGCGATGCGGGCGGGCGGTGATGTTGACGATCACGCCGTCGTAGATCTGGCCATTGGGAATAGTGATCTCACGGTTGTCTGGCGAGCGCACCATCGAGTTGAAGATGCGGATCTCTTCGACCACGCCAGCGGTGCCGGCGGCCTCGATGAAGTCGCCCACCTTGAAGGGCTTGAAGACGATGAGCATGATGCCGGCGGCGAAGTTCGACAGAGAACCCTGCAGGGCCAGGCCGACGGCCAGGCCGGCGGCACCGAGCACGGCGATCAGCGAGGTGGTCTGGACACCCAGCTGATCGAGAGAGGCGATGACCACCGCAAGAACCAGCAGGCCCCGGAGCAGGGAGCCGAGAAAGCTGCTCAGCATCGGGTCGGCGCCGGCCTTGGTCATCAGGCGGCGGGAAATCTTGACGGCGATGCGCACGACCCAGAGGCCGATGAGGAGGACTGCGAGTGCGACGACCAGCCGGATGCCCCAGGGGATGGCGTACTGTTCGAGGAGGGCATTGAAATCGATATTCAGCTCGGTACCGAACATGGGGGGCCTCGCACGTATTATTGGTTGTTTGGGGGTTCTGCCCTGGGGCCGAAGGAAAGTGTGGGCCGGGTTCTATACCGGCGTCCCTGATGCCGCATGGCAACCCGGGCCCGCCTTTGCGATACTGCGACCCTGATTTCACTCGCTGCCCGAAGACCGCCATGACTGCTGAAACCCGTCTCGATACCGTACGCGCCGTGCGCTGGCATGACAACCACCTGGAGCTGCTGGACCAGCGCCTGCTGCCGGCGCGCAGCCAGTTCAATGCCTACGAGGACGTGGACGAGATCGCGCAGGCGATACGCGACATGGTGGTGCGCGGCGCACCCGCCATCGGTATCGCGGCCGCCTACGGTGTGGTGATCGCGGCCCGACGCCGGTTTTCCGAGGCCGGCGCCGGCTGGCGCGAGGCGCTCGAATCCGACCTCGAGAGGCTGGCGGCCTCGCGGCCCACGGCGGTGAACCTCTTCTGGGCGCTGGACCGCATGAGGAACGTCATCGACAAGCTGGGTGCCGACGATCCGGAGCCGGCCCTGCTGGCCGAGGCGCGGTGCATCCACGAGGAGGACATCGCGGCGAACTACCGCATGGGCGAGCTCGGAGCGGCGCTGATCGAGGGCGGCGACCTGATCACCCACTGCAACACCGGCTCGCTCGCCACTGGCGGTTACGGCACCGCGCTGGGCGTGATCCGCAGCGCCGTGGCCCGTGGCGGCATCGGTCAGGTTTATGCCGACGAGACCCGCCCCTGGCTGCAGGGCTCGCGCCTCACCGCCTGGGAGCTGGTGCAGGACGGCATCCCGGTCAAGCTCATCTGCGAGGGGGCCGCCGCCAGCCTCATGCGCCAGGGCAAGGTCTCCTGGGTGATCGTGGGCTCGGACCGCATCGCCGCCAATGGCGACGTCGCCAACAAGATCGGCACCTATAGCCTGGCGGTGAACGCCCGCCACCACGGCGTGAAGTTCATGGTGGTCGCCCCCACCAGCACCGTGGACATGAACACCCCCACCGGTGCGGACATCCCCATCGAGCAGCGCGCGGAGGACGAGGTGCTCTCGCTCAATGGCCAGTCCGTGGCAGCCGAGGGGGCGGGGGCCTGGAATCCGGCCTTCGATGTGACCCCGGCCGAACTGGTGGACGCCATCGTCACCGAACGCGGGGTAGTGGCGTGGCCTGACGGGGAGAAGATGGCGCGGCTGATGGGCGGGCGCTGATCCCGCCAGCCCTCCGGTCGACCGGGATCGCGCCCCTTGACTCTCGCTGAGACGCCCTCAGATTCGATCTCAGGCGTTTTTCATCCAATGACGTGGTGGGCGGCGTATGGTAAGATTCGCGCTTCATAATCAAATAAGCCAGTCGAGCTGATCTCCCACGATGGCCGAATTCGCCAAAGAAGTTCTCTCCGTAAATCTCGAAGACGAAATGCGCCAGTCCTACCTGGATTACGCCATGAGCGTAATCATCGGGCGGGCGCTCCCGGATGTCCGCGACGGGCTCAAGCCGGTGCACCGGCGGGTCCTGTACGCAATGAGCCAGCTCGGCAACGACTGGAACAAGCCGTACAAGAAGTCCGCGCGCGTGGTCGGTGACGTCATCGGTAAGTACCACCCGCACGGCGACACGGCCGTTTACGACACCATCGTACGCATGGCCCAGCCCTTCTCCATGCGCTACATGCTGGTCGACGGGCAGGGCAACTTCGGCTCGGTGGACGGCGACTCGCCGGCAGCGATGCGATACACCGAAGTGCGCATGGCGAAGATCGCGCACGAGCTGCTGGCCGATATCGACAAGGAGACGGTCGACTTCGTCGCCAACTACGACGGCTCGGAGCACGAGCCGGCCGTGCTGCCGGCGCGCGTCCCGCACCTGCTGGTCAACGGCTCGGCCGGAATCGCCGTGGGCATGGCCACCAACATCCCGCCGCACAATCTTACCGAGGTGGTCAACGCCTGCGTGGCGCTGATCGACGACCCGAGCATCGATATCGCCGGCCTGATGGAATACCTGCCAGGCCCCGACATGCCCACCGCGGCCATCATCAACGGTGCGCGCGGCATCCACGAGGCCTACCGCACCGGCCGCGGCCGCATCTACCTGCGTGCCCGCGCCCACGTCGAGACCGACGAGAAGACGGGCCGCGAGAGCATCGTCGTCACCGAGCTGCCCTACCAGGTCAACAAGGCCCGGCTGCTGGAGAAGATCGCCGAGCTGGTGAAGGAGAAGAAGCTCGAGGGCATCTCCGAGCTGCGCGACGAGTCCGACAAGGACGGCATGCGCATGGTCATCGAGCTCAAGCGCGGCGAGGTCTCCGAGGTCATCCTGAACAACCTCTACCAGCACACCCAGATGCAGAACGTGTTCGGCATCAACATGGTGGCGCTGGTCGACGGGCAGCCGAAGCTGCTCGACCTGAAGCAGATCCTCGAGGCCTTCATCCGCCACCGCCGCGAGGTGGTCACCCGTCGGACCATCTACGACCTCCGCAAGGCGCGCGAGCGCGCCCACGTGCTGGAAGGCCTGGCGGTGGCGCTGGCCAACATCGACGAGGTCATCGAGCTCATCCGGAAATCGCCGAACCCGGCCGAGGCCAAGGCCGCGCTGGTGGCGCGCGCCTGGGCGCCGGGCATGGTCACGGCCATGCTGGAGCGTGCCGAGGACTCGCGCCCCGAGGACCTCGCGCCCGGCTTCGGCCTGCTGGACGACGGCTACCACCTCTCCGAGGCCCAGGCCCAGGCCATCCTGGACATGCGCCTGCACCGTCTCACAGGGCTGGAGCAGGACAAGATCGTCAGCGAGTACGCCGAGCTGCTGGACAAGATCAAGGGCCTGCTCGCCATCCTCGCCGACCCGAATCGCCTCATGGAGGTGATCCGCGACGAGCTCATCGAGATCCGCGACCAGTACGGCGATACACGCCGCACCGAGATCGTGCAGAGCTACGAGGACCTCTCGCTGGAAGACCTCATCTCCGAAGAGGACGTGGTCGTGACCCTCTCGCACGCGGGTTACGCCAAGGCCCAGCCCCTCACCGACTACCGCTCGCAGAAGCGCGGCGGGCGCGGCAAGGCGGCCACGGCGATGAAGGAAGAGGATTTCATCGACAAGCTGTTCGTGGCCAACACCCACGACACCATTCTCTGTTTCTCCAGCCGCGGCCGCGTCTACTGGCTCAAGGTCTACCAGCTGCCGCAGGCCAGCCGCACCGCGCGCGGCAAGCCGATCAACAACCTGCTGCCGCTGGAGCCGGACGAGCGCATCAATGCCGTGCTGCCGATCCGCGAGTTCACCGAGGGCCAGTACGTGTTCATGGCGACCTCCAGCGGCATCGTGAAGAAGACCCCCCTGGTGGACTTCTCGCGCCCGCGCTCCAGCGGCATCATTGCCGTGGACCTGCGTGATGGCGACCAGCTCATTGGCGTGGCGATCACGGAGGGCGAGCGTGACGTGATGCTGTTCTCCAGCGCCGGCAAGGCCATCCGCTTCAATGAGCAGGACGTGCGCCCGATGGGCCGCACTGCCTGCGGCGTGCGTGGTATCAAGATCGGCAAGGACGAGCGCGTGCGCTCGCTCATCATCGTCTCGGGCGACTGGGACGTGCTGGTCGGTACCGAAAACGGCTACGGCAAGCGCACCCCGGTCAGCGAGTTCCCGCAGCAGGGTCGCGGCGGGCAGGGCGTCAAGGCCATCGCCACCACGGAGCGCAATGGTCAACTGGTGGGCGCCACCCTGGTCGGCGAGGAAGACGAGATCATGCTCATCACCAACGGCGGTGTGCTGGTACGTACTGCCGTGGCCGGCGTCTCGCGCATGGGGCGCAACACTCAGGGCGTGATGCTCATCCGCCTGGGTGAGGATGAGCAGCTGGTCGAGGTCGAGCGCATCGAGAGCCTGCAGGAGGAGGGCGACGAGGAAGGCGGCGAGGGCGAAGACACGACGGATGATGCCGTCGGGGATGCCGCTGACGACACCGCCGAGCCCGATGCCGAAGACGTAGACGACGACAACTGATTATAAAACGGACGCATTGACGAGACTCGCGATGTCACGACCCTATAATTTCAGTGCCGGCCCGGCGATGCTGCCGGAAGAAGTGCTCCAGCGCGCTCGTGAGGAGATGCTGGACTGGCAGGGTAGCGGGATGTCCGTGATGGAGATGAGCCATCGCGGCAAGGAATACATGTCCATTGCCGAAAAGGCCGAGGCCACCCTGCGCGAAATCATGGGCATCCCGGCCGGTTACAAGGTGCTGTTCCTGCAGGGCGGGGCCAGTAGCCAGTTCGCCATGGTGCCAATGAACCTGCTGCGCGGGAAGAAGGGCGCCGACTACATCAACACCGGCGCGTGGTCGAAAAAGGCCATCGCCGAGGCCAGGCGTTACGGCACGGTGAACGTGGCGGCGAGCAGCGAGGCCGATGGCTTTCACAGCGTACCGGCCTTCGACAGCTGGTCGCTGGATCCGGACGCGGCCTACGTGCACTACACCCCCAACGAGACCATCGGCGGCGTGGAGTTTCCCTGGATTCCCAAGACCGGCGACGTGCCACTGGTGGCCGACATGTCCTCGACCATCCTCTCGCGGCCCCTCGACGTTTCGAAGTTCGGCGTGATCTACGCCGGCGCGCAGAAGAACGTCGGCCCTGCCGGGCTCACGTTGGTGATCGTCCGCGAGGATCTGATCGGCGAGACCCTGCCGGGCACGCCGACCATGTTCGACTATGCCGTGCATGCCGAGAACGATTCGATGTACAACACGCCCGCGACCTATGCCTGGTACCTGGCGGGTCTGGTGTTCGAGTGGATCCGCGACAAGGGGGGGCTGTCGGCCATGGCCGAGATCAACCGCCGCAAGGCCGAGAAGCTGTACGCGGCCATCGACGGCTCGCCGTTTTACGCCAATCCGGTCGACCCCTCCTGCCGCTCCTGGATGAACGTGCCGTTCACGCTCGCCAATCCGGCGATGGACCCGGTGTTCCTGAGCGAGGCTGCGACCATCGGCCTGCTTACCCTCAAGGGGCACCGCTCGGCGGGCGGGATGCGCGCGAGCATCTACAACGCCATGCCGGAGGCGGGTGTGGATCGGCTGGTTGAGTTCATGGCCGACTTCGAGAAGCGTCACGGCTGAAGGCCGGCATCGCGCGGGAGCAGGCCATGTTCAAAGTGCGCACGCTTAACAACATCTCGGTCCGGGGCCTGGAACGGCTACCGCGCGACCGCTACGAGGTGGCCTCGGATTTCGCCAGCCCGGACGCGATCCTGCTGCGCTCCTTCAACATGCACGACATGGACATCCCCGTAGGGCTCAAGGCCGTGGGGCGTGCCGGTGCCGGGGTGAACAACATTCCGGTGGAACGACTGAGCGCGCGGGGGATTCCGGTGTTCAACGCGCCGGGGGCCAACGCCAACGCGGTGAAGGAACTGGTGATTGCCGGCATGCTGCTCGCCGCGCGCCAGATCTGCCAGGCCTGGGACTACGCGCGCGGCCTGTCCGGCAGCGACGAGGAAATTCATCAGCAGGTCGAGTCCGGCAAGAAGCAGTTCGCCGGCTTCGAGCTGCCGGGCCGCACGCTCGGGGTGGTGGGGCTGGGCGCGATTGGCGTGCAGGTGGCCAACGCGGCGCGTGCCCTCGGCATGCGCGTCGTCGGTTATGATCCGCGCATCACCGTGGAGCGCGCCTGGCAACTGTCATCGGATGTCGAGCAGGCCGCGACGGTGGCGGAGCTGCTGACGCGCGCCGATTTCGTGACCTTTCACGTGCCCCTGGTCGAGGCGACCCGGCACATGATCAGCCGCGACCGGCTGCGCGACATGCGCGAGGGTGTGGTGATCCTGAACTTCGCACGCAGCGGCATCGTCGACGAGGAGGCGGTGCTGGAGGCGATCGACGCGGGCCGGGTACATGCCTATGTCTGCGACTTTCCCTCCAACCATCTGCGCGGGCGGCAGGGCGTGACCGCCCTGCCGCACCTGGGCGCGTCCACCGCCGAGGCGGAGGACAACTGCGCGGTGATGGTGGCCGAGCAGCTGCGTGACTACCTCGAGAACGGCAACATCGTCAACGCGGTCAACTTTCCGCAGGTGGTGCTGCCGCGCCAGGGCGCGGCGCGCCTGGCGCTGGTGAATGTAAACCGGCCTGACATGGTGGGGCAGATCTCACACGATCTCGGGCGCTGCGGACTGAACATCGTCCACATGCTCAACGAGTCGAAGGGCGATCTGGCCTACACGCTGGTCGACGTTGAAAGCGAGATCAATGCCGATGTGGCCGAGACCATTCGCCGCATCGATGGTGTATTGAACGTCCGAGTACTTTAGAACGCATGACCGAACAGGATCCGCTCAAGCCGATACGGGAACGCATCGATGCCATCGATGCTGAACTGCTGCAACTCATCAGCGAGCGCGCACGCTGTGCCCAGGAAGTGGCACGCGTGAAGCGCGAGGCCGAGCCGGGCGTCGAGGTAGAGTTCTATCGTCCCGAGCGCGAGGCGCAGATCCTGCGCAAGGTACGCGACGACAACCCGGGGCCGCTCACCGGCGAGGAGATGGCGCGACTGTTTCGCGAGGTCATGTCGGCCTGTCTTGCCCTGGAGCAGCCACTCAACATCGCCTACCTGGGCCCCGAGGGCACGTTCACTCAGGCGGCGGCCTACAAGCACTTCGGCCATTCCGTGAGCACCACGCCACTGGGCGCGATCGACGAGGTCTTCCGCGAGGTGGAGTCCGGCGGGTGCCAGTACGGCGTGGTGCCGATCGAGAATTCCACCGAGGGCGTGGTCAACCACACCCTGGACATGTTCATGGAGTCGCCGCTGAAGATCTGCGGCGAGGTCGAGCTGCGCATCCATCAGCACCTGTTGGGGCAGGATGTCCGGATCGACCAGGTGGAGCGCGTGTACTCGCATGCGCAGTCGCTGGCCCAGTGCCGCGAGTGGCTGGATGCGCACCTGCCGCAGGCCGAGCGCGTGGCCGTGAACAGCAACGCCGAGGCCGCGCGCCGCGCCAGCAGGGAGCCCGGTGCCGCGGCCATCGCCGGCGAGACCGCGGCCGAGCCCTATGGTCTGGCGATCCTGCAGCGCAACATTGAGGATCATCCGGACAACACCACGCGCTTCCTGGTCATCGGTCGCCAGTCGGTGGCGCCCAGCGAACGCGACAAGACCTCGCTGCTGGTTTCCACTCGCAACCGACCGGGTTCGCTGTACCGGTTGCTGGAACCGCTGGCGCGTGCCGGTGTGAGCATGACGCGCATCGAGTCGCGCCCGTCGCACTGCGTGAACTGGGAGTATGTGTTCTTCTTCGACGTGGATGGCCACGCGGAGCAGCCGCGACTCAAGGAGGCACTCGCCGCGCTGCGCGACGAAGCCGAGCTGGTCAAGGTGCTGGGTTCCTACCCGCACGCGGTGCTCTAAGCGGCCGTCGGGTGATTATTCTGTCATCGACCGCCGCCTCCGGGCGGCGGTCGGGCTTTCGAGGTATCGATAACGTGACCTGTGATTACATCGAACTGGCCCTGCCGGGCGTGAGACAGCTGACCCCGTACCAGCCGGGCAAGCCCATCGAGGAGCTGGAGCGCGAGCTGGGCATCACCGGCTCGGTGAAACTCGCATCCAACGAGAACCCACTGGGCCCGAGCCTGCGGGCGATGGACGCCGCGCGCGGCGTCATCGAGGGCATCTCCTTCTACCCGGACGGCAACGGCTTCGCGCTCAAGGCGGCCCTGGCGACGCACACCGGGTCGACTCCGTCGCAGATCACCCTGGGCAACGGCTCCAACGAGCTCCTGGAGCTGGTGGCGCGGGCCTGGCTGGCACCCGGGCGCGAGGCCATCTTCTCCGAATACGCCTTTGCCGTGTACCCCATCGTCACCCAGGCGGTGGGCGCCACCGCCCGTGTGGCCCGCGCCAACCCGGCCGACCACGCCATGCCGCACGGTCACGACCTCGACGCCATCACGGACCTGATCAACGCGGACACGCGCGTGATCTTCGTCGCCAACCCGAACAACCCCACCGGCACCTGGTTGACCCGCGACGCGCTGGAGGCGTTTCTCGACCGCGTGCCGGAATCGGTGATCGTGGTGCTGGACGAGGCCTACTTCGAGTACGTGGAGGAGGACGCCTACCCGAACGGCATGGCCTGGGTCGGCCGTTACCCGAACCTGATCGTCACGCGCACCTTCTCCAAGATCTATGGCCTGGCCGGCCTGCGCATCGGTTATTCGGTCTCCAGCCCGCAGGTGGCCGACGTGCTCAACCGTGTGCGTCAGCCCTTCAACACCAGCCTCATCGCCCAGGCCGCGGCCCTGGCCGCGCTCGGCGACCGCGAACACGTGGCCGAGAGCGTGCGCGTCAACCGCGAAGGACTGGTCCAGCTGGTGGCCGGCTGCGAGGCGCGCGGCTGGGGCCATATTCCCTCCGTCGGCAACTTCCTCTGCATCGACGTCGGAGCGAACGCCGGCGGCATCTACCAGGCCCTGCTGCGCGAGGGCGTCATCGTGCGCCCCGTGGGCAACTACGGCCTGCCGAACTACCTGCGCGTCACCGTGGGCACGAGCAAGCAGAACGAACGCGTGCTGGCGGCCCTGGCGAAGGTGCGCGGCGCATGATCCAGCGCCTGGCCATCATCGGCGTCGGCCTCATCGGCGGCTCGCTGGCGCTGGCCCTGCGCCAGGGCGGCGCCTGCCGCGAGGTGGTGGGCTGCGGACGCAACCAGGCCAACCTCGACCGCGCGCTGGCGCTCGGCGTGATCGACCGTTACACGCAGGACCCGGCCGAGGCCGTGGCGGGGGCGGATATGGTGCTGGTGGCCGTGCCGCTGGGGGCCATGCGCACCGTGTTCGAGGCGATGCGTCCCGGGCTGTCGCCGGAGACGGTCATCACCGACGTGGGCAGCGCCAAGGCCAGCGTGGTGCTGGACGCCCAGGCCGCCTGGGGCGAGCTGCCAGCCGGTTTCGTGCCCGGGCATCCCATCGCCGGGACCGAGCAGAGCGGGGTGGAGGCGGCCTTCGCCACGCTGTACCAGGGGCGGCGGGTGATCCTCACCCCGCTGGCCACGAGTGGCGAGGAGGCGGTGGCCCGCGTGCGCAGCATGTGGGAGGTGGCCGGGGCCGTGGTCGAATCCATGTCGGTGGCGCACCACGACGAGGTGCTGGCCGCCACCAGCCACCTGCCGCACATGCTGGCCTTCGGCCTGGTGGACAGCCTCGCGCGCATGCGCGACAACGACGAGATCTTCCGCTATGCCGCCGGCGGCTTTCGCGATTTCACCCGCATCGCCTCCAGCGACCCGGTGATGTGGCGCGACATCTGCCTCGCCAACCGCTCGGCCCTGCTGGACATGATGGCGCGTTACAAGGAGGACCTGCGCCTGATCGAGGACGCCATCGAGGCGGCCGACGGCGAGGCCCTGCTCGAGATCTTCACCCGCGCCAAGGCGGCGCGGGACCGATTCTGCGGATAACCGTCTGCCGTGACAGACGCTGCTACAGGAAACCTGATCCAATCATGAGCAACGAGATTCGATTCAAGCTGCAGGGCGGCGGTCGCCTCAAGGGACGCATCCGCGTGCCGGGTGACAAGTCCATCTCCCACCGCTCCATCATGCTGGGCTCGCTGGCCGAGGGCGTCACCGAGGTGAGCGGCTTCCTGCAGGGCGAGGACTGCCTCGCCACCCTCAACGCCTTCCGCAGCATGGGCGTCCAGATCGAGGGCCCGGTGGACGGCAACGTGACCATCCATGGCGTGGGCCTGCACGGGCTCAAGCCGCCCGTCGGCGAACTCTACATGGGCAATTCCGGCACCTCCATGCGCCTGATGGCCGGGCTCATGGCCGGGCAGGCCTTCGACGTGACCATGACCGGCGACGTCTCCCTGTCGCGCCGGCCCATGCGCCGCGTCACCGATCCGCTGGCCGAGATGGGCGCCAGCGTGGCGACGGAGGAGGGCGGCACGCCGCCGCTGCGGGTGAGCGGCGGCCGGCAGCTCAGGGGCATCGACTACCGCATGCCGGTGGCCAGCGCGCAGGTCAAATCCTGCGTACTGCTGGCCGGGCTCTACGCCGCTGGCGAGACCTGCATCACCGAGCCCGCGCCCACCCGCGACCACACCGAGCGCATGCTCACGGGCTTTGGCTACGCGGTGCGTCGCGAGGGCAACCGCGTGTGCCTGTCCGGGGGCGGGCGGCTCCGGGCCGCGCGGATCGACGTGCCGGCCGACATCTCCTCGGCGGCCTTCTTCCTGGTCGGTGCCTCGATCGCCGAGGGCTCGGAGCTGACCCTGGAACACGTGGGCATGAACCCCACGCGCACCGGTGTGATCGACATCCTGCGCCTGATGGGGGCGGACATCCGCGTCAGCAACGAGCGCGAGGTCGGTGGCGAGCCGGTGGCCGACCTCACGGTGCGCAGTGCACCGTTGCGCGGCATCCGCATCCCCGAGGAGCTGGTCCCGCTGGCAATCGACGAGTTTCCCGCCCTGTTCGTGGCCGCGGCCTGCGCGGAAGGGGAGACCGTGCTCACCGGGGCCGAGGAACTGCGCGTGAAGGAGAGCGACCGTATCCAGGTGATGGCCGACGGGCTGGTCGCCTGCGGCATCGACGCCCGGCCCACGACCGACGGCATCGTCATCCGGGGCGGCCAGCTCACCGGCGGCGCGATCCAGTGCCACCACGACCACCGCATCGCCATGTCCTTTGCCATGGCGGCCCTGCGGGCCTCGGGTGGCATCACCGTCCACGACTGCGCCACCGTGAACACCTCCTTCCCGGGCTTCGCCGAGCTGGCGGCGCGGGTGGGGCTGGGCATCCAGGTGGAGGCGGCATGAGTGTGCCGGTGATCACGCTGGACGGCCCGGGCGGCTCCGGCAAGGGCACCATCAGCCGGCTGGTGGCCGAGCGCCTGGGCTGGCACTTCCTCGACTCCGGGGCGCTCTACCGGCTGGTGGCCTTCGGCGCGCTCAAGGCGGGCATCGACCCGGACGACGCCGACGCCCTGGCGGCGCTCGCTCGCGAACTGCCGGCCGAGTTCACCCTCAACGGCAGCGGCGAGCCCGAGATTCGTTACGACGGCGAGCCCGTGGGCAGCGCGTTGCGCACCGAGACCGTGGGCAATACCGCGTCCCGCGTGGCCGCACAGCCGGCCGTGCGCGAGGCCCTGCTGGAGCGCCAGCGGGCCTATGCGCAGGCCCCGGGGCTGGTGGCTGACGGCCGCGACATGGGCACGGTGGTCTTTCCGGATGCCCCCCTCAAGATCTTTCTCACGGCAAGCCTGGAAGAGCGGGCCGAGAGGCGCTATAACCAGTTGAAAGAACAAGGGGTTAGTGCTAACCTTCATGCCCTTTTTCGCGAAATCGCCGAGCGCGACGAGCGCGATGCCAATCGGCCGGTGGCGCCGCTCAAGCCCGCCGACGATGCCATCGAGGTCGATACCACGGGCCTGACCATCGAAGCGGTCATGGACCGCGTGCTGACGTTGGCGCGGGAGAGGCAGTTAATTCGTTGATCCGGACAGGACGTCAGGGATCGTGTGTTGAAAACCCGGTTTGCGCGGGATAGGCGCGGACTGTCGAGTCTTCTATTTGCAGGTTTAACCTAATCATGAGTGAAAGTTTCGCGCAGCTTTTCGAAGAAAGCCTGGCCCATACCGAGATGCGCCCGGGCGCCATCGTCACCGGTACCGTGATCGATGTCACCTCGGAATTCGTCATCGTCAGCGCCGGCCTGAAATCGGAAGGCGTCATTCCTGCCGAGCAGTTCCGCAACGACGCCGGTGAAGTCGACGTCAAGCCCGGTGATGTGGTCGAGGTCGCCCTCGATACCGTCGAGGACGGTTTCGGCGAGACCCGCCTGTCCCGCGAGAAGGCCAAGCGTGCCAAGGCCTGGGCTGAGCTCGAGCGTGCCTTCGAGGCCGACGAGACCGTCAGCGGCATGATCAGCGGCAAGGTCAAGGGTGGTTTCACCGTCGATCTGCAGGACATCCGTGCGTTCCTGCCGGGTTCGCTGGTCGACGTGCGTCCGGTACGCGATACCGCCTACCTGGAAGGCAAGGAACTCGAATTCAAGCTCATCAAGCTGGATCCGCGCCGCAACAACGTGGTGGTCTCCCGCCGCGCCGTGGTGGAGAAGGAATACAGCGCCGAGCGCGAAGAACTGCTCAAGAACCTGCAGGAAGGCATGGTCGTCACGGGTATCGTCAAGAACCTCACCGATTACGGTGCGTTCCTCGACCTGGGCGGCATCGACGGTCTGCTGCACATCACCGACATGGCCTGGAAGCGCGTCAAGCATCCCTCCGAAGTGGTCAACATCGGTGACGAGATCGAGGTCAAGGTCCTCAAGTTCGACCGCGAGCGCAACCGCGTCTCCCTGGGCCTGAAGCAGCTGGGCGAAGACCCGTGGGTCGATATCACCCGCCGCTACCCGGAAGGCACCCGCCTGTTCGGCAAGGTCACCAACATCACCGACTACGGCTGCTTCGTGGAAATCGAAGAAGGCGTGGAAGGCCTGGTGCACGTGTCCGAGATGGACTGGACCAACAAGAACGTCAGCCCGGGCAAGATCGTCCAGGTCGGCGACGAAGTGGAAGTCATGATCCTGGACATCGACGAGGAACGTCGTCGCATCTCCCTGGGCATGAAGCAGGTCCGTACCAATCCGTGGGAAGAGTTCGCCGCTACCCACAACAAGAACGACAAGGTCTCCGGTGTCATCAAGTCGATCACCGATTTCGGTATCTTCGTCGGCCTGGACGGCGGCATCGACGGCCTGATTCACCTCTCCGACATCTCCTGGAGCGTGGCTGGCGAAGATGCCATCCGCAACTTCAAGAAGGGTGAGGAAATCGAGGCGGTGGTGCTGTCGGTCGACCCCGAGCGCGAGCGCATCTCGCTGGGCATCAAGCAGCTGGAAAAGGATCCCTTCTCCAACTGGGTGGCCGAGCATGCCAAGGGCAGCATCGTGAACGGCAAGGTCAGCGAAGTCGACGCCAAGGGCGCCATCATCGACCTGGGCGATGGCATCGAGGGCGTGCTGCGTGCCTCCGAGCTGTCCCGCGATCGCGTGGAAGATGCTCGCTCCGTCCTGAACGTCGGCGACGAAGTGGAAGCCAAGTTCATCGGTGTCGACCGCAAGACCCGCGCGATCAGCCTGTCCATCAAGGCAAAGGACATGGCCGAGGAAGCCGAGGTCATGCAGGATTACAGTGCCAGTGGCTCCTCCGCGACCACGTCGCTGGGCGACATCCTGAAGCAGCAGATGGGCGAAGGCGAAGACAAGTAAGTCTCTGCCGGGGGGCGGATCCATCCGGCCCCCCTTTTTCTGAAGTTAAGGTTGTTCATCCGATCTATCCAACTCGCGAGCCCGAGGCAGCTGCATCATGACCAAGTCGGATCTGATTGACATCATCGCGCGTAAGCAAAGTCACCTCGCTTACAAGGACGTGGAGTTGTCCGTCAAGACCCTGCTGGAGCAGATGAGTCATGCGCTGGCTGGTGGCGAGCGTATCGAGATTCGGGGTTTCGGCAGTTTTTCGCTGCACTTCCGGCCGCCCCGCATGGGTCGGAATCCCAAGACGGGCGACTCGGTCGCTTTGCCCGGCAAGTATGTCCCACATTTCAAGCCCGGCAAGGAACTGCGCGAACGCGTGAACGAATCGATCGGCAAGGAAATACGAGAGGCGTGATCATTCACGCCTTTTGTTTGTCCGGTCTTCCGGTCTGAACATAGGTTGATCCCCTGGCATGAAGCGACTGGCGACATTTATTCTGCTTGTACTGGTGGTGCTCGTGGTGATGGCGTTCACGGTGCTGAACACCGCGACCGTCCCCATTGACGTCTATTTCTACCAGGCCACGATTCCCGTTTCGGTGCTGATTTTTCTCAGCCTGATTGTCGGCGCGCTACTCGGTGTGTTCGGCAGCCTCGGTCTGTCGTTCCAGTATCGCAACGAGATCCGCAAGCTGCGCAAGCGGCTGGCCCTCAGCGAGCAGGAAGTCGTCAATCTGCGGAAAATTCCTGTCAAGGATTCACACTGATGCTCCAGCACCTCTGGATGCTGCTGCCTGTAGCAGCCGCATCCGGCAGGTATGCGGCGAGATGGTCGCGACCAGGTCAGGAAGCAAGCTATACCCTGGTCATGGCGGGTGCATACCTCAAGGGCCGCAATTTCTCCTCAAACCAACGATCTGGCTAGGCTCTCGAGGTCTTCGTGCAGCCGTGACGATCGGCCGGGATACCGTCGAGACGCAGCGGGTGCCTGGCAGGCTGTTATACCGGCAGGCTGAGCGCGAGCGCATCGCGCGGCTCCATCAGGAGCGGATGGCCTGTCCAATGGGGTCGCGACGGAACGGGGCGTGATCGGAGGCAGCCGGTTTGCCGGACAATCAGTTAATCAGTCAACAGGGCACGAACACATGTCATCCAGAGTAATCGTCGCGCTCGATTTTGCCGGCGCCAAAGAAGCCCTCGCCTTCGTTGAGCGGCTTGACCCGGCCTCCTGCAAGCTCAAGGTCGGTTTCGAACTCTATGTCGCGGCCGGTCCCGCACTGGTCGAAACCCTCGTGGGGCGAGGTTTCGAGGTGTTCCTCGATCTGAAGTTTCACGACATCCCCAACACCGTGGCCTCGGTCTGCCACGTGGCCGCAGGTCTTGGCGTATGGATGATGAACGTGCACGCCTCGGGCGGGATGGCCATGATGCGGGCAGCCCGCGAGGCCATCGAGCAGGCCGAGCAGCAGCCTCTGCTGATCGGTGTGACGGTTCTTACCTCCATGGACCAGCAGGATCTCGCCGGGCTGGGCATCGAGCGCAGCCCGGCCGAGCAGGCGCTGTTCCTGGCGGGGTTGGCACGCGAGGCCGGTCTGGACGGCGTGGTGTGCTCGGCCCAGGAAGCCGCCGCCATGCGCACGCGCTTCGGCACCGAGTTCCTGCTGGTCACGCCCGGTATCCGTCCGGCCACGGCGGAGGTCGGCGACCAGAAGCGGGTGATGACGCCGAGTGACGCGATCCGCGCCGGCGCCAGCCATCTGGTGATCGGGCGCCCCATCACCCGGTCCGGGCAGCCCCAGGCGGTGCTGGACACCATCAACGCGGAACTGCGTGACTTGACCTGAGAGGGCGTGGTGCTAGGATGAACAAGCCCGCTGCTGGCGGGCATGCGTGTCACGGACGAGTGACATGGAAGAGGGCGCCGGATGGCGCTCGTTACAAGCCAAGGACCATGGAAGAAATGGAGGCTACACATGAAACATCTGATCAAGTCGTTCGTACTGTCCCTGTTGCTGCTGCCGGTGTTCGCCCTCGCGGGCCCGGTGAACATCAACACCGCCGATGCCGAGACCCTCACGGCCGAGCTCAAGGGCATCGGCCCGCAGAAGGCGGAAGCCATCGTGGCGCACCGGGAGCAGCACGGTCCCTTCACCTCGCCCTATGATCTGACCGCGATCAAGGGTATCGGTGAAAAGACCGTGCAACAGAATCTCGATAACATCCTTGTCGACGACGCCCGGTAACGGCGACAGCCAAACCGGCAGTAAACTGAGGGGCGGCCCGTGGCCGCCCCTTTTTGATGAAAGCTGGAGTGAAAATGATCAAACGGATACGAAAAGCCGTCTTCCCGGTGGCCGGTATGGGTACGCGATTCCTGCCCGCAACCAAGGCCAATCCCAAGGAAATGCTGCCGGTGGTGGATAAGCCTCTGATCCAGTATGCGGCCGAGGAAGCCGTGGCGGCCGGCATCGAACACCTGATCTTCATCACCGGGCGCAACAAGCGTGCGATCCCCGATCACTTCGACAAGGCCTACGAACTCGAGGCCGAACTGGAGCTGCGTGGCAAGTCCCAGATGCTCGAGATCGTGCGCAACATCGTGCCGGACCACGTCACCTGCGTGTACATCCGTCAGACCGAGGCGCTGGGTCTTGGCCATGCCGTGGGCTGCGCCGAGCCGGTGGTGGGAGAGGAGCCGTTTGCGGTGATCCTCGCCGATGACCTGATCAAGACCGACAGCGGCCCCAATGCCCTGCAGCAGATGATGGAAATCTACCAGGAGACCGGCGCCTCCGTGCTCGGTGTCGAGGAAGTACCGCGTGACGAGACCTACAAGTACGGCGTGATCGATCCGAAGGAGGTGGGCGAGCGGCTCTGGGAGGTCGCGGGTATGGTCGAAAAGCCGCGACCCGAGGATGCGCCCTCGAACATCTCCGCAGTGGGCCGCTATATCCTCACCCCGGGCATCTTCCGGGAGATCGCCCAGGTCGGTCGCGGCGCGGGCAACGAGATTCAGCTCACCGATGCCATCGTGCGCCTGCTCGACCACGAGAAGGTGATGGCCTATCAGTTCGAAGGGCAGCGCTATGACTGCGGCAGCAAGTTCGGATACCTTGAAGCCAATGTCGAGTACGCACTATCCCACCCCGAGCTGGCTGAGGAGTTTCGGGCCTACCTAAAGTCGCTGCAGATCAACTGACCGTCCGCACCCTGAACGATCCGATATCCAGCAGTCCAGGCGGGACGCTTTCGGGTGCCGCCTTTCATTTTCAGAGTGACATTCATGAGCGAGCATACGTACATCAAGGGCAAGGATCGTGACCTCGAAAGCAGCATCGAGGGCATGACGCGAAAGCTCGAGGCACTGGATATCCACGTCGAGGAGGCCTCCTGGCTCAACCCGGTGGCCAATGTCTATTCCGTGCACATCCGTGACAAGGACTGCGGGCTCATGTTCACCAACGGCAAGGGGGCCTCGGCCAAGGCCTGCCTGGCCAGTGCGCTGGGCGAATACTTCGAGCGCCTGAGCTGCAACTACTTCTTCGCCGATTTCTATCTGGGCGAGACGTTCGCGCGGCACGAGTTCGTGCACTACCCGAGCGAGAGCTGGTTCCCGGTCGAGGGCGATGCCGTGCCCGAGGGGCTGCTGGATGGAGGACTCTGGGATCACTATGATCCTGACGGGGAACTGCGCGCCGTCCATCTGTACGACACCAATTCGGGGCACTTCGAGCGCGGCATTTGCGCGCTGCCGTACACGCGCCAGCGCGACGGTGAGACGCTCTGGTTCCCCGTGAGCCTGATCGGAAACCTCTATGTGAGCAACGGCATGTCGGCGGGCAACACGCAGCACGAGGCGCGTGTGCAGGGGCTGTCGGAGGTCTTCGAGCGTTACGTGAAGAACCACATCCTCGCCAAGGGGGTCTGTCTTCCGGAGGTGCCGGAGGCCGTGATCGACCGCTATCCGCGTATTCGCGCCGCCATCGACGAACTGACGGGGTACGGTTTCCGCCTGCGTGTCTGCGACGCCTCCCTGGGCGGGCGTTTCCCGGTGATGAACGTGACCCTGGTGAATCCGGCCGACGGCGGCGTGTTCGCCTCCTTCGGCGCACACCCGGCATTCGAGGTGGCCCTGGAGCGCTCGCTTACCGAGCTGCTACAGGGCAGGGGGCTGGACCAGCTCGACGTGTTCCAGCCACCGACCTTCGACAACGCGGCGGTTGCCGATCACCATAACCTGGAGACCCATTTCATCGACTCCAGCGGCCTGGTCTCCTATGACTTCTTCGGTGACGTGCCCGATCATGCTTTCGTCGACTGGGATCACGACGACTCGACGGGCCGCGAGTTCGAGTACCTGTGCCACATCGTGCACGAGCTGGGCCGCGACGTGTACATCATGGACTATGAGCATCTGGACGTGTACGCCTGCCGGATCCTGGTGCCCGGCATGTCCGAGATCTACCCGGTCGACGAGCTGGTGTGGAACAACAACAACGAGGGCGCACGGCTGCGCGAGACCATCCTCTCGCTGCACGACCTCGATGCCGACGCCTGGCGCGGGCTGCTGGAGGCGCTGGAGGCCGGTGGCTACAGCGACTTCCAGGGCGTGGCCGAGTTCATCGGTGTGGCGCCGGATCAGGGCACGGCCTGGGCCAGCCTGCGCATCGGCGAACTCAAGGCCATGCTCGCTCTGGCCCTGGGCGAGCACGACGAGGCCCTGGAATGGGTGGAGTGGTGCATCCAGCTCGGCCAGTTGCCGCCCGAACGTGCTGCCCTCTATCGCGCCATCGAGGCGTTGCTCAATCTCGAGCTCGACACCGGGCGCGAGGCTGACCGCTATGTTCGTGGCCTGAGCCTGGTTCATGGTGATTCCATGATGGCGCGCGCCCGCGCACTGGTTGCCGGCGAGGCCCGCTTCGATGGCCTGCACAGCCCCGGCCTGGGGCTTGATGGCTTCGAGCGCCATCGCCGCCTGCTGGAAGGCTATGCCAAGCTGCACCGCGCCAAGTCAGCACACTGGGGCTAGAAGAAGAATGGCGGTCGGCAAGGTCTCGAAGATCACCAGGCGTATGCATAGCCTGCCGGCTTTCAGCATCCAAAACCGGCTATATTAAGAACAATTGCCGAACCGGGTTTGCTGCGGCTCGACACGTTGGCATTCCCGGAGCTGGTGAGGCCGTCTAGAGCCGCCCGGATCCGTCGTAGCGCTCATCATCAACACATCGCCCCACCCGTGTGGCGGGAATATGGAGTCAAGCAGGCCGGTTCTGTCTCCTGCTTGGGTCAGGGCATTGATCGTTCTCGCGGAGTGCAAGCCTGTGCGGCTGCACCCCGACCAATTCAGGTAACCCTGAGGAGTAATCCATCATGAAAGCACGTGCCGCCGTAGCCTGGGAGCCGAAAAAGCCGCTGGTCATTGAAGAGGTCGATGTCGAGGGACCGAAGGAGGGCGAGGTGCTCCTGAAGGTGCACGCCTCGGGTGTTTGCCACACCGATGCCTTCACCCTGTCCGGCGAAGACCCGGAAGGCGCCTTCCCCTGCATCCTCGGCCACGAGGGTGGCTGCGAGGTGGTCGAATGCGGCAAGGGCGTGATGGGGCTCAAGCCGGGCGATCACGTGATTCCGCTGTACATACCGGAATGCGGCGTCTGCGAGTATTGCCATTCCGACAAGACCAATCTCTGTCAGTCCATCGCGGAGACGGTCTGGACCGGCTACATGCCAGATCGCACCCGGCGCTTTTCGGTGGGTGGCAAGCCGATCTACCACTACATGGGCTGCTCGACCTTTTCCGAGTACACCGTGGTGCCCGAGATCGCACTGGCAAAGATCGACCCGAAGGCCCCGCTGGACAAGGTCTGCCTGCTCGGCTGCGGCGTCACCACCGGCATCGGTGCGGTGTTGAATACGGCGAAGGTCACGCCGGGATCCACCGTGGCGGTGTTTGGCCTGGGTGGTATCGGTCTGTCCGTGATCCAGGGCGCCGTCATGGCAAAGGCCGGGCGCATCATCGGGGTGGACATCAATCCCGACAAGTTCGAGTTCGCCCGCTCGCTGGGGGCCACCGACTGCATCAACCCGCGTGACATCGATGGCAACGTGGTCGAGGCGATCAAGGAGATGACCAACGGCGGGGTGGACTACTCCTTCGAGTGCATCGGCAACACCCAGGTGATGCGCGATGCCCTGGAATGCGCCCACATGGGCTGGGGGGTCTCCACCATCATCGGCGTCGCCGGATCCGGGCAGGAGGTCTGCACCCGTCCGTTCCAGCTGGTGACCGGGCGTACCTGGAAGGGCAGCGCCTTCGGTGGCGTGAAGGGCCGTACCGAGCTGCCGGGCTATGTGGAGAGCTACATGAACGGTCGCATCGAGCTGGACCGGTTCGTCACGCACACCATGCCGCTGGAAGAGATCAACACGGCCTTCGACCTGATGCACGAAGGCAAGAGCATTCGTTCCGTGATTCTGTTCTGATGGGGGCTGGCATGGAATTGATCGAATCGATACGCGAGTCCGGCGGCTGGCTCAACCGCTACCGCCACGACTCCAGTGCCTGTGCCTGCCCGATGACCTTCTCGGTCTACCTGCCGCCGGCGGCCGAGGCGGGGCCGGTGCCTGCCGTGTACTGGCTGTCGGGCCTCACCTGCACCGACGACAATGCGCGTACCAAGTCCGGCGCCCAGCGCTATGCCGCCGAGCTGGGGGTCGCGCTGGTGTTTCCGGATACCAGTCCGCGGGGTGCCGATGTACCCGACGTGCCGGAACGCTACGATCTGGGCCAGGGCGCCGGCTTTTACGTCAACGCCACCCAGGCCCCCTGGGCGCGTCATTACCGGATGTATGACTACGTGGTCGAGGAGCTGCCGGCGCTGATCGAGCGGGAGCTGCCCCTGATGGCGGATCGGCGTTCCGTCTGCGGCCACTCCATGGGTGGGCACGGGGCGCTGGTGGTCGCGCTGCGCAATCCGGAGCGCTACCGTTCCGTGTCGGCCTTCGCACCGATCGCACACCCGGTGGTCAGTCCCTGGGGGGAGGGCTGCTTCGGCGCCTACCTCGGTGACGACCGCAGCCAGTGGGAGGCCTACGACGCCACCTGCCTGGTCGAGGCCGGCGCGCGGCTGGCTCCCGGGGCCCCGGCCATTCGCATCGATCAGGGAACGGCCGACGAGTTCCTGGCCGAACAGCTGTTTCCGCAGGACCTCGAGGACGCCTGTGCGCGGGGCGGCGTCGAACTCGACCTGCGCATGCAGCCCGACTACGACCACAGCTACCACTTCATCGCCAGCTTCATCGGCGAGCACCTCGCGCTGCACGCCGCCGCCCTGGGGGGCTGAGAAAGGGACTTGCAGCCGCGCAGGCCAGCGAGTATCTGAAAGAACAGGAAAAGGCCCCGGCATCTTGTCGGGTCCTTTCGCGTTCAGTCCTTCCCGGGGCAGATGCCTTGATTGCGCCACAGAGGGTATGGGGGATCGTCAGTGGGTGGCTTGCGTGTGATACCGCTCTTCCAGGCTCTGTGTCCTCTGTGCTCTCTGTGGCAAAGAGCTCTTATCAGAAACGAAAAAGGCCCGACATCGCTGTCGAGGCCTTCAACGTAAATGGCTCCCCGGGATGGGGTGAGGAGGAACCTTTGTCCAGTGGACAAAGGAAGTCCGACGAACGCCCGGCTATGGAAGGCCGGGCTGGCAGGCGCCCACAGGGATGTGTGGCGGGCACATTGCGCAGTTTCAACCCCGAAGGCGGTGAGAGCCCTCGGAGCTGCGGAACGAAAAAGGCCCCGACATCGCTGTCGAGGCCTTCAACGTAAATGGCTCCCCGGGACGGGCTCGACAAATCCGTCGGGAACGGATTTGGACGCGCAGCGCCCGCAGGGTGCGCGCCAGGGAAGGCGCGCATCAACCCCGAAGGCGGTGAGAGCCCTCTCGGAGCTGCGGAACGAAAAAGGCCCCGACATCGCTATCGAGGCCTTCAACGTAAATGGCTCCCCGGGACGGGCTCGAACCGCCGACCTAGTGATTAACAGTCACCCGCTCTACCGACTGAGCTACCGGGGAAGAAAGGCCGCTATCCTAATGATTTTGGCGGAGGCGGTCAACTCCGATTCCGGATCAGCCGGCGACGGCCTGCGCGATGCGCGCCAGCGCCTTCTCCAGGTTCTCCATGCTGGTCGCGAACGACAGGCGCAGATGGCCTTCCGTGCCGAAGGCCGAGCCCGGCACCAGCGCGACGCCGACCTTTTCCAGCAGCAGCTGGGCGAGTTCGGTGTCGTTGTTCACGCCGTCCATGCGCGCAATGACGCCTTCCACGTTGGGGAAGGAGTAGAACGTGCCGTCCGAGGGCAGGCACGCGATGCCGTCGATGGCGTTGAGGCCGTCCACCACGAAGCGGTGACGCTGCTCGAAGGCCTCGAGCATCACGCCCACACAGGCCTGGTCACCGTCCAGCGCGGCCACCGAGGCGGCCTGCGAGATCGAGGTCGGGTTGGACGTGCTCTGCGACTGGATCTTCTTCATCGCGCCGATGAGCGCCTTCGGGCCACCGGCATAGCCGATGCGCCAGCCCGTCATCGAGTAGGCCTTGGAGACGCCATTGAGCACGATGGTGCGCTCGTACAGGTCCGGGCAGGCCATGACGATGTTCACGAACGCCTTGCCGCCGAACAGGATGTGCTCGTACATGTCGTCGGTGGCGATGAGGATGTCCGGATGGCGGCGCAGCACCTCGCCCAGCGCGACGAATTCCTCGCGGCTGTAGGCCACCCCGGTGGGGTTGGAGGGGCTGTTGAGCACCAGCAGGCGGGTCTTCGGCGTGATGGCCGCTTCCAGCTGCTCCGGGGTGAGCTTGAAGCCCTGGTCCTGGCCGGCCTGCAGGATGACCGGCTTGCCGTCGGCCAGCAGCACCATGTCGGGGTAGGACACCCAGTAGGGCGCCGGGATGATCACCTCGTCACCCGGGTCGAGCAGGGCCATGGACAGGTTGAAGAAGCTCTGCTTGCCGCCGCAGGACACCAGGATCTGGTCCGGCGCGTAGTCCAGCCCGTTGTCGCGCTGGAACTTGCGTATAATGGCGTCCTTCAGCGCGGGCGTGCCGTCCACGGCCGTGTACTTGGTCTGGCCGGCGCGGATCGCCTCGATGGCGGCCTGCTTGATGTGTTCCGGGGTGTCGAAATCCGGCTCCCCGGCCCCCAGGCCGATGATGTCGCGGCCCTCGGCGCGCAGCTGCGCGGCCAGTGCGGTGACGGCCAGGGTGGGGGAGGGCTTGACGCGTTGAACGCGAGACGAAAGTTTGATGTCCAAAGGAGCGGTTCCGTCAGTGAAGATGTGTGCGGTCATGAACGTTCAATGATACTGTAACTTGCCGCCGCAGATAAGACCGCACCACCGCCGATTTACCCGCCGAAAGCCCGAAATGTCCGACCAGCTGTTCCATCTCGAGACCCAGTACACCCCCGCCGGCGACCAGCCGGAGGCCATCCGCAAGCTCAGCGAGGGGCTCGAGGACGGGCTCATGTACCAGACCCTGCTCGGGGTGACGGGCTCGGGCAAGACCTTCACCATCGCCAACGTCATCCAGCGGGTGCAGCGCCCGACCATCATCATGGCGCCGAACAAGACCCTGGCGGCCCAGCTCTACGGTGAGATGAAGGAGTTCTTCCCCCACAACGCGGTGGAGTACTTCGTCTCCTACTACGATTACTACCAGCCCGAGGCCTATGTGCCGGCCTCCGACACCTTCATCGAGAAGGACGCGTCGATCAACGAGCACATCGAGCAGATGCGCCTGTCGGCAACCAAGGCGTTGCTGGAGCGGCGCGATACGGTGATCGTGGCCACCGTGTCGGCCATCTACGGCCTGGGCGATCCGCGAGCCTACCTGCAGATGATGCTGCACCTGGATCGCGGCGACCGCATCGACCAGCGCACCCTGCTGCGCCGGCTGGCCGAGCTGCAGTACACGCGCAACGACATGGAGCTTTCCCGCGGCAACTACCGGGCGCGTGGCGAGGTGATCGACGTGTACCCGGCCGAGTCCGATGCCGAGGCGGTGCGCATCGAGCTGTTCGACGACGAGATCGAGCAACTGTCCTACTTCGACCCGCTCACCGGCGAGATCCTGCGCCGCGTGCCGCGCCTGACCATCTACCCCAAGACCCACTATGTCACCCCGCGCGAGACCATCCTCGGCGCCATCGACCACATAAAAGAAGAGCTGCGCGAGCGCCTGGCCGAGCTGCGCGAGAACAACCGCCTGGTGGAGGCCCAGCGCCTCGAGGAACGCACGCGCTTCGACATCGAGATGCTGGTCGAGGTCGGTTACTGCTCGGGCATCGAGAACTACTCGCGCTACCTGTCCGGCCGCAACCCGGGCGAGCCGCCGCCGTGCTTTCTCGACTACCTGCCGAAGGACGCCCTGATGGTGATCGACGAGAGTCACGTCACCGTCCCGCAGGTGGGCGGCATGTACAAGGGCGACCGCTCGCGCAAGGAGAACCTGGTCGAATACGGCTTCCGCCTGCCCTCGGCGCTGGACAACCGGCCGCTGATGTTCGAGGAGTTCGAGCGCCTGCAGCCGCAGACCATCTTCGTCTCCGCCACCCCCGGCCCCTACGAGCAGACGCATGCCGATCAGGTGGTGGAGCAGGTGGTGCGCCCCACCGGCCTGGTCGACCCGGTCGTCGAGATCCGGCCCGTGACCAGCCAGGTCGACGACCTGCTGTCGGAGATCAACGAGCGCGCCGCGCGCGACGAGCGCGTGCTGGTGACCACGCTCACCAAGCGCATGGCCGAGGACCTGACCGACTACTTCATCGAGCACGGCGTGCGTGTGCGCTACCTGCACTCGGACATCGACACCGTGGAGCGCGTGGAGATCATCCGCGACCTGCGCCTGGGTGAGTTCGACGTGCTCATCGGCATCAACCTGCTGCGCGAGGGTCTGGACATCCCGGAGGTCGCCCTGGTGGCGATCCTGGACGCCGACAAGGAGGGCTTCCTGCGCTCCGACCGCTCCCTGATCCAGACCATCGGCCGCGCCGCACGCAACCTTCACGGCAAGGCCATACTCTATGCGGACCGCATCACGGGCTCCATGGAGCGGGCCATCGGCGAGACCGAGCGGCGCCGCGAGAAGCAGATCGCCTTCAACGAACAGCACGGCATCACCCCCAGGGGCGTGGAGAAGCGGGTGCGCGACATCATGGAAGGGGCCTACGCCGGCGGGCAGATGGCCAGCGCGAAACGCTTCGCCAAGGTGGCCGAGGCCGAGCTCAGGTACGGCAAGCTCAAGCCGGCCGAGGCCCTGAAGCAGATCGCGCAGCTGGAAAAACAGATGCACGAGCACGCTCGCAACCTCGAGTTCGAGGAGGCCGCCCGCCTGCGCGACGAGATCGGCCATATCCGTCACCACGCCCTGGGCATCCCGGAGGAGGTGACCGGCTGAACCGGCAGGCGGCCCATCCGGCGCGACCGCGATATGGGTGCATTTCAGGGATTGTCGCCCCCCAAACCCTGTGGTAAAGTTCGCAACCTCTTCAGGCGCGTAGCTCAGTTGGTTAGAGCACCACCTTGACATGGTGGGGGTCGTTGGTTCGAGTCCA
>OMKS01000261.1_pt1 | contig 49701 bp, 47 predicted proteins | sample 1674721 | NCBI WGS metagenome assembly OMKS01 (sample SAMN06264996, study PRJEB25208) | sediment metagenome | isolation source: hot spring sediment | place: USA: California | collected 2014-09-02 | reverse complement strand
GTGAGCGGTGACCTGTGCCCTCTGGGTATTTGTGCCCGAAAGGGTACTCTCATGCAGCCTTATCATTTTTTCAAATAAGCACAACCCCCAAACCCACACAAAATGGAAGAGAACCCAACTTTTCAACTTTTCAACTTTGAATTGGGGCGGGATTCCAGGTAACGTTTCAGTCCGTCCTTCCAATGGGGCATGCGGTCCAAAGCCTGCTCCTGCAGATGAACGTTCTCCAATACCGAGTACTTTGGTCGCTGGACCTTGACGGCGAATTCGCCGGGCTCCGCCCGGTTCAAGCGCACATTGCTTTCCGCCAGGGAAAAAATCTCCCGGGCGAAGTCATACCAGCTGCAATCTCCGGCAGCGGTTACGTGATACAAACCAAATTCCACTTCAGCCTCAATCATGGCCTTTATCTGAACGGCAATGTCCACAGTGAAAGTGGGTGTGAGGAATTCGTCATCCACCACACGAACCTCTTCCCGTTCCGCGGCCAGTCGCAGCATGGTTTCCACAAAGTTGCCGCCCTTGGCCCGGCAGGGGCGGTGACCGTAGATTCCCGATACCCGCAGAATACAATGCCGGGCCCAGGTTGCGGAAACATAATATTCTCCAGCCAGTTTGGTGTTGGCGTAAACGTTCAAGGGCGCGGGTCGATCAATTTCCAGGTAGGGTTCTTTCTTAAGGCCGTCAAACACGTAATCCGTGCTGATATGGTAAAGGACAATTCCGGCATCCCGGCACACCGCCGCCAGCGTGGCGGGACCCAAAGCATTGACGCGATATGCCTGCAAGGGTTCTGATTCGCATTTTTCTACATGATGCATGGCCGCTGTGTTGATGACCAGGCCGGGTGCCGTCAACTCTATCGCCCTTCGGATACTTTCGGTATCCGCCATTTCGATGCAATCATGATTCAGGGGAAAAACCTCATGCCCTGCAGCCGCCAGCACATCCAGAATATCGCTGCCCAACTGCCCGTTGGCTCCGATTATTGCGATCTTCACGATTTCTCTCTACCGGGTTGGGAATCATTTTCCCGGGCCAGGCGTTTAAAAACCTGGATGTTGTAGTAATTGGGATTGTCAAAATCTTTGAAGCGGTCCAGATTTTCCACCAGGTCTTCAACAATGGATCCCACGTTGTGCTGGGGATGAAAACTCAGCACCTTCTTGGCTTTCTCGATGCTGACTTTGTAGTTGCGATAATCCTGAATGTGCTTGATATTCAACTTGACACCCTTGTGCAGGAATTTCTTGACGCCACTCATAACCAGGTCGCCGATCTCGCCCACGGTGTAATTTCCTGAAGCCACGTTAAACACGCCCGAAATGGAAGCATTGGCTTCAATCGCCCGGATATAAGCCATGGCGGCATCCCGGATGCCCAGAACCGGCCGCCAGATTGCCGGATTGTTAACGGTAATCTCTCCTGTAGTGACCGCGCTTTTGAACATGGTGTTGACCACCAGGTCCAGGCGCATGCGCGGACTGTAACCGCTGACCGTGCCCTGACGCAGGGCAATAACCGAGAAGTCATCGTTCTGCATCTGCATGACGGCCTGTTCACCCTGTAATTTTGAGATGCCGTACGGATATCCACAAACCGCCGGGGATTCTTCATCATACAGCTCATCGACGGTATAACCGTAAACCGAACAGGAGCTTGCGTAAACAAAGCGTTTGACTCCGGCTTTCTTGGAAATATATCCCAGATACGCCGGTGCGGAGGCGTTAGAGATAAAATTCTGAGCCGGCGAAAATTCCGCCATGGGGTCGTTCGATAATCCGGCCAGAAAAATCACGGTATCGTAGTCGGCCAGGTCCGCCTCAGACAGATCGAAGATGTTTTTATTGATCAGGCCGACCCGCTCGGGCAGATGATTCCCGAACCAGAACAGGTCAGTGACATCCACACTGTACCCCCGCGCAAGCAGATGGGGGATCATTACTGAACCGATATATCCGGCTCCGCCGGCCACCAGAATCTTCATGTCAAAACTCCCTTCTTTTGTGCGGATACTGAAAATAGCCTGACTCCGGAGACTGCAGCCATTGCTCAAGTGTCTGGGCATTGCGGTCCTTTTCCGAAATGATAGGGTCCTTGACCGGCCACTCCACACCGATTTTGGGATCATTCCAGAGAATTCCGGACTCGCCCTGCTTGTTGTACGCCCCGGTGCACTTGTATTGAATGTCCGCGATTTCAGACAATACACAGAAGCCGCGGGCGAATCCCGCCGGCGCCCAGACCTGGCGCCGGTTTTCTTCGGACGCTTCCACTCCCACCCATTGTCCCAATGTGGGTGAGCCTTTGCGAATATCGACAGCCACCAGAAAAGCCGTGCCCCGGGTGACCCGCATCAACTTCCCCATGGGCGGCTCCCATTGAAAATGAAGACCACGGACCACGCCCCGAACTGAACGGGAATGGTTGTCCTGAACAAAATCCAGGTCCAGGCCAATATCCAGAAATTGGTTCCGGCGCCAGGTTTCCATAAAGAATCCCCGATCATCCTGAAATATTTCCGGCACCAGCACAAAAACATCATCCAAGTACTTGGCTTCCAATTGAATACGCATACTGACTCCTCCGTTGATACCGGCGAAAAAGCGCCGATCGGAAAGGTCTTAGTGTAACCCATTCCAGGGCTTTGTCAAGCCGGAGAAGGGCCGGAGAAGGGATGTGAAAACTCAGTAATCAACCTCGGGCATAATGATCCAGAGAATCAGGTAGACCAATACGCCGGGAAAAGCCACGGACATAACCGATACCACCACATAGAGTAGGCGGACCACCGTGGGATCCATGTCGAAGTACTCCGCCAAACCACCGCATACCCCGGCGATCATGCGATTCCGACGGGATCTAGTCAGCCTTTTCTTCATGATTCCTCCGTTGGAAAGGCTTGGGCCCCAGGCAATGATCATGAAATTCGCAGTAAGCGCAACGAAACCCTTCATTGCGGGGAAACCGCTCATTCCGAACGCCCTCGGCCACGTGCTCAATCACCCGGAACAGGTGTTCCCGGTCTTCAACGTCAACGTTTGCTTCCAGGAACTGGCTGCCCACGGTGTTGCCCTTCCGGGAATATACAACGCAAAATCGTTGATGCGAGTTCGCGTTTCCAAAATTTTTTTCAAACAGGAAATGGTAAATCACCATCTGCAGGCGAGAATGGTGCGCCCGGTTCCGAGACCAGCGCGCCGTGGCTGTCTTGAAATCGGTGATCGACAGGTCCTGTTCCACCAAGTCAATGACGCCGCGCAATTCAACTGGATATCCTTCCAGGGGTGCGGTCAGTTCCTTTTCCACCATGAGGGGGTTGAATTGAGGGGCCAGGTCGCGGATAAAATGGCGCACAAACGCGTGTCCTCGTTTGCAAACTTGATCCCGGGGATCATCCCAGCGGAGGGGTTGCTCCTGACATAGCCGCTGAAACGACGCAACATAAAAATCTTCCGCCTCGTTTTGCTTGGGCAGGCCTCCGGAAATGCGTTCGCGAAAATACCATTCCAAAACAACATGAAAAACAGTGCCCAGCAACAACTTGTCGTTGAGTGGAACCGAAACCTCGCGGATGTATGCATGCTCATACTTGCGCGGACAAACCAGGTAGGCGCGGATCTGGCTGTAGGACAGATGACCGCGGGGAAACGCCACGGCGGTCAGGTACCGGATGCCGTACGGTTCAGCAGGTGGCTGAGTCTGGATTTGTATCGCGATCCGGTATTGGGATGAATAGTGCCCTTGCTTACGATACGATCAATTACGGAAATCACCTTTGGATAAAGGCTGCGGGCTGTATCCAGGTCTCCGGCATCAATGCTGTTGCGGAATTTTTTTATCCGGGTCCTCATGCGGGATCGGTTCATTTTGTTGATCATGCGTTTGCGCAAGTCACGGCGATGCTTCTTGATGGCAGACTTGTGGTTGGCCATAAACAATCCTCCAATAAAGACTGCAATATAACCCAAGTGCGGGTTTTTGTCAATGCTGGAAAACCAGGCATGCCCGAAAAGCAGCTTAGCCTTTTAACACCAACAACGGACGCAACCGGGCCACAGGTTCAGCAAGACCCGCGGAATGGCTGATCTCTACCACATCATCCACGTCCTTGTAGGCTTCCGGAGCCTCCTCCAACAACCCCCGTAACGAATGAGAGAACACGCGGATTCCCCGCTGGGAGAGTTCCGCGCGGATATCTCGTCCCCTCATGATGCGCAATGATTGATTGCGACTGATCTTTCTTCCGGCCCCATGCGGTGCGGAGCCAAAACTCAACTGCATGGCGGTGACCACACCACGCATCACATAACTGGCCGTGCCCATGCTGCCGGGAATCAAAACCGGCTGACCCACCCGGCGGTACTTTTCCGGCAGATCCGCGTGCCCCGGGGGAAAAGCTCGGGTCGCACCTTTGCGATGAACCAGCAAGCGCTTTGCGATCCCGTCCAGCGCATGTTCCTCGAATTTTGCGATATTGTGAGCTTGATCGTACAACAACCGGATTCCCAGAGCATCACGACCGGCTCTGCATTGTCTTTCCAATACATCGATCACGGCTTCCATGAGGATGTGCCGATTGGCCCAGGCAAAATTGCCGGCCGCATTAAGGACTTCCAGATACTCTCTGCCGGGAACGGAGTCAATGGGGGCATAAACCAGTTGGGGATCCGGAACGCGGATGCGTTTGAGAAAGCGGCGGCGAAAACGATCAATGGCATCGGTCGCCACTTGATGGCCGAATCCACGTGAACCCGTATGAATCATAACGATCACTTGACCCGATTCCAGGCCGAACACATCAGCGCTGTCCGCATCAAATATGCGGTCCACAACCTGGAACTCAATGAAATGATTGCCCGATCCCAGCGACCCCAACTGACAGATTCCCCTCTCGATGGCACGTTCACTGACCGGGATCGGGGTTTGTACCGGCAGTACGCCACCGGATTCTACACAAACCAGATCCTCTTTTCTTCCGCCGAACAACTCCACGGCTGCGGCGGCTCCGCGCCGCAACAGCTGCATAAACTCCTTTTCTGTGGGGGATACCAAGCCATGACGCGACATCCCGGTAGGAATTCGGTTCAGCATGGCGTTGCCAATGGCGTCCAGTTCCGGCGCCAACTCGCGTTGGCTGAGACCTGTCACCAGGGCCCGGACGCCACAGTTAATATCATAACCAACCCCTCCGGGCAGGACAACGCCCGAGGCGGCGTCAAAGGCGGCCACGCCGCCGATGCAGAAACCGTAGCCACTATGAATATCCGGCATGGCCATGGATCGATAGCAAACCTCGGGAATACAGGCGACGTTGCGCACCTGATCAACAGAGCCGTCCGCCAAAGCCTGCCGCAAAACAGCTTCCGAGGCAAAAATTTCGACATCAACACGCATGCCCCGACGGCGGTCTCGATGGTGAAACCATCGGCCCGGGCTGATTTGCACAAACCCTCTCAAATCACTGGACTGCGATGTCATGACACTACAGCTCCACCTTGATTCGCGCTTGCCATCCCTTCAAGGCACACGCATTGCGTTAAAGAGATCGAATCGTTTCGCTTTGCGAATTGTATGCCGCAACCTCGGGACTTGCAAGCACGGACAACTTGACTCTCTCTGTAACCCTCTGTTAAGATGGGCAGGGAATTTGCCCCCGTCCATTCCGACGGGCATTGAGTTATCATGAACGGTGACTATGCCCGGGAGGCTCTCATGGAAAATGATTTACAGATCCGCGATATCCTGGAATTCGCCATCGCCATTGAAACCAATGGGTACAAGTTCTACACGGAAACGGCGAAGAAATTTTCGGGACTGAAAACCGTGCAACTCTTTCACTTCCTGGCTGAAGAGGAATTGAAACACGAACACTATTTCCGCAGCCTGATGCTTCAACAACCCGATTTTACACCCAGTTCAACCCTGACGGACGCCTATGAAATTTTTCGCGCCGATTTTCTGAATTCATTCGCCCTCGCCAATCGGGATGCGTTTGATCAAACCATTGAAGCCGTCCATTCTCTGCAGGAAGCGGTTGCGCAAGCCATTCAATTCGAAAAAGATACCGTTGTGCTGTATTCCAGTATCCGCAAGCATATCGATTCCCGGCACCACGAACAGTTGAGCTTGATCATCAACGAAGAGCTGGGTCACATCGGCCGCCTGCTGACCTTACGGGAATCAATGGATTTCGTTCCTGACACCGAGCAATATCGCTGATCCCCATGACGGCGCCAGTTTCCCCGATGCTGGAATTGGTCAATCTCGTTAAGGATTTCGATACCAAGCGTGCCGTCGACAGGGTTTCCTTTTCCCTGCAGCGTGGCCGGATCCTGGGGTTGCTGGGCCCCAACGGGGCGGGGAAAACCACCACCATCCGCATGATCATGAACATTATCGCTCCCGATTCCGGAGAAATCCGCATCCTGGGAGAACGATTTTCGGAAACACTCAAGGATCGCATCGGTTACCTGCCTGAAGAACGTGGTCTATATCGCAAAATGACGATCAAGGAGAATTTGGATTTCTTTGGCCGTTTGAAAGGCATGGACCGAAAAAAAATCACTTCCCGGGGAAACGACCTGCTTGAGGAATTCGACCTGATCCAACACCGTGAACGCCGCATGGAGGAGTTGTCCAAAGGCATGAGCCAGAAACTCCAGTTTATTATCGCCATTCTTCATACCCCGGACCTCCTGATCCTGGATGAACCCTTTTCCGGCCTCGACCCCGTCAATATCGAGAAAGTGAAAAACTGCATTCTGGAACAAAAACGCCGGCGCGTGTCCATTATTTTCTCTACCCACCTGATGGCGTACGCGGAAAAGATCGTGGATACCGTGGTCATGATCCATCAAGGCCGCAAAGTGCTCGATGGTAGCCTTTCCTCAATCCGGGCCCAACATGGGCGCCGCCTGGCACGCATTGTTTACGACGGGGAAGGCGCTTTTGTGTCCGGCCTAAACTACGTTCACTCCGTTGCCGACTACGGCAGGGAAATGGAAATCGAACTGGCAAGCGATGATTACCGGCAACGATTGTTGCGGGACCTTGTGACGCACCTGGATATTCACCATTTTGAAATGTCCGACCCTTCTTTGCACAGCATCTTTTTGCGCAAGGCGGAAATCAAATCCCAAGACGACCTGAACATGGAAGGCCGCGAATGAAAATCCTGCCGATCATTTCCCGGGAATACCGCATGATCGTAAAAAAGCGGTCGTTCCTAATCTCCACCCTGCTCACCCCGGCTTTGATGGCGGCGCTGATCTTTCTGCCCATGCTTTTCACCCGCCTGGCACGTGCCGAAAAAACCATCCATATCCTGGACTACTCCGAGGTAATGGCTGACGCCCTGATCAAAGACAGCCGCGAGAACGCTCCAACCCTGCATCTTTGCCAGGCATCAACGGCCGGCACCGCGTTTGATACCGCTATTGAAAGCTACCGTGCACCCATCCTGCAGAAAGAGGTCGACGGGGTACTCCTGATTCCCCGCGATATCCGCTCCAGCCGACAAGTGCGTTACTACGGCCGCAACATTTCCGACTTCGAGACAAATCGCTATCTGGCGGACGCGGTGGGTGCGGTTATTACGCGTCACATCCTTGATGAACAGAATATCGATCCCGAAGTGATCCGGGAAGCCACCCGGGGAATTGAGCTTGACACCTTTAAAGTCAAGCGCGAAGGCGTTTCGCGCTCCACTTCCGGGATGGACTATGCCATGTCCATGGTCATGCTGACCATCCTGTTTTCCATTATCATGGCCTACGGTCAATTGATCATGCGGGGGGTACTGGAAGAGAAAAGCAGCCGCATCGTGGAAATCCTCATCTCTTCAACCCGGGCCACTACCGTGTTCTCCGGCAAGATCCTGGGGATCGGCCTGGCCGGTCTGACCCAGGTTGCATTGTGGATTCTCATCGGCGCGGTATTCATCATGCAGTCGTCCATTCCCGTCAGTCAGGGAATGCGCGGCTTTTTTACCTTGGCCCTGGCCGGTTGGTTCGCCTTGTTCTTCGTACTGGGATATTTCATGTTCGCGATCCTGTTTTCCATTGTCGGGGCCGCGGTCAACACGGATGAGGAAGCCCAGCAGTTCGCAGCTCCGATTACCTGGCTGCTGGTTATCCCCTTTATCCTCGGCATCATGGTGACCCAGAGCCCCGACTCCATGCCCGTCATTATCGCATCTCTCATCCCCCTGTTTTCGCCCACCCTGATGTTCATGCGCATCAGCGTTTCCATGCCGCCCCTTCCCCAGGTGTTGATATCCGTGGCATTGTCTCTGGCAACCATCTGGTTCCTGGCCTGGTTGGGCGCGAAGATTTTTCGCACGGGCCTGCTTATGTACGGGAAAAAGCCGTCATTGCGGGAAGTCCTGCGCTGGGCGCGCTACCATTGATTACCGCAGGGCAGCACGGTATAGCGTCCGATTGATGTCGGCTTCCGTGACGCTTTCTCCGGGAAAAACATCCGCCCACATGCGCTGATCCTCCATGCAGAGGTAGACAGGCACCTCGTCCGATATTCGCCTGCGGATCCTTGCCAACACAGCTTGGTACATTTGCCGGCGCAAGGGACGGAAATAGCGGCTTTTGCCGTCGTAGCCACGGATCAGTTCACCGGAAAACAAACTTGATCCGGGCCGCGACAAAATGATTTCCCTCAGGGAAAGCGGGTAACGCAGGGTGCCCAGGCTCCACCATGCCAACCGATTTTCGGGAACGCGGTCCAGGATTTCATCCACCAGGGCAGGGTACCACTGTCTCCAAGCGGGAACCGCGATCATGGGATCAAAATGGACTCCCACCCGATAGCCCTTTTCCGCCACGGCCTTTAAAGCGCTCAACCGCTCGAAAAGTCCCGGGGCGCCATGTTCTTCCCGACAACACAGGGGCTCGGGATTCAATGACCAGCTGACCACCACGTTTCGCAGAACGGTTGACGCGCGCAACAGATGGTCGACTGCCGTCGACTTGGTTTTGAATTCAAACACCATCTCGGGAAAATCTTTGAATATCTCTAAAATGCAGAGCGAGTGGCCGGTTTGGGGATCCAACGCCAGCGAGTCACTGAGTTCGCCGGTACCCAGGCGCATATGCGGTTGGGTGCGGTACCTTTCAAGTTCAGATCGCAAGTCATCCACGTTGTCAAAAATCAGGGGCTCGGGATCCTGCAGGTAAACCTGAAGAATGCAGTAACTGCAATCGTAGGGACATCCCTGCAATAAATCAATGTTGTAATAGCCGCAGGAAACCGTGTCCGGAGAGCAGGGACAGCAGCGCACAAAGGGACCGGCCTGTTGAGCTTTACGCATTCTTCCCGTATGGTAACGGGTTTTGTTTACCACCGCAATCCCGTGATCATGCCTCAGTTCACTCGGCATAAAGCGTGCCAACAAGCCTGAAAAGGCCCTCAAGTTGACACTCTCCGCAAAAGGGGCTACCATGACGGCATGAAAATTCTGCGCGCAGGCGCAATCGCGCTGCTGACCGCGTTTTTGCTGTACATGTTCTTTCGCAATATCAACTTCAGCCAGGTGTGGGGAATTATCCGCCGGGTTCATCCCGGCTACCTGTTGCTGTTTTGCGCGGGGCTTCTTTTCCAGCAGGTTCTGCGCGGATATCGCTGGGCCATTCTGTTGCGTCCCCGCAAGGCCACCATCCGGGTTGTCACACTGGTGAACTTCACCATGATCGGATTCCTGATCAACACCTTGCTCCCGGGACGCATCGGTGAACCTGCCCGGGGTATTCTGGTGGCGCGCAGGGAAGGCATCAAAAGCGCCCACGGCCTGGCGTCCGTGGTACTGGAAAGACTCATTGATGCCTCGGTGGTGGTTTGTTTGTTTTTGATCTCCCTGTTGTATCTAAAGCACACATCCTCGCCCTTCATCGCGTCCCTGCGCCAAGTGGCCTGGGTGGCGTTGCCCCTTTTTATGGGGGCTTTCATCCTGTTTTACTTTATGAACCGGGAGAGCGGCTTCGCCTGGACATCCAGGCAGATCACCCGCTTGATGCGGATTCTTCCTGCACATCGACGCGAACAGGCGGCCGGTACCGTTCTGCATTTCATTCAGGGACTGCGGTTGCAATTGGGAACCCTGGATTTTATCAAGCTGACCCTATCCTCTTTTGCCGTCTGGTTGTGCACGATTCCCGTTTATTGGGCGATGTTGCGACCCATGGGAATCCAGGCCTCCTTTATCGAGGCAATGAACTACTACAGCATCCTCGCCGCCGCCGCATCCATTCCCACACCTGGAATGGCCGGCAGTCTGGACGCGGCGTCACGGGGAGCCCTGGTCAGCATCCTTGGCGCAAACCCCAACAGCGCTGTGGCATATACCCTGGTTATGCACGTATTGCTTATACTGGTGCTGGTGATTGCGGGTTTCATCGCCCTGACGGTTGAAGGGGTGAATTTGAAAGGGATCCGCCGGATCCAGGAGAAAACATGAAATGCAGTCAATGCGGCAACCTGGAAGACCGGGTGATTGAAACCCGTGAAAGTCGTGATGGATGTTACATCCGGCGCAGACGCGAATGCCTTCAATGCGGCTCGCGGTTTACCACGTACGAAAAAGTTGAGAACATTCCGGTACTCGTGGTGAAAAAAGACGGACGCCGGGAACCATTCAACATGGATAAAATCCGCAAAGGTCTGTACCGGGCCGTGGAAAAACGCCCGTTGTCAACCAAGCAGATCGAACAATTGGCCAGCCAGGTAGAAAACCTGGTGACCTCTTCGGAAAAAGAGGTCTCCACAAAAGAGATCGGCGAACAGATCATGTCCCGCCTTAAACGCATGGATAAGGTGGCATATGTGCGTTTCGCTTCGGTATACCTGGATTTTAAAAGTCTGGAGGAGTTTCTTTCAGAACTCCACAATCTCTTGCAGAAGGAGGAATAGATGGCAAAAAAAACCCTGATCGTTCAGGGCATCCGCCCCAACGAAAAGTTTTCCTCCGGCTTCAGCACCCACGTGGACTGGGAGCCCAGAACAAACATCGTTGCCTGCAGGGCGGTATTGATCATCGAACTGGAGTTGCCCGGAGTGGTGCGGGAAGATATCAGTATCGTGCTTGAAAACGAGCGGGAACTGGTCATCCGCGGCACCAAGCCCAAACCCGTGATCAACGAACCGCAAGTGGCTTACTACTTGTTCGAACGTGAATTCGGACAGTTCTACAAACGCATCGACATCGACTTTCCCCTGGATATCGAGCAAATTGAATCCGAGATTCAAAACGGCGTCCTCACGGTTCGTATCCCCAGGAAGCCGCGCAGGAAGGTCTCTATATCCGTTGAGTAGCGAGGCAAATATGGCTGAAGAGAAACCCAAAAATCCCGAACCAGCTGAAGTGGAATCCGATACGGACGGTTCTACGGCGAGCCTGCAGATTCCCGATGAACTGCCGGTGCTTATCCTGCGCGACATTGTGGTATTCCCTTTTATGATCGTACCGCTCTACGTGGGAAGACCGAAATCCAAGCGAGCCGTCGATCATTCACTGAACTCAGACCGCATGATCCTGTTGCTGACTCAGAAGCAGGCGGAAGTGGAAGATCCCGCGCCGGACGAAATGTACCTCACCGGAACCGCGGCCCTGATCGTGCGCATGCTCAAACTACCCGACACCCGCATGCGCGTACTGGTTCAGGGAATCGCTCGCGTACGCGTAAAAGCAATCCGCGATGACGGGCAGATGCGGATTGCCGACATTGCGGTCATAGAGGATGCGGATCCGGAAAACTTGTCGATTCGTGACCAGGCGCTGATTCGCAATGTGCGCGAGAAATTCGAGCAGATGGCCAAATTGGGCAAACAAATTCCCAATGAAATCCTCGTGGTCACGGAAAACATAGACGAACCGGGTAAACTGGCCGATATCATTGCATCCAACCTGAACCTCAAGATTCCCCAATCGCAGAAGGTACTGGACGAAATCAACAGCATGGTGCGTTTGCAAAACGTCCACGAATACTTGAACTACGAACTCGAGATGCTCAGCATTCAAAACCAGATCAACCTGAAAGCCCAGGGCGAAATGGACAAGAACCAGCGCGAGTACTTTTTGCGTCAACAACTCAAGGCCATTCAGAAAGAACTGGGCGAAGAAAGCGAAAACGCTGATGAAATTCGCGAGTACATTCAGCGCATGGAGGACGCCAATCTGCCGGATAACGCACGCCTGGAAGTGGAAAAAAACATTGAGCGCCTGGGAAAAATGCACCCCGAGTCAGCAGAAAGCACGGTGGTGCGCAATTACCTCGACTGGATGCTGGACCTGCCCTGGAATCGCTCAACCCGCGACACGTTGAATCTGAAAAAGGCCGCCCGCATCCTCAACCAGGACCATTACGGCCTGGAAAAGGTCAAGCAGCGGATTCTGGAGTACCTCAGCGTACGCAAGCTGACCTCCAGCGCCCACGGCCCGATTCTATGTTTCGTCGGTCCTCCCGGTGTGGGTAAAACTTCGCTGGGTCGATCCGTCGCCCGGGCGTTGAACAAGAAATTCGTGCGCATCTCCCTGGGAGGTGTGCGCGACGAAGCGGAAATCCGGGGACATCGGCGCACCTATGTGGGAGCGCTGCCGGGAAAGATCATCCAGGAATTGCGGCGTGCAAACGCCAACAACCCGGTGTTCATGATGGACGAAGTGGACAAGATCGGGGCGGACTTCCGCGGGGATCCCTCGTCCGCCCTGCTGGAAGTGCTGGACCCGGAGCAGAACAACGCCTTTATCGACCATTACCTGGGCGTGGCGTTTGACCTGTCACGGGTGATGTTCATCACCACGGCCAACATCTTGGAGCCCATCCAACCCGCATTCCGCGACCGCATGGAGATCATTCATCTTCACGGCTATACGGAAGAAGAAAAACTCGAGATCGCAAAACGTCACCTGATTCCCCGCCAGGTAAGCGAAAACGGATTGAGTGGAGATTTGCTCCGTTTTACTCCGGGGGCCATCACGGGCTTGATCCGCTACTACACCCGCGAAGCCGGTGTCCGCAACCTGGAGCGGGAAATCGGTAATATCTGCCGCAAAATCGCCTATGCCGTATCGTTGAAAAAGCACAAGTTGTACAAGATCACGGCTCGAAATCTGGAAAAATACGCCGGCCCCGCAAAACTGTTCAAAGACCAGCTTCTGGATAAGGATGCGGTCGGAGTGGCAACCGGTATGGCCTGGACGCCTTATGGCGGAGACCTGCTTTTTATTGAAGTCAAACTGATTCCCGGAAAAGGCAAACTGATTTTGACCGGTTCGCTGGGAGAAGTGATGAAGGAATCCGCCACCGCGGCTCTCAGTTTCCTGAAAGCCAGTTCAAAAGCACTGGGATTGGACCCGGGTGACTTTGAAACCAAGGATATCCACATCCATGTTCCCGAGGGAGGCATCCCCAAGGACGGACCTTCGGCAGGCATCACTTTAACCACGGCGCTGTGTTCAGCTTATCTGGGGGTGCCTGTCCGCAAAGATGTATCCATGACCGGGGAGATCACCTTGCGCGGCAAGGTGCTGCCCGTAGGCGGTATCAAGCAAAAGGTTCTGGCGGCACGCCGGGCGGGGATCCAACAAGTACTGCTGCCCGAGGAAAACCGCAAAGACCTGGCCGAGATGAAGGCGGTGGAACAAAAGGGCATTCAATTCCATTTCATTGCCCACATTGAAGACGCCGTCAACCTGGCATTGGTCCGGAATGTTTTTTAATGGATGAAGAGCAACTGGTCCGTTTCCTGCAGCGCAAGTTCTCTTTTCCGAACGGACGCGGGATCGGTGACGACGCGTCCGCGCAGCGAATCAACCCTTCCGCGACTTGGGGTTCGCGCATCGTTGCCAAAGACCTGTTTGTGGAAGGCACCCATTTCAACCTGCACCATTACAGCCTTGCCCAGGCCGCGGAAAAATCCGTGGGTGCAAACGTCAGTGACATGGCGGCCATGGGGGGGAGGGGGATGGAGATCTACCTGGGACTCGGCGTTCCTTCCCGGGCCCGAACAAGCGATTTAGAGGCTGTGTTCAGCGGCATTCACAAGGCCTGCCGGCGCTGGAGACTGCGGCTGGGGGGCGGCGATGTCTCAAAGGCGCCCTGCTGGTTTTTTTCGGTCACAATCCTGGGGCATGCTTTGCGCCCGGTTTTTCGCGACCGCGCCCAAGACGGCGACCTGATTGGACTGGTGGGACGCATTGGCGAGTCCGCGCTGGGGTTGGCGCTGTTGCAGCGCAACACACCGGATTCCTTTTATACCCGCAGGCATATTCAGGTGAATCTCCATTTAGGAGCCGCTGAGGAACTGGGACGGGTGGCCTCCGCCATGATCGACGTGTCCGACGGGCTGCTCAAAGACCTTTCCCGCATTCTCTCCGCTTCCCAAGTGGGCGCGGAAATCCACATAGAGAACCTGCCGATCACGCGAAGAATGAAGGCCTGCTGCCGGCAACACGACCTGGACGCGCAACAACTGGCATTGACCGGCGGAGAAGACTACGCCCTGTTGTGTTGCATTCCGCCACAACGGCTGAAGCTGCTGAAGGGAAACGGCGAGCGCTTGCGGATCATCGGGCGCATCCGCAGCTCACCACAAAGGTTAACCTGTTTGCTAAACGGCCGCACGCAGGAGATACCGGCAGGCGGATACGACCATTTATCGAACAACTTAAGCGATAGCCGCGAAAGCCCGGAGTTTGACAATCCCAGGTAATTGGTGTATACAGAGACGGAATGAAAAAGCCTTTGCTGCGGATTTTAATCTGTGGATTGATTGTATCCGGATTGTTGCCGGGCCAGGATGATTATCTCAAGATCACCGCCACCACAAGTCCCGAGGTCATACGCCAGGGAGAAGAGGGTGCGCTGACACTCAAGATTCAGCCCAAAGCGGGACTGCGAATTTCGTCAGCCCCGGAATTCGTTATCAAACTGAATGAAAACACCAACCTCACCTTTTCCAAGTATTTTTTTACCGCCTCTGAGCTGGATTTTGAGACCGAACAGGAAGGCGAAATCATTTATCTGGCTCTCGACAAGGAAATCACCATCCCTTTTAAGGTCAATGGAAACTCGTTGATCGGCAAACAGCAGATCCTGGGTGAAGTTCAATTCACCGCGGTGTTTACGGACCGCTGGTCTGTAAAAACCTTTCAAAGATTCGGAACCGGTTTTCGTTCACTGCGCAGCAGGAATCCCGCCCCACAAAGATAAAGGCGGATCGCTACGATAGATGAGATCGGGTGCAACATTTAAGCGCAAGCAACCAGTTGGAGAAAAAAATGGACGTGTTTGATAAGTGCATGACTTATACCCGCGCGGAAGAAGCCCAGAACAGTGGAATGTATCCCTATTTTACTGAGATACAGGACGTGGACGGCAATTACGTCTGGGTGGATGGCAAACGCATTCTTATGGTGGGTTCAAACAACTACCTGGGACTTTTCGACAACGAGCGCATCAAAGCCGCCGTAATCGATGCCGTCCAGAAATACGGGTCATCCACTTGTGGTTCACGTTTCCTCAACGGCACGTATTCTCTCCATGTGGAACTGGAAAAACGCATCGCTGAATTCATGCAAAAAGAGGAAGCCCTCTGCTTCAGTACCGGCATGCAGACCAATCTCGGCGTGATTTCCGCCCTGGCCGGTCGCAGTGATGTGATTCTGATCGACCGCAGGGTCCATGCGTCGATTGTAGACGGAACCCGCCTGTCTTTCGCCAACGTGGTGAAATTCCGCCACAACGACATGCGGGATCTGGAAGAAAAACTGCGGCGCCTGCCGCAAGACAAGGGACGACTGATCATCGTGGACGGCGTATTCAGCATGGAGGGCGACCTTGCCAATATCCCCGAATTGGTGCGCCTGAAAAAGAAATACAATGCCCGGCTAATGGTTGACGACGCCCACAGCGTCGGCATTATGGGCAAGAGGGGGCGCGGTACCGCCGAACATTTCGACCTGCTGGACGAAGCCGACCTGGTCATGACCACCTTTTCAAAGGCCTTTGCATCCCTTGGGGGATTTGTGGTGGGAAGCAGCAAGGTGATTCAATATATCCGCCACCATTCCCGGGCCCTGATTTTTTCCGCTTCCATCACACCCGCTTCGCTGGCTGCAGCCGGCGAGGCGCTTGAAATCATTCAAACCGAGCCCTGGCGCCGGGAACGTTTATGGCAGATCAGCGAAACCATGAACCGTGAACTCAGCGCCATGGGATACCATACGGGCAACACCGAAACCCCGATTATCCCGGTTTTCGTCCATGATGAGGAAAAAACGTTTCAATTGTGGTATTTTTTGCGGAATTTCGGGATTTTCACCAATCCCGTAATCGCGCCGGCTGTTCCGCCTGAGGATGCCTTGATCCGCACATCGTTTACCGCCACCCATACCGATGAAGACCTGAATTTCATTCTGCGCGGCTTCCGCGAGGGCGGCAAGGCCATCGGGATCATCTGAAACCGGTCCCTGCGGTGGACATCTCCGCGGTTGTCGTTAGTTTCAACAGCCGGGATTTTCTTTCAGACAACCTGGACACCCTGCAGGCTCAATCCCCCCCTTTCTCACACATCATTGTGGTGGACAACCATTCCACTGACGGTTCCCGGGAAATAATCCCAAATCGACCCGGAATTGAAGCCTGCCTGCTGGAAGCCAATATCGGTTACGCGGCGGCGGCCAATCTGGGGATCGCGCGCTGTGAATCCCAACTGGTACTGGTGGCCAACGCGGACATTCGCCTGGAGCAGGAATTCACCCGGGCCGTCCTGAACCACATGGAGCGATATCCCGACACCGGGCTCCTCTCTCCACTGATCTTGCGTTTTGACGGAGTCACAGTCGATTCAGCCGGCCAGGATTGCTCATTGGCCTTTTATCCCCGCGAAAGGGGATACGGCAAACCCTTGAGCCGGGTTAATATCGAGGCGGGACAAGTGTTCTCAGTTTGCGGTGCCGCCACGGTGATCAACCGGCGGGCGTTTAAAAAAGTCGTAAAGGATAACCGCTATTACGACGAGGATTTCTTTATGTTCTGGGAAGATTTCGACCTGGGGTGGACCGCCGCGGAAGTCGGGATTCCCGTACGCGTTGAACCGCACGCCCGCGTGTATCATTTTCGCAGTGCCACCCTGGAAACCGGCTTCCGCCGCCGCATCGCCCTGTCACTGGCAAGACCGCCCCGGTTGCGATACCTCCTAGTCAAAAACCGTTACTTGACCTTAATCAAACACTTCCGCTGGCGACGTCATTGGCGCCGACTCCCGGCGATTTTGCTGCGGGATTTTCTCTGGACCGGAATTTTGACAATCACCGACCCGCGAATTATAATCCGGCTTCTAAGATCCGGCCCGCAGTTTCGCCGGGCACGAAAAAAGAGACGCGCGATATCGGACCCTTCAGCATGAACACGGTCATACAAATCCTGGCTTTTTGCCTGGCCCTGCTTCTTTCACTCTACGGAACTCCCATTGCCCGCCGCGTGGCTTACCGTTACGGTATCCTGGATAATCCGGACGGGCGTTTGAAAACCCATCATGCGCCGATCCCCTATCTCGGCGGCATCATAGTTTTTTTCGCCATGATCCTGCCGCTGAGCCTATTATTTGACTTCAGCCGTGAACTCCTCGGCCTGCTGTTTGCGGCAACCATCCTATTGATGGTCGGTTTATTTGATGATTTAAAAGCGCTCACCCCGGGGATCAAATTCTTTTTTCAGATCGTTGCCACCGTTATCCTGCTGAAAAGCGGAATCCGGCTGCAATTGTCTTTCATGCAACCCTGGCTGAACTACCTGCTCTCGTTCCTGTGGATTCTTTCCTTAATCAACGCATACAACATTATCGACATTATGGACGGATTGGCCACTTCCTGCGCGCTTCCCGCCACCCTGATGATCTTTACCCTGGCCGAACTCAACGGCAACCACATGGTTGCCATTATCGCCGTTTCCCTGGCGGGGAGTCTGATCGGCTTCCTGTATTTCAACTGGGCGCCGGCCACCATTTATTTAGGGGATTCGGGCAGCATGGTAATCGGCATGATGATCGGATCCCTGGTGATCATGATCGACCACACAAGGCACAACGACCTCGGTTTCTTGTCCGCGCTGTTCGTGGTCGCCGTTCCCGTGTTTGATCTGGCTTATGTGTTCCTTCAGCGTTTGGCAAAAAAACGCTCCCCTTTTCTCGGCAGCCCGGATCACCTGGCCTTGCGATTGCGCAAAAAACTTTGCCTGAGTTCCTCGCAAACCACTTTTTTTCTGGCCAGCCTGCAGTCTGTTTTGTGGGTTCCGGTGATTCTGAATTACTACGGCGGCATCTGGACCGCAGTGATCACCACGATCACCCTGGTGCTTTTTTTCGCCATGCTGGGACTATGGCTGGCGGATGAACCCATGCCATGACGAAACACACGGAAGTCCTGATTATCGGGGGAGGCATCAGCGGATCCACCGCCGCTCACTTTTTGCGCCGGCCCTGGCAGCTTCTGGAACGGGAACCCGTACTCGGGGGGCTGTCCACCCAATACCGTTCCAACGATTTCTGGTTTGATTACGGCGGGCACTACTTTCATTTCCTGCACGCCTTGCCCATTCAGTCGCACCTGACCACAAGCGCGCCATTCAAGCGCTATGTCCGCCGCTCCAAAGTGCGCATTTTTGACCGCCTGATCCCTTTCCCCCTGCAAAGCCACCTGGAATCACTGCCTGCAACATGGCGGCACCGGATTGTGCGCGAACTGGCAACCCCGGGAGCAGCCCCGGGAAACTCGCTTGGCTCGGGTCTTCGTGCTACTTTCGGATCCACCCTCTATCAAATCTTTTTTTATCCTTTTCTTTCCAAGTATTACGACACGGACCCGGACGCACTCGCTTCCGGAATGGAGAAAGGCTCCATACCCCAGCCCCGGCCCGATACCGCGACCCTGAAGCGAGACAAAAAGCCCCAGGGCTACAATCCCGAGTTTTTCTATCCCGTCGGCGGACTACGCCTTTTCTGGAAAAAGTACGAAGCCCCCCTGATGTCTTCAGTCCGCCTGAGCGAACCCGCAATCTCTGTTGACCTGACGCGCCGGCGCGTGGAAACCCGCAGCAACACCTACACATTCTCCCGCCTGATCAACACCATCCCCCTGCCGCAATTCCTGTCCCTGCTCAACGGTTTCCCGGCAAATCCCAATCCACCCGGGGCCCTCATCCACGCCTCCACCCGCGTAACCAACATGGTGTTGGCCGTACGCCGACGCCGTTTTCACTGGGTTTACCTGCCGGAAACCATCCATCCCTACTACCGCATGGGATACTACCCGGGGGCAGGGGCCTGCAAGATCTACCTGGAACAAAGCGTGCCATTGAACACGCGCATGGGTGAAAAGGAAAGCGACGCGTCGCATCTTCTCCAACAATTGGGCGTCATCCACGACCGGGAAGAGATCCTCTATGTTTCGCAACGCACCATCCCCATATCCTATGTGCTTTTTAACCAATCCTGGTTTCATACGGTCCCGGAAATACTGCAACGCCTGAAAGAGAAAGGGGTGTATTCGATTGGCCGATACGGGAGTTGGAACTACTCTTCCATGGCCGAAGATGCCTTAACCGCCAGGAACACGGCCCTGGCGATCAATCGCGAAATGTCTTGAATTCCCGCCTGTAACCGGGTAGGCTACAGCCAATGGCGAAAGCAACCGTGGTTCACCTCATCACCAAACTTGAGCTCGGCGGGGCACAACGCAACACCCTGTTAACCGTTGAAAGATTGCCCCGATATGGATTTTCCTGCCAGATCTGGTACGGCCCCGGGGGATTGTTGACGCCCCGGGCGCAAAAACTGGCGCGGAACAGGCAGATAAACCAATTGCAACGATCCCTTCGCCCCTGGAAGGACCGGGCCGCGCTACGGCAGCTTGTAGAGCTTTTGCGTCAACTCAATCCCGATATCCTGCACACCCACTCCTCCAAGGCCGGATTTCTCGGGCGCCTGGCCGCATCGCGCTGCAAAGTGCCGGTGGTGATCCATTCCGTGCACGGTTTTCCCTTTTCGCCGTTGCAACCGCTTCCGCAACAGTGGATTCTCATGGGCGCCGAGAAAATGGCTGCCCGCTGGACCCGCCATTACATTTTTGTCTCCAGGGCGGATCAGCAAACAGCCCTGCGTTTGGGGCTGTGCGGGAAAAACCATTCGTTGATCCGCAGCGGTTTTGAATTGGAACCTTTTTATCCCCATCCGCAACGGCGCAAAGAGGTCCGCAGACGATTTCAGCTTGGTGACAAGGCGCTCGCCATTGGTGTTGTGGCCCCTTTCAAACCCCAGAAAAACCTGTTGCAAGTGGTGGAAGTGGCCAAAATGGTCTGCGCCCATGAACCCGGGGCCGTTTTCTTTCTGGCCGGTGATGGCGCTCTTCGTTCCCGCCTGGAGAGCGCTGTCGGGCGTGCGGGTTTGCAATCCAGCTTTCGCATGCCCGGCTTCCTTCACGATTTGTCCACGGTGATGGACGCGTTCGACCTGGGATTGAGTACCGCTCTATGGGAAGGGTTGCCCCAGAGTCTTGTGCAGATGCGCCTGAAACAACTTCCCGTTGTGGCATCGCGCATTCCAGGAAACAGCGAAGTGATCCGACACGGTGAAAACGGCTTTTTGGCGGCACCGAAAGACACGGCCGAGTACGTGCGCCACATTCTTCAACTGAGCGGGAATCCCGGGCTTCGCAAAAGACTCGGCCAAGTCCCGGAAGATTTTTCCGCCTGGGATGCGGAACACATGGTCCAATCCCAGGCCCACTTGTACGATCAATTGCTTAGCAATAGCACCCACTCATAAGCCGACCCAGAAAAATCCGCAAAAAACCTCAGATAACGAACCTGGTTGTCCTAATCCGTTACTGTAACGCTTTTTCCCGGAACTTCCGCGCGGAAGCGATTGTCGTACATGCCTTCCGCAAGAGTCGGCGGCAACACGTATTCACCCGGAACCACCGCGGTTAGTTTCACCACGAAGTCCAGGTGTTCCCGGTCCAGGTCAAAGAACCAGATGACCCGGTCATCACGGATATCAAGGTACTCTTCCCGGTTGACGCGAAAGCCCTCCATCCACGCCGGCAACTCGTCCCCGGACAATCTCAGGTTGTCGATTTCCCACCCGGACGGCATCACCTGAACCAGTGCCAAGTTGCGAATCCGCTGCTTTCTTTCCCAAGTGGACTTGATGCGGAAGTGGCCCCAGAAAGAGGTTCCTTGAGCCAACCGGCCGGGATCCAGGGGAACACCCGTGCTGTCCAGCCAGCGAACCTCTACATCCAGGTTGCTGGCTTCCGCTTGCGCAATCGGTTTCAAAGGTACACCGTTCCACTCGACACTGGCAAAACAACGACTGCTTTCGGTTTTGGGACTGAAGTGCACCGTGGCCTTTCCGCCGAAACCCTTTTCCAGCGAAAAAACGATGCGCTGTTCGCGCGCGGAGAACGCCCGCTCGCCGCCGTCGGGAAACTGCACGCGGCCGTCCAGCAATGGAAGCTCCCCGGTCAGTTTTTCACCCCGCGAACGCACGTACTTTCCCACCCCCAGCAGGGCATAACCCAGTGTCTGGGTGGAATGCCAGGTATCCTCCGACAACTCCTCCACCAGTTCATCGTAAAGCTTGTCCGCTTCGCCCCAGCGTTTCATGTGGGTCGCCTGTTCGAGAATAACCGCTTTATCGCGCAGCCGCGATCCGAATGTTTCCCCGGGATCCGCGTACGGATTTACGCGCGTACCGGCCCGGGACAGGATCTCTTTGGCAATCTTGGGCTTGCCCGCGAGGTCATAACAAGATGCCAGCATCCACTTTTCCACATCCTGCATGTCTTTTTGGCTGTTTTCGTACAGAAAGTTCAGCGCGCTCCAGGGGGTTTTGCCCGCCAGAGACAATACGTATACTCGATACAACCGGGTCATCAGGTCATCCGTCGTGGTTTGGGAACGTTGCGAATCAAAATTCATCCAGGACGACAGCAGGTCCGCGGGAACATGGTATCCCAGTTTCTTGGCCTCAACCAGGAAATGGCCGGCGTAAGTGGTCCCCCAAACAGATAATTGGCGGGAACCCGGCCAGAAAGAGAAACCCCCGGAAGGCAGCAGGAACTTCTTTAGCCGCTGAATGGCGGAGTTGATGTTTTCATCCACCTCACGGCGATCCTTCCCCTCGGCTTGAACAAAATCGAGCAGCATGAGCTGGGGAAACACAGCCGAAATGGTTTGCTCAATGCACCCATACGGATAGTGCATCAGCCATGCCATGCGATGCTGCAGTTGCAGGCGCGGCCGGCTGGACAGGGACAGAACCGCCTGGTTGGTACCGGGGATACCGTCTCCCGGGATCTCCAGGGTCAGGGAGCTTCCCGGCTTGGTTTCCCGCACCATGATCCGGGATATTCGCGGGGAATAGGGGCGCACCTGGATGTCGGCCGCATGTTCGGCCTGGTGTTTTTTTGACCTGGCCGCAATGCGGATTTGCGCTGTACCCGTAGCCGGGCGAACTCGAACGCGGAAATAGGTGTCTTGCTCGCCGGGCGCCTGGAATTGAAGCTTTCTTTCCTGCGGGGGCAGAACGTCCACCGGACCGGAAGCCTCCAGTTTTACAGCTACATTTCGAATGCCTTTTTCCATGGCAAAAACCGTCACCGGCACGGTAAACAGGTCTTCCGGACCCAGCAGTCTCGGCATGGTGGGCATCACCATCAAGGGTGTGCGCACGGGAACGGATCGCTGGGCCGACCCGTACCTGTGACCCGTTGCACAAACCGCCATAATTCGTACGGCCCCGATATAGTCGGGCATTTGCAGTGAAATCCGGGCTTCCCCGGCCTCATTGGTCATTACCGGTCCGTGGAACAGCGCCACCGGGGGGAACCGTTTCTTTTCACCGGGTTGCAACTGGGACTCCCGATAAGCTTCGGCCATGTCGCCGCCGATGGAAAAGAGGCGGAACAAGTCGCCTTTGCGGGTTCCCATGACATGGGAGTACAGATCATAGGTTTTGGTACTCAACCCCTCTTTGGCAAAGAAAAACGCCCATGGGTCCGGTGAAGGAAAGTCGGTCAAACTCAACAATCCTTCGTCGACAACCGCCAATACCACTTGAGTGGCCGTGCGATCTTTGGTTTTGACGACAACGTTGAATTCCTTTCCGGACGGTAATTCGTCCGCCACATCCAGTTCCAATTCCTGGCGCGTGGAAGGATCGTTAACCATCAGGGGAATCACCCCGTACATGCGCAAGGGGCGGTCGTTCTCGCCCTGTTCCAGCGGTTGAACCAGAGCCACGGAAACATAGGCGTTGGGCTGCATATCCGCGCTCACGGGAATGCGAAAACCGGTTTGTCCCTTGGTGTCCGTCGCCATGGAAAAGCGGCGCAATATGCGACCGCCTTTTTCAACCGCCACCAGCAAGCGACCGGAAACAGGGGTTTCCACGGATATCTCCGCGATATCACCCGGAGAAAAGATCTTGTCCGCGCAATGTATTTCCAATACACCGGCGTTTTCCAACTCCGCCGGGGCGTCTCCCCAATGATAAGAACTGAAAAACACGCCGGCGACATGCCCGCCCGGAGCGGCATCGCGTATCTCTAAAAAGTACTCACCACGCGAATCGGGCGTAAAAACCAGGTCGGCCGTTGTCGTCGTACTGCCGAGTTCGCCGTTTTTGATTTCCCGGGTGTGGGAATCTTTTTTAAAACGGGTGCGGAACTCATCGCGGGAATCGTATTCCCACCACCAGTAGCGGGAGTTGCGCAACACCCGGTACGTCAACTTGCGACCGGATACCGACCGCCCCTGGGGGTCTACCAGAGCAACACGGAATCCCAGAGGCGCTCCCACGCGGGCATATGCACCGCTTCCCGGCACTTCGATCCCGACGTAGCGGGAAAAGGGATCCAGGGGAACAGAAACAGTGCGCCGCGAAGCACGTCCGCCCTTTTCCTGCACATTGGCGATCAGGGTTACGGCCAAGCCTCCGGGGGCACCCGAAACATCCGGCAGTTTCCACTCCGCTACGGTTTCCCCCTGGTCGTTCAGCTTTTGTTCAAAAATCGTGGCTTCGTGAGCGCGAAAGCGAATCGCCTGGTTGGAAAACACCATTTTGGAAAAGGCCGGCGGCGACAATGGGCGTTCAGCGATGCGCGCCGTTACTTGCGCCGGCATATTGCGCGCGGGACTGCCGAACAGGTACTTGGCCGAAAGCTTGAAACGCAATGATCCTGATTCAGCATCCAGCCGCTCAGGCAGATTCGTATACTCGACTTTCAGCCGAAACGGAACCACGGTTTCAATGCGCACGGTGTGAAAAACGGTTTGATCGCCCACTTTGATGCCGGCACGCCAGTTTCCCGTCAGGTCTTCCGGCCGGGTCTGAATATCAAAACGGTAGAAACCGTCCTTGCCCGTCTTGTTGGTGATGCGATAAACCGGTTGTTGACGCGGATTTGACAAAGTCAACGTAACCGGATGGTTATCGGGGAAAGTCTGGTCCTCGTTGCGTGCGATAATGGCCAGATGCACCGTGTCCCCCGGCCGGTAAACCCCCCGGTCCGTAAACACGAAGACACGGCCCCCGGCGGCGTCGGGCTGAACGCCGCCAACGTTAAAGCCGGAGAGGTTCCATTGCATCTCTTTCAGGGAAAGCACACTGCGCTGGAGGTCTTTTTCGCCTTCAACATAGAAAGGCTCCCCCGCTACGCCCGACAACAACAACTCACCGTCGCTGTTGGTGAAGCCTTCCGCCAGGGCCTGGTGTTGATACGAACGCAAAGTGACGCGAACGCCTTTCAGGGGGCGGGCTGTGCGCAAATCGAGCGCCCAGACCAGGTGGCCGTGTTTGCCGGCTTTGTAAACCAAGCCGATATCACTCTGGATCAACGCCTTGGACACGCGTCCGTGACGATAGAGATATCCGTGGGAATGGGGATTGGAATAATACTCCGGACCGTAATAGTATTGCTGTTTCGGCTTGGGTCCGTTATACAGCATGTCTTTTTTGTTAAAAGAGAGTTCCACCAGGAAAATTCCCTTTTCGCCATTGGGGATCAATTTGGACAGGTCCAATTCGTGGGTCAGCCAGCGGTTTTTGACATCCCCGATCGCCAGCTCTTTGGATGCCAGGGGCATGCCGACCCGTTCAATCTGGTAACTGTTGAATTCCTCGTTGCGCTCCTTGCGTGAGGTCAGTTCTTCCGTCTGCAAAAACTGTCCCAGGTTCGACTCAAAAACCTTTTTGATTTCCACCTTCACTTGGGACAGATTTATACTACGGAAGTAGAGTTTGCGGTTCAGAATGGACGTCATGAACACACCATCACTTTCAAAGGCGATCCGGGGTTTCTGGTCGGCAAACCACAACTCACGTTGCACCGCCTTGTCCATGCGCGTGCCCCATATGCTGCGGATGCCGCTGACTTCCAGAACATAGCGTTTGCCGTACACGAGGTCCCCGCCGACAAACACCGATTTTCCCGTCACCTGATGGGTCAGGGAAACCGGCGTTTGGGTATCTTCGCCTTTTGCACGCATGCGGATCAGGCCCGCCAATTCCGCGTCGGCATCAACCGGATCAGAAAATTTCAGTTCCAGAGCCAGCCCCTTGCCCTGCTCGATCTCCAGCACGTCTTCCAGACTGAAGCGGCCCACTGGATTCAACGCATAGTCGCGACGGTAATTTCCCGAAAGTTCCAAAGTCTCCCTTTCCACGGTCAACGCGTACACGCGGCGTGAATCAGGGCGTTCCAGATCACGGGAATGGAAACTGAACCGGGTATTTTCTTGCGCGGGGTCCCATTGCAGGGGAATCACATTACCGTCACGATTCAGTTTCACGGCCGTGCGCACGGTTTCTGCTTCAGCGGGTTCGGTCAGCGTGATTTCCCCGCGAAAAACGACGAACCGGGGATCACGGCGTTCGACCGGATAAAAATCAGCCGTGATCTGGCTGATTTCCCGTCCGCCCACCCTGAATTTGAAAATAACAGGTTGGCGTTGCGCCCATTCCGGGTTTACTGCGCCAAGATTCAATTTGCCCGTAAACCCGGTGCGCATCGGTAACGGAGAGTTCGGTTGAAAAATCAGCGTAGCCGCATCTTGCCACCGGGACCCGCCCGAAATGGCCGGCGAAAAATGGAAGGGATCCGGTGTTTGTACGCCGCCGACCTGGTTCTGCTCCACTACGGGAACGGAAAAACGGACCAGGATGGAATCACTGGTAGAGAGGATTCCGCCGCTGATGCGCGTGATCAGATCTGCCGGCGGTTCAGACAGACCCTTTTTCTCTGCTGAATCCGGCTTTCCCGAGCAGGTGCAAAAAGCGGCTACCAACAGGATGGCGAGGCCGCTACGCCAAAATATTTGCCAATCCAAAACCCAACTCCTGGGCGACCGAACCGCTCTATACATGATCCACCTCCATTGGAAAATTAACGTATTCGATTATACGGCAAAAATCAAACCGGAAGCAAAAAAAACAACAGTTAATTCAAAACCCGAAGCCGACGCCAGGCCACTGGTGACGCGGCCGAAGCAAACCAATCCACCCCTTCCAGAACCATATCAAAACGCAACCAGTAATGGCCCGGCTTTTCAATAGCGGGAAGGGTGATGGACAAAACGTCCTTTTCTTTGGCGGACAAGGATTTGCGTAGAAAGGCCCTGGCGTAATTCAATTCCAGCATGCCGCGATGATTGTCGTGAAGCTGGGCCCCCAAGCGAACCAGGCGCCGTCCGGAACGGGAATTGTGCCGCCACAGCGCCCCGCCAATGTTTTTCACCTGCACCGGGATTACGGTTTCCCTTTCGGAAGAGGCAAGGATGGTTTCGCGGGGAGGGCGGATTCGCGCCAAAAAACGCTTGCAGGGGATCGCGTTGCCGATCTGGCTGGAATCCCAGATTTCATGGCGAATGCGCCGCCAGGCCCTGCTTTTAAAGAGAAAACGCCGCGAATAGGCTTCCGGAGGATGGTCGGTGATCTCCCAGGTCAAGCGATCCACCCCGATTTCAGCGGCCATGCGCCGGGCTGCCTGCATTTGCGGTTTTTTATCGTTCCAGCGGAACAGGATGTAGCGCCAGTTGATAAACGGTACTTCGTGTGCGGCCTGATTGCGCAAGACCACAAATTGAGACATGATGCGCATCAGCTTCTCAAAATCCCCACCGCAACGATACTTAACGTACGTTTCCGGGTCTGCTCCGTCCACACTGAAGGTGATCTCATCCATTCCCGCGGCCACCAGGCGCTCAATTTTCTCCCAAGTCAACACCAAACCGTTGGTGCTGGAATAAACATAAATATGGGGATATCGGGCTTTCACGTATTCGATCATATCAACGGCCCGGGGATGCATAAACGGATCACCGTAGTTAAAGAAGTCCAGCCGGATCAATTCGGGTCCGACTTCATCCATCAGGCGCTTGAACGCGTCCAGGGGAAAACGCGAACGCCGGCGGGTGCGGTGGATTCCAGATTCCCGGTTGCAAACGGCTCGAAAACAGGACAGGTTACACTGGATTGTGGGCTCAAAAAAAAGGCGCGGCAATCGTTCGAGCGTTTCCGGCCGCTGCGGAGGTGCCACACCCTCCGGCAGGCGTTGCTTCAGACCGCATTCATCACAGAAACAACAATGGCCTTCATTGAGATCGTGACGAATCTGCCTCACCAAGGGAGAATTCCAGATCTCTTTTATCGATTGATGTTCCAGGTCGCCGACGGGACGGCGCCCGTAGGGATCGGCGCAGCCGCACACCACCTTGCCGTCACATAGCACCACCAACTGATTGAACACCCAGTCACAGGAAAAACGATAGTCACGGCTGCATTCGTGAAAATTCACTTTCTCGTCGCGTGAATCATGCTGGGGCATGAAACACTAATATCAGAAAGCCGGGTTAACGGCAAGCTCACGGGGTTATTGCTTTTTGCGCGCGAATCATATATTTTCTATGCATGAAACGGGTCATGACGCTTCCGAACATCCTTAGTGGAATGCGCCTGCTCCTGATTCCGCTGGTGTTTTTCTGGATTCTGAACTTCACGATCGGGCGCTATTTTTGGCTGCTTTTTGTGTACGCCTTTGCCTTGGGGCTCGATTTTTTGGACGGCTACTTCGCGCGAAAATTTTCCCTGGAATCGGAGTTGGGCAAAATACTGGATCCTCTGGCCGACAAATTGTTGACCTTGTTTTCGATTGTGGCCTTGAGTATCGTGGCGGATTTTCCGCTCTGGCTCACCATTCCAATCATAACGCGCGACACAGTAATACTGCTGGTATCATCGGTAATGTACAAGAAAAAGCATTTGATTAAAGGCTCGATCGCGCTTGGAAAAATCACCTTTTTTCTGGTCAGCCTGTTGATCTTTATTTATATTATTGATCTAAACCCGGCATTTGGTTTAACTGTTTTCAAGCAGTTTTTCGCCGTTACATCCGTGGCGTTTGTACTCTGGTCTTTTGACGAGTACTTTCTAGTATACCAAAGGGTAAAACAAAATGGCTAAACATCACATATTGATTGTCGATGATGATGTGGAAATCCGGGAAATGCTCGTACGTTGTCTTCAAGATAAAGGGTACCGGGTAACCGCCACCAAAAGCGGTTCCGAGGCGCTGGCCCGGTTGGAATCGGAAGTGCCCCGCTTGGTGATTACCGATCTGCTTTTGCCCGGTGAGCACGGACTGGATCTGGTGCGAGCGATTAAAACAAAATGGTTTATCCCCACCATTGTTTTGTCTGGGGTTTATGCCAAAAACCAAATTCAACAAGTGATGGCGGAAGAATCCGTGGACGCGTTTTTTGAAAAGCCCGTGGATTTAAATAAACTGCTGGAAAAAATCACTCAACTCCTGGATGAATGAACGCTATTTTACAGCCAATCGCTTTTTCCGGCAAAAATTTGGTCACAAGACACGAAAAATTCCCCTGAATGCCGGTTTTTCCTGCCCCAATCGCGACGGAACGCTGGACACGCTGGGCTGCATTTACTGCGATCAATTCGGGTCCGGCCCGTTGTTAAAGACCCCGCTGCCGATTGACGTTCAGATCGAATCTCATATCAAAAACCAACCCGACGCTCATTATATCGCCTACTTTCAAGCATTTTCAAACACATACGCGCCCGCGGACACATTGCGCGCACTCTATGCCCCGGCGTTGCGTTTTCCCCAGGTAAAAGGGGTGTTTATCGGCACCCGCCCGGATTGCCTCCACACGGATGTCTTTCAAGTTCTGATAGACCTGTCCAAGCAGAGATACGTATGTGTGGAGTTGGGATTGCAATCCATCCATGAAACCAGCCTGAAATTCCTGAATCGTCACCATGACTTTGAAACATTCCGCTCGGCTTTTCGGGCTTTAAAAGATTGTGGACTGGATGTCCTTGTGCACCTGATCCTGGGCATACCCGGGGAATCAACGGACATGATGCGGTCCACGATTCTGGAGATGAACCGCATAAAACCGCGCGGCATCAAACTCCACATGCTGCATGTTCTCAGGCGGACGCAATTGGAAGCCTTGTATCAGCAGGGAAACATTCCCCTGTTCAATCAGGAGCAATACGTCACACTGGTGGCGGACCTGCTGGAATCCCTGGACCCGGACATCGTGGTTCACCGTTTAACCGGTGAACGGAACCGGGAACTCTTCGTGGCCCCCGTCTGGGCCCTGGACAAAGTCGATACGTTGAACCGTATCCACCAGGAGATGCGCAAACGGGACACCTGGCAGGGCAAAAAGCTGGGCGCCCGCGGTCCGATGCAGCCTGAACAGCGGAACTGAAATTACTCTTTATCGGCTTCCGGAACCGCCAGAGAATCTTTGCTTTCTTCAGCAATCCGCCGGTACCAGCTTTGCTGATAACCCGGGTGGGTTACCTTGCCCTGGGAATCCCTGACATTGCCGTCCAGGTATTTCACCAATAGATGTTCGCCCAGTTTGCGCCAGGTTGAAACCGTTTTTTGTCCCGCTTCCAAACTGAAACGCGTCAGGTATTCCCGCGCACGGCGAGGCGACTCTTTGTAAAGACTTGCGGCCGCCCGATCAATTCCAGGTACTTCAGAGAGGAAGTTCCCTTCAAGGCGCTGCTGTTCCACTTTTACATCCCGGATCATATCGGAATAGCGCAGATAACAGTAATTGGAAACGAAATTAAACACCCAGAAAGCCGAATCCCAGGTAAATGTGTTGAAATCTCCGGTCCCGACCGCATAGGCGTGGGGAACAGCCAGAATTCCGCAGTACATGGGCACGTACACGCAACTGTTGGTGTCATCAACCGCGAACCAGAGGATGCCGCCGATGGGGTCCGGCAGGTCGGCGCGGGCTTGCGAAACAAATGAGAATCCGGTCTGCTGGGTGGCGGTGGACCGTTCGTTGAAATAGGTTTTTTCATCCACTTTCCAGGTTAATGGCCGCCAGCGATACGGGCATGCATACGGACCGGCTCCCACACCCTTGCTGAGGTCCATGGGGGAGTCTTCAAAATGATCCCGCATCAGCTCCATTAAGTCCCGTACGGACACTTTGCGGTCCGGGCGGATCCACAACGGTAGCGGCTCGGCGTCCGCGGTTTTGCCCATTACGTAATCCAGGGAAAAGTCACTGGAGGGGGCCACACGCCGGAACATGCTCCAGACCCGGGCTTCACAAAACCGCAATGCGCCGAAGTCCGCGGGAGCGTACGCATCGGCAAAACTGAAATCCGCGTCCGCACCGGAAAAATACTTCATCTCGCGGGCAAACTCAATCACATCCGGTGCGTAAAGGCAATTTTTGGGATCGTTCAACGGGAAGCGACGGATGCGGGCCTGATTGGCATGCGCGGAAACAAACCCATCCGGAATGCGTCGAGCCACCCATACGGCTCCCTTGCGGCCGGGTCCCTTGCCGATCATCTCAAGGATCCAGGCCTCCCGGGCATCGGCCACGGAAAAGGACTCGCCCGAGCTGTAGTAGCCATGTTCCGCCACCAGGCCGGTCATCACCTGAATGGCCTCCCGGGCGGTGCGGGCGCGTTGCAGGGCAATGTACATCAGGCTGCCGTAATCCATGATGCCTTCGGGATTGCGCAACTCTTTGCGCCCGCCGTACGTGGTTTCTCCAATCACCACCTGGTGCTCATTCATGTTTCCCACTACGGAAAAGGTGCGTTCAGCCTGGGGAATGCGACCCAGGAATTTGCCCGTATCCCATTCTACGATGTCCATCATGGTGTCCGGCGCATAAACCGCGGCCGGACGGTAATAGAGTTCGCCGTACAGCACATGAGAATCCGCCGCATAGGTCACGATCACCGACGCGTCCACGGATGCTCCACGCGTGATGATAAAGTTGGTACAACCGGGTAATCCGCTTGACGATATAACTATCCCCAACATGACTGTGATAAAAACCAATTTGGTTCGCATGATTTTTTGCCTCCTGGTGGTATCGGGTCAAACCCGATATTTCTCAACCAATTGTAGCCAAAGTGGAGGGGATAGTAAACCCTTTTTCCTTTCCCAGTGAAAAGAGAAAAGTTGAAAGTCTAAAGTCGAAAGCAAAAGCAAACCAGAAAAACCATTTCACCTGGCGAGCACTTCTTTTCCTCTATCAACTTCCTCAACTCTCTTAACTTGTTTTTTCTTTCCAACTCTCCTTCTATATCCACCGTGCCAGATTGATAAAGGTTTTCAACTTCAGGTCGGTTTCCCGGAGACGAGCGGACAGGATACGCGCCAGTTGCAACAGGATTCGGACCCCGCAAAGTGGATGTTCCGCAATCTCGCGCATAAATTCCTCTCGGGAGATTTCAAAAAGCATCACCGGCGTGTGCGCAATGGCCGTGGCGCTGCGGGGAAGTTCTTCCAACAGCGCCATCTCGCCAAAGACCATTCCAGCCTTGAGCAGAATCAGGGCTTCCTCGGAGTCGGCATCCGGTTTCTGAGAAATCCGAACCGTACCGGAGGCCACCACCATCATGGACGTGCCGGCGTCTCCTTCCGCGAAAATCTCTTCGTCCGCATCAAACACTTTTTCTTTAAACAAATTACCCAAACGGGAAATGTCCGATGCATCCAGATCGGCGAAAATCTCTAGTTGCCGCAGCAACTGAATGCGGGTGGAATCGTTGACGGCCATAATCGATATTATAGCACGGTTCCAACTGCTGTACGGAAAAAGGCTCCGCTATGGTGAATTGGCTTTTTTTTTGCTCTGGGCTAGAATAGGCGCATGAGAGGATTGGTGATTGGACTACTGGTTGTGGTTGTGGTTGTCGGAGTGATCTACACGCTGCGCAACAACGATGGAGAAAGCGTGGTGGAGCAAAAGCGCAATTTGACCAACGAGGCAAAGCTCGTGCTGTTGCAAACCCGGTTGGTGCGCATTCGTGAAGCCTTGAACGCCTACTTCATTGATCACGGAGAGTATCCCGAATTGCTTGACCTGCTGATTCCGGATTATATCCGCCATCGACAAGAGATCATGGATCCTTGGAACATGCCGTTCCGACTGGATCGCGATGACACGTTGACAATGGTACTCCACTCCGCTGGACGGGACAGCCAGTGGGAAACCAAAGACGATATCTGGAGGAAAATAGAATGAACCTCAATGATTATTTGGATGCCATGGATGTATTCGATTGCGAGGAATATGCGAATACAGATCAGTTTTACGCGGCATTTGCTAGATTTTTAAAGGAAAGGAATCACATCTCGCAACCGGAAAAAATTAAAAGACTTTTCATCCGCCGTGAAAAGGTACAATCCACCGCCATCGGAAAGGGTGCGGCTGCGCCTCACATCTTTTCAGATGAATTTTCCCGCTTTTTTATATGTGTCGCCCGCATCCGCAAAGGCATGGATTTCCAGGCCCCGGATGGAAAGCCGGTTTTTTTGGTTTTTTTAATTATGAGCGACGATCGTGATGTGGGGCTGCACTTGAAATCACTGGCACATATTGCCCGCATGGTCGACAACACCGACATCGTGGAGGCAACCCGCACGGTTGCGAACGCAAAAGAGATATACCGGGTTCTGATTCAAAAAGACGAGTTGATTCGCCCATGATGTTGGCGGTTTTGATTCTAAACCGCGAAGAATTGCTGGAATCGGTGTTGGAAGGATATCTGGAAATCGGCATCACCGGTGCGACCATCGTGGATTCAGTCGGAATGGGCCACATTCTGGCTGAAGATGTGCCGGTTTTTGCCGGATTGCGCTTCATGTTCTCCGGGAACCGGCCCTACAATAAAACCGTTCTTTCCGTCATTCAGGACGAAAAGGGCCCTGCCGTAAAAAACGTACTGAAAAAAATTCTGGGTCCACTTGAGGACAACGGCAACGGTATCCTCTTTTTTATACCGGTCATTGATGCCTGGGGGCTGAAACCGGAACCTGGATCGTGAGCTCCCTGACTATTTTTGCGGCTTTGCTGCTGGTGACCTTTGTCGGCTCTATTCCCTTGTTCAAAATGGATCGCAAGCGATCTCCCCTGACATATTTTCTCTTTTCGGGCACGGGCTTTCTATTGCTGGGAGTCCTTATCAGCCCCAATGGGCTGGGTTTGATATCGACAGACGTGCTGTCGCACTTGCGCCCCCTGATTCATTTCGGGTTGGGATGGATCGGATTTCTATATGGGTTTCAACTGGAATGGCGATACTTGAAACGCATCCCCCCTGGCTGGTTTCTCTCCGCGGGCACACTGTTCTTTTTCCCCGCTCTCATGCTGACCGTGATGGGATGGTTCCTGGTAATCGCGCTGACTCAATTTTTTCACTTTTCGGTATCTGTGGCCATTTCTTTTGTGGTCATATTGGCCGTCCTGCTTTCTGAAAGTTGTACCGCGTTCGTTTTCTGGGCCATGCGCCGGTATCGGTATGCGGGCAGGCAGTACCGCATGTGCTGTTTTGTGGCGGCGATTGACAATTTTTTCCCGATTCTGGTCGCCGCAATCCTGCCATTGTTGGTTTCCACCGGCGCCAGTGGATTAAATGCATTTTTTTCACTCGGCCTGCAAGTCGGTTTCGGAATTATCTCTGGTTATGTGGTCCACTATATGGTTAGAAAAGTGGAAGACCCCCTTGAAGTTTCCACCATCCTCTTCGGACTGGTGTTTGCGCTCAGTGGAGCCGCGTACCTGTTGCGTTTTTCCATGCTGTTTGTCACCATGACCGCGGGCATCACCTTTACCAATTTCACCCGGAGGCATGCCTGGTTTCAAAAGCGCTTGACGCCAGTGGAAAAACCACTCTACCTGCTGTTCATGATCGCACTGCCCGTTTACGCGTTTCCCATCGGATGGGCGCCATTGGTTGTGGCGTTGCTGCTTGTTCTGGGCAAGTACTGGTCCAAACGCGTGGCGATCGCATTTACCCGCCCCTGGCATTACGCCCCCTCAAGATTCACAAAACAGGCCGCATTTCTCTTATTGCCGATGAGTGGAATCGGTCCGGCCGTGTTGCTTGAAATTCATGAACGGTTTCAAACCAAATGGATGGCCTGGGCGACAGCCGTATTTGTGTTTGCTTTGCTGATCGGAGAATGGACGGGAACGGTCGGATTTTTCAGAACGGTCGGCAAAAAAGAGAAATCATGAACTTGTTGCTGTTGCTGGGACTAATCCTTTTCGGAGCGCTGATGCCCCGGGTGGCTTTGATCGATATTTCGGCCAGTGCGGCATACGCAATGGGGCTGATGATGTTGATCGGCTATGTGACCGGGCGCCTGGCCAAGCGACATGGATTGCCCTCAATTACGGGATATCTCTTGGCCGGGATGTTGATCGGACCATTCGGCCTCAAGAATATCACCCAAAGTCATGTCTCGGACCTGCAGCTGATCAATGGTCTTGCTCTCTCTCTGATTGCCTTGACCGCCGGCGGCGAGATCCGCCTGGCGCGTTTGCGCCCCCATTTTCGCGTGATTTCGTGGGTGCTTTCCATGCAGACCTTGATCATGATTGTTGGCATGAGCGCCGGTTTCTGGATACTGGCCACATGGGTGTTTCCCGTGCCGTTTGCCGACACGGCCGGAGTGTTGTCGGCAGGTTTGTTGATCGGGATCGTCTCCACCGCTTCCTCTCCATCCACCACGCTTGCCGTGATCGTGGAATCGGGAAAACGTTCCGCCACAACCGATTTGATTCTGGGCGTAGTCATGCTTAAGGATATCGTGATCCTGTTTCTGTTTTGTATTGGACTTAACATTGCCCACGCGCTGAATCCGGCGGAGTCGGAAACCGTTACCAGCATTGGCGGCACCTTTATGCAGATATTCGGATCCGTTCTGGCCGGGCTGTTGATCGGAGGACTAATTATTGTTTGCCTGAGTCGCGTTAAAAATCACATGGTTGTGTTTATCCTGGCAGTATGTTTCTTTTCATACGAAGTTTTTGAGCCGCTTGGACTTCACCCCTTGTTGATCATGATGACCGCCGGGTTTCTGGTGGTCAACCTCAGCCGCGAAGGAGACCGCCTGATGGACCATCTTGAAGCGATTTCTCCGCCGGTGTACGTGTTGTTTTTTACCCTTGCCGGGGCGGCTTTGCGCCTGGATTTGCTCCATACCGTGGGCATTCTGGCAATGGCGCTGGTGGTGCTGCGCCTGTTTTTCAAATGGGCGGGAACATGGATTGGAATTCAGTTTTCCGTCAAGGCGTTGCACCTTCGTCATCGGGGCTGGACGGCTTTTGTTTCCCAGGCGGGGTTGTCACTTGGATTGGCCACCATTATCACGGAACAATTCCCGCGTTGGGGAAAATCGGTCGGCGTTTTGATACTGGCTGCCATATTCATCAACCAACTCATCGGGCCCCTGACCTTGAAATGGTTGCTGGATAAGGAAAATCGCGCAACACCCAACGAGTGACAGGCTGGGGAACATTCACCACGCCGCATACCGGCGGCACGCCATCTATTCCAGGATCACTACAGGCGACCCGGGATTGCGCTTGCGCCAGAAGTGAATCAAAAGCATTCCCATTAGAAACCCGCCCACATGGGCCGCCCAGGCAATGCCGCTGCCACCGATGTAGGAAAACTGGAACACGAACCAGATCACCAGAAAGACCGCGGCGGGAATATCCACGAATGTGACCAGAATAAATATAAGCAGCAACGAACGGACTTTGGCACGGGGAAACAGGAGCAGGTAGGCGCCCATCACACCGGAAACCGCTCCGCTGGCTCCGATCACGGGTATCAGGGAACCGGGATGGAACAACACGTGCAGCAGGCTGGCCCCAACACCACAGGCAAGGTAAAACAGTAGATAACGCAGGGGCCCCAGACGATCTTCGATGTTGTTACCGAATATCCATAAAAACAGCATGTTACCCAGTAAATGCATCAAGGATCCATGCATGAACATCGAAAACAGGATCGTCATGAACGGGGCGTTTTCGCGGTAAACCGGCTCCCGTTGCGGTTGGTTGGTCAGGGGATCCGCCGTCTCTCTAATCGCAATGGGTTGATCGATGCGCTCAAAGTGGGTGATTTCCCAGGGAATCATGGAGTGACGGGCCACCTGGTACTGCAGATCGGAAAACAACGCCTGCGTGAAAAAGACCCCCACGTTCACGAGGATGATCAGTACGGTTAACACCGCGGGTCTTTGGGTCGGATTGTAATCCTTTATGGGAAAAAGCATGGGCTCGGATCTCCGCCCGCGGTTGTATCACAAATTCCGGCCCGAATCAACGAAAAGTCACAAGACGGGTTTTTCTTCGTCGCTGCGTACTTTTTCCAAAGAGACCAGTTGGTCTCCTTCGCGCAACTGCAGCAGCCGTACTCCCTGGGTCGCTCGTCCCTGAGAGCGGATGGCGTCTGAACAGATTTTATTGACAATGCCCTTGCGCGAAGACAGGATCAGGTCATCACAGGAACCCAGTGTGACCAGGCCGATAACGCGGCCGACTTTCTCAGTATAGCGGATATTGATGAGACCCTTACCGCCGCGGGTCTGAATGCGATACAGGTCCAGGTCCGATTTTTTACCGATTCCGTTTTGCGTCACCGTCAGAATGGTCTGGTCGCTTTCATCGATTACGGCCGCTCCCACCACAAAATCCCCCTTTCCCAGCCTGATACAGCGCACGCCCCTGGCCGTGCGGCCCATTTCGCGCACGTCCTTTTCATAAAAGCGCAACGCCTTGCCCAAATGGGTGCCGACAATGACATCGTTGTCGCCATTTGAAATCTGGGCTTCAAACAAGGTGTCGTTTTTTGGAACATCGGCGGCGATAATGCCATTGCTGCGCGGGTTCGAAAACGCCGCCAGGGAAGTCTTTTTCACATAACCCTGGCGGGAAAACAGCATCACGTAACGGTCCGAAGAAAACTCCTTGATGTTGATAACGGAACAAACATTGTCCTCGCCATCGATACCGAGGAAGCGGTTGATGGGTTTTCCCTTGCTGGTGGTGTCGCCCTCCGGGAGGTCGTACACCCGGATCCAGAACATGCGCCCCCTTTCGGTAAAAGTGAGAATATAGTCGTGGGCGGATGCCACAAACACGCGGGATATCATATCCTCTTCGCGCAAACTGACCCCGCGGCGCCCTATGGTGCCGCGGTTCTGGTTGTGGTAAGTGCTCAGGGTAGTGCGCTTGATATATCCGTTGCGCGTGTAGAGGATCACGAAATCCTCGTCCTTAATCAGGTCCTCGATGCGGATATCGGACAAATCCTGTTCAATAATGGTGGTGCGACGCTCATCCTGATACTTGTCCCGTACGGCCAGCAACTCTTTTTTTATGACACTCAGCATCATGCGCTCGCTATCCAGAAGCTCCCGCAGGTAGTTGATCAGTTTCAGCAATTCCACGTACTCGGCTTCCAGCTTGTCGACTTCCAGGTTGGTCAGCCGGTACAACTGCAGGTCCAGAATGGCATCAGTCTGCACCTCGGTTAAGGGCAGAGCCGCCAACAACCTCTCTTTTGCCTGTTGCCGGTTCTTTGAGCTGCGGATCAGGCGAATCACGGTATCCAGGTTGTCCAGGGCGATTTTTAACCCTTCAATGATATGCGCGCGTTTTTCCGCTTTGTCCAACTCGAACAGGGAGCGGCGCCGCACCACCTCTTTGCGGTGGCCCAGAAAGTAATTAAAGTAATCGATCAGGTTGAACTGGCGGGGCTGCTGATTGACAATGGCCAGCAGGTTGATGGAGAAAGTCGTTTGCAACTGGGTGTATTTGTACAGGGAGTTGAGAATGACTTCGGGAATTTCATCACGTTTGATATCGATGACAATGCGCATGCCCTCGCGGTCCGATTCATCGCGCAGATCGCTGATGCCTTCAATGCGACGGTTCTTAACCAGTTGGGCGATATTTTCCAGTATGCGCGCCTTGTTGGTTTGATAGGGAATCTCGGTGACAACGATACGCTGGCGATTGCGCAAGTCGGTTTCCACCACCGCCTTGGCGCGAACCACAATGGTACCGCGACCTGTTTCATAGGCATCCAGAAGACTGCGGCGCCCGAAAACAAAACCTCCGGTGGGAAAATCCGGGCCCTTGACGATCTCCATGAGTTCCGCAACCGATGCCTCCCGGTGTTCCAGAAAGTACACAAAAGCATCGATCAATTCGCCGATATGGTGAGGGGGAATGGATGTGGCCATGCCGACGGCGATACCCGAACTGCCGTTGAGCAATAAAACCGGCAGAAGCGCCGGAAATATCTCTGGTTCCGTCAACGACCCATCGTAGTTCGGGAGCTGGTTTACCGTTTCCTTGTCCAGGTCCTGCAGCAACTCGTTGGCGATTCTCTGCAGGCGGACTTCCGTGTAACGCATGGCGGCGGGCGGATCCCCATCAATGGAGCCGAAGTTTCCCTGGCCGTCAACCAGGGGGTATCGAAGTGAAAAATCCTGCGCCATGCGCACCAGGGTATCGTATACCGCGGAATCTCCGTGCGGATGGTATTTGCCGATCACGTCACCCACAATGCGGGCTGATTTTTTATAGGGCTGGTTGTGATGCGTACCCGTGGCATGCAGCGAGAGCAACGTCCGCCTGTGCACCGGTTTCAGCCCGTCGCGGATATCGGGGATGGCGCGTCCGATAATGACGCTCATGGAGTAATCAAGGTAAGACGTCTTCATCTCATTCTCGATGGTGACGTCTTCTACGGCTTGGGCGATCAGGATATCTCTTTCTGCCATGGTCGTTTTTCCTTACACATCCAAGTTGCGCACGTTCAGCGCGTTCTCCAGGATGAATTCGCGCCGCTTGCTGGAATCGGTTCCCATCAAGGTATCAAAAAGGTCTTCACTTTGGATGGAATCGTTGATCTGCACTTTGAGCAAGGTGCGGTTGGCCGGGTTCATGGTGGTTTCCCAAAGTTGGACGGGGTTCATCTCACCCAACCCCTTGTAACGTTGCACGTAAATGCCTTTTTGTGAATAATCCATTAAAAGCGGCACCAGTTCGCTGCGATGGGAAGCTTCTTTTTCACTGGTGCCAAATACCACCTTGTACGGGGGTTCGGGAAAGGACTTGATTTTTTCAAACACGCGGTTTACTTCGGCAAATTCAGGCCCGGTTAAAAATTCCCAGTTCACGGAACGGTGCATCACCACGCCGTTCAACTGGTACTCCACTTCCAGGCAATGGGTGTTGTACTCTTCCTGAAAGCCGACATCCACAACGCGACAGCATTCCAGCTTGCGCAGGGCTTCCGCGACAGTCAGGGTTTTTTCACGACTGCGGAACGTGTCTTCGTCGCGGATCATTTCAATCAATGTCAGCGTCAGTTCCCGGGGAATGCCCTGCTTTTCAATGTCATCAATCAAGATGTTCTTTTTGTTGATCAGCCTCAGAAAGCGCACCAGTTTTGTGTTTTTAAGCACATCGTTTTTGCCCGGTCCCAGGATGATGTGGGCTTCCTCTCCCACGCGTTTAAAAAAGAAATCCAGCCTTTCTTTCTCGTTTTTCAGATACAGGTGTTTTTTACCCTTACGGATCATGTACAGCGGCGGCTGGGCCAGGTAGAGGTGGCCTCTTGCTATGAGCTCCCGCATGTGATTAAAAAAGAACGTCATCAAAAGCGTGCGGATATGCGCTCCATCCACGTCAGCGTCCGTCATAATAATGATCTTGTGATATCGGAGCTTTTCGACATCAAAATGTTCTTTACCGATACCCACGCCCAGCGCCGCGATCAACGTGTTGATCGTCTGACTTTCCAGCATCTTGGCGGTACTGGCTTTTTCAACATTGAGGATCTTTCCTCTCAAGGGCAGAATGGCTTGAAATCTCCGGTCCCGGCCGTTCTTGGCGGAACCTCCCGCGGAATCTCCCTCCACGATAAAGATCTCACTTTGCGCCGGATCCTTGGACTGACAATCCGCTAGTTTTCCCGGCAGGGTTGTGTTTTCCAACAGGCTTGATTTTCGAACCAGGTCCTTGGCTTTTCTCGAAGCCACCCGCGCCTGGGCAGCCATCAGGGCTTTGCCGATAACGGCTTTGGCAACCGCAAAATTTTCTTCGAAATACTGTCCCAGGGATTCGTTTACAAAAGATTCCACCATTCCCTTGACTTCCGAATTCCCCAGCTTGGCCTTGGTCTGACCCTCAAACTGCGGATCCTTGATGCGGATCGATACCACGGCCACCAGGCCTTCGCGCACATCATCCCCGGTGAAGCCGGTTTTTAGGTCTTTGATCAAGTTGTTGTTCTGCGCGAAGTAGTTAATGGTGCGCGTGATCGCGCCCTTAAATCCGGTCAGGTGAGTTCCCCCTTCAACGGTTTTGATGTTATTCACGAAGGAAAGCAGGTTTTCGTTAAATGAATTAATATATTGAAAAGCGATGTCGATTTCGCCTTCCGCGCTCTTGGTAGTCAACACAATCGGCTTGGGGTGGATCAATTCTTTATTGCCGCTCAGGTAGCGGACGTATTCAGCAATGCCGCCCTTGAAGTGGAACGTCTCTTCGGTATGGGTGCGTTCGTCTTTTAATTGGATGGTGACATCGGGATTCAGGAACGCCAGTTCCTTCATTCTCTTGGCCAGAATGCTGTAATCGTATTCCGTGGTTTCAAATATCTCGTCGTCGGGCCAGAAAGTGATCTTGGTGCCCGTGCGCTTGGAGTTACCGATTTTTTTGAAAGGCGTCAAGGCTTTGCCGTATTCGTATTTTTGAAAAAAGATATGCCCGTCCCGCTTGATTTCCAGGTCCAGTTTGGATGAAAGGGCATTGACCACGGAAACACCGACGCCATGTAATCCCCCAGACACTTTGTACGAATCATTGTCGAATTTTCCACCGGCATGCAGGCGCGTCATAACCACTTCCGCCGCGGATACTCCCTCGCCATTGAAATCATCCACGGGAATGCCGCGACCGTTGTCCATGACTGAAACGGAATTATCAAAATGGATCACAACGTCAATGCGGGAGCAGTGCCCGGCCATGGCTTCATCGATGGAGTTGTCCACCACTTCATACACCAGGTGATGAAGTCCGGTTGTTCCCGTGCTTCCGATGTACATGGCCGGCCGAACCCGGACCGCTTCTAATCCTTCCAGAACTTTAATGTTTTCCGCGGTATACGTAGTCGCCTTTTTTTGGTTGTCTGTCACGTCTTAATTCTCCCGGGCCAACTCGATCTGACGATCAAACCGCCCATTCGGGTTTACCGAGGTGGCAATCACCTGTATATCTGGATAAGTATCCATAAAAAACCCCACATTTTGTTTATCCATCGCCGTGTCATAATCATCCACGAGAAAAACCGGGTATTCGCGATTGACTTTTTGATACAGCTGGATAAACGCGATATAGGCCAGCAGCAGGTGGAGTTTCTTTTCACCGGAAGAGTGGTATTTCAGCGAAACATCGCCCAGCTGGATGTCAAATCGATCCCGATGAGGCCCGATGACTGAACGCCGGTACCTGGATTCAATGGGATAAACCCGGGCTAGTTCGGCACAAAACCCTTTGGTTTCGCCTTGCACTTCCACGGAAACGGAAGGAGAATATACTAATTTCATCTCTACCTTGCCCTGATTCCGAATCTCCCGGTTTAATTCATCCACAAAAACCCTGCGGGCATTCATGATCCGGGCCCCCATTTCACTCAACACCTGATTCCATCCGCTGATCTCGGTTGTTTGCGGACGAAATCTCAGCAAATGGTTTTTTTGCTTCAACGCTTGATTATAACTCAAAATGTAGCGTATGTAAAGTGAATCTACACCACATATAAAGCGATTCACCATTCTGCGCATGTGAGGAACCGACTCAATTTCCAGCATGAAAGCCGTGGATGAAAAAAACACCGGATAAAACACATCGCGGACTTTCGTGGTTTGTACCCTCCTCTTGTCCAACTCGATATGTAAGCGTTTTCCCGGAGAAAAACATCGGATTTCACGCCGGTTTTGCCCCTGGTCAATACCAAGTTGAAAATCAAAGCGCGAATCACCGCGTGGAATCATATCGTCCAAGGTGACATTCAAAAATGATTTTCCGAAAGCCGTTACAAACATGGATTCAATGATCGAGGTTTTTCCCGCACCATTGCGTCCAAAAATCAGGTTTTTTTCGGAACCAAACTCGAGATTTCGCCCACGGATATTCCGGAACCCGGCGATCTTGAGACCGTGAACAATCAAGGTTGCTTACAAATTCAGGGGCATCACCACGTAGATAAAATCTACACCTTGCGAAGATACCGGTTTAAATACAAATGAATTTTCCCCATCATTCATGCCGATTTCAATAGACTCGGTTTCCACATGGGTCAAGAAATCCAGCACGAAATGTCCGTTAAAAGCGGCTTTGATATCGTCTCCTGAATACTCGATCTGCAACTCTTCGTGGGCTTCGCCTTTCTCGGGCGTGGATCGTTCCAAAATCAGTTTGCCTTTGTCAAAACGGAAAAACACGCCGTTGTTTCGGGTCTTGAATACCAGCACCCGCCTGAGGGTGGTTAACAATGCTTCCGCATTCAAGCCGGCTTTGAAACGGGTAGATTCGGGAATAACTGCACGGTAATTGGGAAACTTCTGATCAATAATGCGCGCGGATAACACGCGATTGCCGGCCTTGAAAAACAAGTTGTTTTTGTCAAAAGCGAAATCGATATCCAGGTCTTCCCCCACCTTCAACAACTCCAGCAGGGTTTTTCTCGAAACAATAAATTCCAGTGATTCTCCGGTACTGATCGACTCATCCACCGCGCAAAACGCCAGCCGGTGTCCGTCTGTGGAAGCCATTTCCCATCGTTCCGATCCCAGGCTGAGCAAAGCCCCACCCAGATTGAACTTCATCTCCGGAGAGATAATATAATAGGTTTTGTTGATCATGGATTGCAGCTTGGCGGAATTCAGGTGAATCGATTGACTGAAATCGGATTCAGGAAGATTGGGGTATTCTGAAGACTGCATACCCATCAGTTTGTATTTGCTGGTCTTACTCGCGTTATTAATGACAATCTGCAGGTCGTTGTTTTCCGATATCTCTACCGGACCATCGGGCATGCGGGAAATCAGGTCATAGAAATCCCGGCCGTTAACCGTAAAGGAACCGGGCTCACGCACATCAACTTTAACCGAAGATTGTAAGCCGATTTCAAGATCGGTAGCCGTCAGCTCCAGCACTCCATTTTCAAAAGCGGTCACCTTGATATTCTGCAATATCTCCATCAGGGTCTTTTTCTCAAAGATACCCTGAAACAATTTGAGTTCATTCGAGAAAATGGACTTTTCCACAAAAATCTTCATTTTTTCCTGCCTATTTTTATTATTAGAATATGCTTAGTATATACCAGAAAGATAAAAAAGAAACCAGCGTGAAAAAGTGAATAACCCCGATTACCCGCGGACTGAAAAGCATAGAGGCTTGCAAAGCAATGTGGAAAACAAGAGAAAGTAGTGGAAATCATTCGTTGTTGAAAAATTTCAGAATGGCTTTCACATCTTTTGAAAACTCCGGATCCGTGCCCATCTTCTCTTCAATTCGCTTAATGGAATGCAGAACTGTTGTGTGATGCTTGCCTCCGAATTGCTGGCCGATTTCCGCCAGAGAATGTCGGGTTACGCGCTTGGAGATAAACATGGCGATTTGCCGGGGATGGGCCACCCGTGGAGAGTTGTTGCGGGATTTCAGATCCTCGGTGCGGATATTAAAGCGTTTGGCTACATACTCCTGGATACTTTCCACGGTAACCTGTTTTTTTGACAGGGTAATATACGGTTTAAGTGCTTCCTTGGCGAACTCAAGGGTGATGCGGTCCCCATTGGTATCCGGATGCTTCAGGTTGGCATAACCGATCAGGCGGTTCAAAGCGCCCTCCAGTTTACGGATATTTTCCTTAATTGAAGAGGCCAGAAAATAGAGAACTTCTTCGTTGATCACAAAGTGATTCAACATCAAACTTTTTCTTTCCGACAATTTCTGTTTGAGAATCGCGATTCTGCCTTCAAGGTCGTAGGGAAGAATATCGACGATGCCCCCCCATTCAAAACGGGATTTAATGCGGTTTTCCAAGTAGGGGATGTTATCCGGATGGGTATCTGAACACAATACAATCTGTTTTTCTTCCTGGATCAACTTGTTAAAAATGTAATAAAACTGTTCGCTTGTGCCACCCCACTTGGTGATGTACTGAATGTCGTCGATTAACAGTACGTCAACGGAAGTGTACTTGCGGATAAATTCCGAACGTTTGTTGAAACGGGTATACTCAACATATTCGTTCATGAAATCACTGGTGGTGAGATAAATGACTTTCATGTCGGAATTGCGTTGAATGCGGTTGCCAATGGCGTACATTAAGTGGGTTTTGCCCAGGCCCACATCACTGTAGATATACAACGGATTGTAAGATTTGCCGGGAAATTCAGATACGCTGTAAGCGAAAGAATACGCCATGCGGTTGGAATCCAGTTGCACAAAGGTTTCGAAAGTGTACTTGGGGTTGAGATTGGAGACAAAATTTCCCGGCTCTCCATTTAAGTCGGATCTAACCGTTGGATGCGAAGTTTCGGTTTCAATCTCTTCATATAAAGGAACGAGTTTCAATGAACATTGGAACTCTTTCTCCATATATTGATTGAGTCTTTCCAGCAGGTTGGATTTGATCCATTGGGTTTTTTGCGGATCCGGGGAGCCCACAAAAACGATCTGGTTCATGGTACCGATATAAGAGAGGGGTTCAATCCATTTTAAAAACGTTGGACTGTCCAAAGTCTCTTTCAGATAGTTGCGTGTGAGATCAAAGTAATTCATACTAAATTTCCACAATTTTATTAACAAATGTGAAAAAAACCATTTCCATCTATCTCGTGGGCGTATACCGGGAATGGTACAGCGGTGAAAAGGGGGTGTCAAGGCTTGACAAAAAAAAAATCCAAGGTATGGTGAAAATGCTTGTGTTGATTTTGCAAGCGTCCGGGGTTGAATCATGATTCAAAAAGCCGTCCAACGCATATTGGTGCTGGTGCTGGTACTGATCGTGGTTTTGTCACCCTTTTTCCTGTTTCGTGACAACGGCCGATTGGCCCCGCTTGTATTGGTGGTGTGGTTGCTGTTGGCGGTTACCTATGTGTTTACGCAACGAAAAGGATAAAACAAACTGACGATCCCGGAACCAATAAAATTCGAAATGGACGCATCGGGAAGCGATGGGCTGCCCGATGCGGAAGTGCTTCAAAAATACCTGGATTTTCTGCTTGAATCCAATCAGCGGATCAACCTGGTCAGTCGCAGGATCACTCGGGATCAACTCCAGGTGCTGGTGAACGAAACCCTGCGCCTAGCTCGCATGATCGGCGGTAGCTGTGTTGTGGATGCGGGAAGCGGAAACGGCTTGCTGGGAATTGTGCTGTCTGTTTTTTTTCCGCAGCGGAGAGTTATCTTGTTGGAGAGTATCGAAAAGAAAGCCGGGTTCTTGCGCCGCGCCGTATCTCACCTGGGTTTAATAAACGCCGAAGTTTTTTGTCAAAGGTTGGAGAACTTCACTTTCCCATCTCCATCCCAACACAACGTCCTGGTTTCTCGGGGCTTTCCCGATTTGTCGCAACTGGTTCAACCACTCGTTCATAAAGATGTGCGCGAAGTGGTTTGCATTACTTCACTGAAAAAGATCGAGAAACTGAAAATCCCGCTGGAAAATATTCACCAGACCATCTATAATATCCCATTCCGTGACGTAATTAAAATTCTAAAAATGGAGAATGTTTCACGTGAAACAATCAGCGCCAAAAGGTAAGGTAATTGCCGTGGCCAACCAGAAAGGCGGTGTGGGAAAAACCACCACAGCCGTGAACCTGGGAGCAGCTTTGGCTATTGCGGAAAAACGTGTGCTTGTGATTGACCTGGATCCCCAGGCAAATTCCACTACAGGTTTCGGCATTGACAAAACAGAGGTTCAGCGGGATGTGTATTCCGTGTTGATCGGCCAAAGCAGGATAGAAGAAGTGGTTGTGTCCAATGACCTGGATTTTTTAAAAATCGTCCCATCATCGCGGAACCTGGCTCGATTTGAGTTGGAAACAGCGGATGATGAGGAAAATCACACCTACTTGCGTCGTGCCCTTGAATCGGTTCGTGAGGGATATGATTTTGTGTTTATCGACTCGCCGCCCTCATTGGGGTTGTTGACCATCAATGCGTTGACCGCCGCGGATTCGGTTTTGATCCCGATCCAGGCAGAATACTACGCTTTGGAGGGGCTTTCCGACTTGATGAACACCATTCACCGCATCCAGGAAAACTTCAACGTCGACCTCGAGATCGAGGGAATTTTAATGACGATGTACGACGAACGCACGAATTTGTCTCGTCAGGTGGAGCAGGAAATCCGCGGATATTTTAAAAACAAGGTGTACACCGCAATGGTACCCCGCAATGTGCGCCTTTCCGAAGCGCCCAGTTTTGGTCGGCCCATCCAGTTCTACGACATTAAATCAGCCGGCTCCCGGGCCTACATGGCGCTGGCCAGGGAGATAATGAACCCATGAAACGCCGCGTTTTGGGCAAAGGTTTGGAGGCGATTATCGCCAACCAGCCCCAGGAAGACGGGCACTCGAGCCTGCGTGAAATCGATGTATCGGATATCCATCCCAATCCTTTTCAACCCCGCAAGGATTTTGATGAGTCGTCGATCCGGGAATTAGCCGAATCGATCCGTGAATCCGGGTTGATCCAGCCCATCTCCGTCTATCGCCGGGAAAACCGCTATTTTTTGATCGTTGGCGAGCGGCGCTGGCGTGCCGTTCAATTATTGCGCTGGCAACGCATATCAGCCATCGTGCGGGACCTGGAAATCGACGAAGTTATGGTTGGGGCTTTGGTTGAGAATATTCAGCGCGAAGACTTGAATCCCGTTGAAGTCGCCCAGGGCATTGACATGCTGATGCAAAAACATGGCCTTACCCAGGAACAGGCGGCCGCAAAACTGGGAATGAACCGCTCCACCGTCACCAACCTGCTGCGGCTGTTGAACTTGCCGGACCGTGTAAAACTGGGTTTGGTCCGCCGCCAACTGTCTCAAGGTCATGCCCGGGCGCTGCTGGCCCTTCGCGATCCCCGGGATATCGAGAACGTGTTTGACCGCATCGTTTCCGCTGAACTTTCCGTGCGCCAGACGGAAAAACTGGTCAAGAATTTTTACCATGAGACTTCGCCGGATCCGATAGCCGCGGATCCTGACATCAAGCGTACGGAAGAAAAACTGGCGCGATTGTTTGCCACCAAGGTGAAACTGATTTACTCTGCGCGGGGAAACGGTCGCATTGAAATCCACTTTTCCAAATTGGATGAATTTGAGCGCTTGTACCAGATGTTCTTGAACGGCAAAGCAAAGGAGTAATCGGCCATGGCCAGAAACGAAAACTTTGTGCGCATGAGCGGCTTTATCGATAAAGACACCGAATTCAACGGGGAGCTGCGTTTCAGTGATTCTCTGCGTATTGACGGAATTCTGAAAGGAAAAGTAACCAGCGGACAGAACCTGATCATCGGTGAAAGCGGTGACGTGGATGCTGACATCGTGGTTCGCAATATCTCGATCAACGGCCGGGTCAAGGGAAACGTGATCGCCAAGGAGCGGGCGGAAATCTTCGCGAACGGGCGCTTCTCCGGAAAACTGGTGACTCCGAAACTGGTGATCGAAGAAGGCGCTTTTTTTCAGGGCTCATGTCAGATGGAATTAAAAGTCCTGGAGAGTAGCAATCAGCAGGTCGTTTCCAAATCCACTGAAGAAAAGGGGAAAAAGGAATTGTAAACCCGTGAACGTTGACGCAGTGATTCCGGCGCGCATGGATTCCACCCGCTTTCCCGGAAAACCCCTGGCCGTCATAAAGGGCCGGACCATGATTGAGCGGGTTTACCGCCGGGTAGAAGCCGCCGCCTGCTTTCGCCGCATTGTCGTGGCGACCGATCACGAACGCATTGCCGCAGAGGTGGAACGCTTCGGCGGAACTTGGACCATGACCGGCGCGCATCACCGCTCCGGCACGGACCGGGTGCATGAAGCCGTTTGCCGCGAGCCGATTGATGCCGTGGTCAATATCCAGGGCGATGAGCCCCTGATTCATCCCGAACTGGTCCGCCGTGTCACCCTGGCCCTCGCAAAGGTGGATTGCCCCGTCGTTACCGCCGCATACGCCGGCGGTGCACAGGCCGATCTGATATCCGCGCATGTGGTAAAAACGGTTCTGGATGGCCGCCGCCGCGCTTTGTACTTTTCCCGTTCACCCATTCCCTGGGCGTCAGATCCGCGGGAGCAGGGCTACCTTCAGCATGTGGGAATCTACGCCATGCGCATGGACGTATTGAAACGCTTTGTCTCATGGAAGCCGGGGTTGCTCGAAACACAGGAGCGCCTGGAGCAGTTGCGGTTTCTGGAAAACGGGGTTTGCGTTTACGTGGTGGAAAGCATGGAGCCTTCTTTTGGGGTGGATGTGCCCGAAGATATTGCCCGTATCGAGGCCAAACTGGGAGAGAATGAGTGAAACAGACGAAGTACATATTCATTACCGGCGGGGTACTCTCCTCCCTGGGCAAAGGCGTGGCCGCCGCATCCATCGGCAACATCCTGGAGTCTTTCGGTTACCGCATCACCATTATCAAACTCGATCCCTATCTCAACGTGGATCCCGGTACCATGAGCCCGTTTCAACATGGAGAGGTGTTTGTGACCGAGGATGGAGCGGAAACGGACCTCGACCTGGGTCATTATGAGCGCTTTACATCCTGTACCACTTCCCAACAAAACAACTGGACGGCCGGACGCATCTATTTCGAGGTGATCCGGAAAGAACGCCGCGGGGATTACCTGGGCAAAACCGTACAGGTGATTCCCCATGTGACCGACGCAATCTGTGAAGCGGTGACGCGTCTGGATGGCGAGTATGACATCGTCCTAGTGGAAATCGGTGGTACGGTGGGAGACATTGAAAGCCTGCCTTTCCTGGAGGCCATTCGCCAGATCGGCCTGCAACGTTCCCCTGAAGATACCCTTTATGTCCACTTAACCCTGGTTCCCTATATTAAAACCGCCGGTGAGTTGAAAACCAAGCCCACCCAGCACAGTGTGAAATCGCTGCGGGAGATCGGCATTCAGCCGGATATCCTCTTGTGCCGGACCGAGATCCCCCTGATTCCCCATCAAAATATACAAAAAAGGCCTCGAAAGTCCCTATAAAATAGGGTAAAATGGATTTTAGCACGA
>OMKS01000259.1_pt1 | contig 49860 bp, 46 predicted proteins | sample 1674721 | NCBI WGS metagenome assembly OMKS01 (sample SAMN06264996, study PRJEB25208) | sediment metagenome | isolation source: hot spring sediment | place: USA: California | collected 2014-09-02 | reverse complement strand
GGGGAGGAACTCGTAACTTTCAACTCGTAACTCTTAGACTGTCAGTGATGGGAGCTCTTAACTTTCGACTCGCAACTCATAATCCGCAAGAAGCGAGGTCTTAGAAAATCCGAGAAAACCGGTTTGGGCTGAGTATAAATCTTGATTATCAGGGTTTTTTGCCGTATCTTTTTTCTGTTTGTCCGTTATGATTCTTTATGCTGCGGAGGAGATGAATGAAATCCAGTTTCGAGACGCTTCAAAAGCGTGTCCACTATGTGACCGGCGCGCTGGTCTTCCTGGCGTCCCTGCTGACCTATTATGCCACGATCGCCCCGACGACGTCGTTCTGGGATTGCGGAGAATTTATCGCGTGTTCCAGGATACTCGGGGTGGTGCATCCGCCCGGATCTCCGTTCTATCTGCTCGTCGGACGGATCATGACCATGCTGCCGTTTTTCGAGGACATCGGCCTGCGTGTGAATTTTTTCTCGGCGCTGATCAGCGCCGCGGCCGTTTTACTGACATACCTGATCATCGCCCACCTGATCCGCCGCTGGCGGGGCGAGCCCAAAACCGGAGAAGACCTGTTCATCCTGCATTTCAGCGCGGCGTTCGGCGCCCTGGCGTTCGCCTTCACAGACAGCCAGTGGTTCAACGCGGTCGAGGCCGAGGTCTATGCCTTCTCCATGTTTTTCACGGCCATCGTGATCTGGCTGGCGCTGTACTGGGAAGAACGCTCCGAACAGGCCGGAAATCTCACGCTGATCATCACCATTTTTTATCTGTTCGGCCTGGCGCTGGGCGTCCATTTGCTGAACCTGCTCACCTTCCCCGTGATCCTGCTGATCGCCTATTTCCATCACAATGTGACGGTCCGGCGGCTGTTGTTGCTGCTCACCGTCCAGGGGGCCGTGCCCATCGCCCTCTACATGCTTTTTTTCCAGTTCAATCCCGAACAGATGACCTATACCCAGGTGATCGAGCATCAGGCCAGGGCGGGCACTTTTCTCAAATGGTTCGGCGCGATCTGGCTCGCAATCACCCTGGGGTATATGTATAAAAAAGACCGGTTTGTTTTCAAGATCTGGTGGGTTGTTCCCGTTCTTTTCGTGATCGGTTATTCCACCTATCTGATGATCTATCTGCGGGCCAGGCTCCATCCGCCCATCAATCAGAATGATCCCTCCACATTGCAGGGAATGGCCGATTATCTGGCGCGTAAACAATACGGCAACGAGGATTTGCTTTTGACTTTTTTCCACCGCAAGGCGGATTTCTGGAACTACCAGATCCAGATGATGTACACCCGGTATTTCGGATGGCAATTCATCGGCCAGGGGACCACATTCGACAGTCAGGACCGGATCATCGAAATCATCAGCTTCCGCGGATTATACGGCCTGCCCTTCCTCATCGGTCTCTGGGGAATGATTCACCATTTTTTCCGCGACTGGAAACGCGCGGTCGCCGTGTTCGTGCTTTTCTTCATGACCGGCCTCGCCATCATTCTGTATGTGAATCAGCCCGATCCGCAGCCGCGCGAACGGGACTATTCCTATTGCGGCTCCTTTTTTGCCTTTGCGCTCTGGATCGGGATCGGGGCGGCCGGGGTTTTTGAATGGATCGGCGAGGCTTTCCGCAAGAAAGCACTCCTGCGCCGGATTGCGTATGGCGTAATGGCATTGCTTCTCTTCGTCGCCGTGCCCCTGAATCTGTTTGCGTTCAACTACCATTCCCACGACCGATCCGGCAATTATGTGGCCTGGGATTATTCCCAAAACATGCTCGAATCGTGCGAACCGAATGCGATCATTTTCACCAACGGCGACAACGACACCTTCCCCCTGTGGTTTTTGCAGGAAGTATACGGAATCCGGAGGGATGTCCGCGTCGCGAATCTCTCTCTCCTCAACACCGCGTGGTATATCAAACAGCTTCGCGATTATGAGCCCCGGGTTCCGATCGATCTCGGCGACCGGGCCATCGATGCGTTGCAGCCCATTCCCTGGAAAACCGAGAGACGGTTCATCGCCGTGCCCGAGGACGTGGTGGATTCCCTGAGACGGGCGCTTCCCGAATCCGAAGCCGCCCGGGTGCAGGACCGCATCACCTTCGACCTGAAGCCCACGATATCCGCGGGCGGCGGCACTGGCCTCCGTGTGCAGGATCTGATGGTGCTGCGCATCCTCGAGAGGGCGGCGTGGAAGCGTCCCGTGTATTTTGCCGTCACCGTCTCTCACGACAACATGATCGGTCTCGAAAACTATTTCAGGATGGACGGACTGGCGTATAAAGTGATGCCTTATCCGCCTTCGGATAACGACGCAGAGATCCTGCGCCGGAATCTGCTCGAAAGATTTCAATATCGCAATCTCGACAATCCGGATGTGTATTACAACCGCAACAAACTCAAACTCCTCCAGAATTATCGGTCTGCATTCATCCAGCTCACCAGTCAGTACCTGCAGAACGGAGAGAAACAGAAGGCGCTCGATGTTCTGGAACACATGGAACGGTTCATACCCGAGGCGGTCATTCCCTATTCGGATGAACGGGCGGCGCTTTCGGTCGCGGACCTTTACCGGCGTCTCGGTAGACCCGCCGAACTTGAAGAGCGCATCCGGAACGTGATTCCGGGCCGCAGGATATCGCGGGATGAACGATTCCGGCTCGCGTACTTCTATTCGCAGCTGTTCGGGGAACCGGATCGCGCGGAGGAATTGCTTCTTGAACTTTTGGCCGAGAACCCGACGGACATGGATGTCTACTCCGAGCTTTTCCGGGTATACAAGGATTCCGGACAGTACGACAAGGCGGTGGAGATCCTAGAGATATGGCTCCGCGATGTGAATCCCGACGACAGCCACGCACAGAGTGAGCTTGAAGCGTTGCGGCGCCTGGCGGCCGAAGAAGGCAGCGGCGGGGAGTGATCCAGCTTGGGTTCCGCGGTCCCGCTGGTCACGGTGATCATTCCCCATTTTCACGGCGAAGCGATCCTCCGGCGGTGCCTTGCGGCATTGCAGGATACCCGACATGCCGATTACGGTGTGCTGCTTGTCGACAACGGGTCGCAGGACGGGAGCGTGGAGGCGATTCGCGCCGGATTCCCCGGGGTCCGGATCCTCCGCAGTGAGATCAACCTCGGGTTTGCTGGAGGCTGCAATCTCGGCATCCGCCGAAGCCGGAGTCCCCTCGTCTTCCTGCTCAACGATGATGCGGTGGTGACGCCCGGATGGCTCGGGCCGCTGGTCTCCGCGATGGCTTCCGATCCGAAAATCGCCGCCGTGCAGCCCAAGCTCCTGTCCCTTCAGGAACCGCGACGGTTCGACTATGCGGGCGGGGCGGGCGGTGAGATCGACCTGTTCGGATATCCCTTCACCCGCGGACGGCTTTTCGACCATTGCGAAACCGACCGGGGACAGTATGACCGTCCCGGATCCGTTTTCTGGGCGTCGGGCGCCGCGACCCTGCTCCGCCGTTCAATCCTCGACTGTGTCGGACTCTTCGATGCGTCGTTCTTCGCGCATATGGAAGAGATCGATCTCAACTGGCGGATGCAGAAGGCGGGTTTCCGGATCGTCTCCGAACCGCAGTCTGTCGTCTATCATCAGGCCGGCGGCACCCTCCACCAGGACAGTTTCCGGAAGATGACGCTGAATCACCGGAACAGCCTGATCATGCTCCTCAAGAATTACGACTTGCAGACGCTCGCCTGGGTTCTGCCGCTGCGGCTTGCACTCGAGGCGATGACTTTCCTGGGCGGTCTTCTCGCCCTGAAGCCGCGCCGGTCCGCGGCCGTTGCAGCCGGAATCTGGGGGGTGATCCGGAATGGATCCGTGATCCGGCGCGGGAGGCGTTTGAACCGGAAGAGTTTCATCGTCCCGGACCGGATCCTGATGCGCCGGATGTACCGGGGAAGTGCGGCGTTGGCGTATTTTCTATCCCGCGTGCGGACGGCGGGGCGAATCCTCCCGCGTCATGAAACGACGGCGATCGTGTAACCGACGCCGGGCCGCAGGCGGTTTACAAAGACATTTATCCGGAGACGGATTGATACTCAGATTTCTCTATACGATACTCAAGATTGCGGTCAGCGCGGGGTTGATCGCGGTCCTGGTTTCCCGCATCGGCGCCGGGGCGATCGTGGCCTCGCTCGGCCGGACCGATCCGGTCTGGCTTTCGGCCGCACTCCTTCTCTTCACGGCGAGCTACGGACTCGGGGCGCTACAATGGGCGATGCTGCTCAGGGGGGAAGGCATACGCCTCCCTTTCCGGCGGACGCTCGCTTTTTATTATGTGGGACTGTTCTTCAACAATTTTCTGCCCAGTCAGCTCGGCGGCGATATGTTTCGCATGTTCGACGTGAGGAAGGCCACATCCGACACCGCGGCCGCGGTATCCACGGTTTTCCTCGACCGCGTCTTCGGCCTGCTTCTCATGTCCGGCCTGGCGGTCTTCTCGGGACCATTCATCCTGTCCGGCCGTGATGTGAATCCTTTATTTTGGGGATTTATCCTGCTTCTGATCGCCGGATGGACGCTCGCACTCTGTTTATTCTTCAGCAAACGGATGGCGCGTCCCCTGGCCTGGGTGTTCGAAAGAGTCGTCTCGAAACGGTTTCATGTCCGCTGCCGTGCAATCTATGAGAAAATTCACCGTTTCGGACGGAACAGGCGGCTTCTCGTATCCGTTCTGATGGTCTCGCTGATCGTCCAGACCATGCGGATTCTGACACACTGTCTCGTGGGCCGGGCCCTGGGATTGTCTTTTCCCGTGCTCTATTATTTTCTATTGATTCCGGCGGTGGCCATCCTCGCGAGCCTGCCCGTGAGTATCGGCGGACTGGGCATCCGGGAGCAGACGGCCGTGATCCTTTTCTCCGCGGTCGGGATGTACGGCGAGGATGCGGCCGTCATGGAATTTCTCGCCTATCTGGTCGCGATCGTCACCAGCATGCCCGGCGGCATCATTTTCACCCTGCGGCGGCGGGCCGTCCGCGTATCCAGCGTGTTGGCGGAAGCCCCTTTACGGGAAATTGTCCGGCCGAATGATTCATGACCGGATGAAATACGGATCCAATGCTTATCAAGCAACATGTATTGTTGTCATGACGGACGGCCGCAAGTTGGGGGCATGCCGTCCGGTTGACCGCCGGCGGCAGACAATCTGAAAAAGGCGATGAGACCGCGAAGGAGGTTTTGATGAAACGCATGGTGTTTTTCAGTCTGGTGATTTCTTTCCTTATCGTGTTATCCTGCCGCATGAAGGCCAACAGCTGGTGGATCGAACCCGAGATTCCCGTCCTCGTATCCGATGCCGACTGGGGGCAAATCGCCCGTCCCCTGAAGGATGTCTTCGAGCGCGTCATCCGCACGCCGCAGGACGAAAGGCTGTTTGTTCTGAAGCCTGTCGGAACGGAGGATACCCGGAACACCCGCGCACAGTATCTGATTCTGGCCGCGTCTCTCGAATCCAAAGGTCCGGTCGGGAATCTGGTTCGGAATATGCTCCAGAATCCCGATGTTCGCCGTCAGGTCGAATCCGGAGAACGATTCCATTTTGTCCGGCGCGATCTGTGGGCACGGGACCAGCTTGTGCTGATCCTGACGGCAAAAGACACCGAAACCCTCAGGATGCGGCTCGAAACAGGCGGACGCCTCCTCTTCGATCTGATCAACGACGATCTGAACGCACGCCTCGAAAAGGAACTGTTCGCACGCGGAGAACAGAAGAAAGAATCGCAAGAGTTGATCAGGACATACGGATGGTCGATCCGCCTTCAGCAGGACTTTTTTACGGCCCAGGCCCTGCCGCGCGAGGGGATGGTGTGGTTCCGGCGCACGCATCCCGAACGCTGGATTTTCGTCCGCTGGATCCCGGAAACGGATACCGTGGGTGTGTTCTTTCGGGACTGGGTGGTCCGTGAACGCGACCGGATCGGCAAGGCCTACTACGGCGGTGACCGGGTGGCCGAGCCCTATCTGTTTTCATATCGCGGGGAATTTCTCGGCCGACCCGCCCAAATCACTACCGGGCTGTGGGAAAATGAAGAGAAAGTCGCGGGCGGTCCATTTAAAAATTACACCTTCTACGACTCCGTGACGGAAACGCTTTTCATGCTCGATATCGCGTGTTTCGCACCGGACCGGGACAAATTGTCGTACATGCGCCGGCTTGACATCATCGCACATTCATTCCGGACGCTGTTTGAACAGGACAGGTGATCCGTTGCCCCGCGGATAACAGGGCGTGAAACCGGCGGACGATGCATGTCGATCGCGATAAACGGAGTTGTCCCCGGGTTTCTGTCTCGTTCCCAAGATCTTCGTAGGTTCGCGGTTTTGGACGCTCCGCTATCGTGTTTCGAGATGAGAAGAAACAGGGTAAAGGATGGATTCAGCGATGCGGTGGGATAGAATCCCACCCTGCGACTGTGACTGTACATAGGAGATCAAAGAATGGCCGTTCCAGATTATCAGTGGTGGGATAGAATCCCACCGCATTGATTTCTTGGTGTTTAATCGGGTTTTCTGAAAGTATTATTATGTCAAATTATCGACGGGTCATGGTTCCGGGCGGGACGTTCTTTTTTACGCTGGTTACTTTCAACCGCCGGCCATTTCTGACTTCGGATCTGTCTCGTCGAATTCTGAGACAGGCATGGGAAACTGTTCAGGAGAGGTATCCATTCACATGCTATGCAATGTGTCTTCTGCCGGAACATCTCCATTGTCTTTGGACGCTGCCCGGAAGCGATTCGAATTATTCATTGCGATGGGCTGCGATAAAAGCGTTTTTTTCCAAACAATTCTTAAGGGAAGGCGGTCATGCCGATATATGCAGTTCATCGAGATTAAGCAAAGGAGAGGTGGCGATCTGGCAACGCCGGTATTGGGAACATTGTATCCGAGATGATGCTGATTTTGAAAGACATTTTGATTATATTCATTATAATCCTGTTCATCATCACCTCGTGGAAAATGTGCATGAATGGCCATGGTCGAGTTTTCACAAGTACAGGGTAAAAGGATTTTATTCTGAAGACTGGGGTGCGAAAGATATCGGAACACTTGCATTGAACGGCGAATTCGGAGAATGATAATCGTATCATCTATTGATGGTGGGATAGAATCCCACCCTACGAATTCTGATCATGGCCTTTTGGGTGTTCGGGTATTTTTGTGTTTTTCAAATCCCGTTCCTTTTGTAAATTGAGACGTCATTCCACCTCTGCTCCCGCATGCCGAACGAGGTTTCGATCCGTTCGGAACCATCCCGGAACGCAGGAGTTCGACGGGGAAGGGAAAATAAAAAAACGAATTGCGGAGGAGTATCCAATGTCCCAAACCATTCCCAATAAAGTCGCCGTGATCATGGGCAGCGCGTCGGACGACGCCATCATGTCCGCCTGTGTCACGGCGCTGGATCATTTCGGCATTCCCAACGAGAAACACGTGATGTCGGCGCACCGCGATTCCGAAAAGGTGATCCAATTTTGTGAGCATGCCGAGGATAACGGTTTCCGCGTCCTCATTGCCGGGGCGGGGATGGCCGCCCATCTGCCCGGGGTGATCGCGTCGCGCACCCTGCTTCCCGTGATCGGCGTGCCGCTTCCCGGATCCGCGCTGAACGGCCAGGACGCCCTCTACTCCATCGTGCAGATGCCGGCGGGCATTCCGGTGGCCACGGTGGCCATCGGCAAGGCGGGCGCGGTCAACGCCGCGGTGCTGGCCGCCGAGATCCTCGCGCTCACGGATCCCGTCCTGCGTGAAAAACTGGTTGCATTTCGTCAATCGGGGAGTAAATTATAATCCGGACAAGATCCGACACCGTGCGGTGTATATTTCCGAAAATGCGTTTCAGGGAGAGGCGGAAAGATCCGCCAATTCATAACCGGTATGGCGCCGGAGAGAAACGGAAAACAATGTGAAATCGGCAAAACGCATCCTGATCATCGTGCCGACCTATAACGAAGTCGAGAATATCCGCGAGATCGTACCGGCCATTCTAAAACAGGATCGCCGGATCGAGATCCTCGTGGTCGACGACAATTCACCCGACGGAACAGGCAGTGTGGTCGAACAGATGATCGGGGAGGAACCCCGGCTCAATATCCTGAAACGGGCCGGCAAAATGGGACTGGCCACGGCGTATCTGGACGGGTTCCGCTGGGCGCTGGCTCAGGATTTTGATTTCATCTTCGAGATGGACGCAGACTTCTCGCACAGCCCGGACGCGCTGTCCGGTTTGATCGCCGCGGCCGCGGAGGCGGATCTCGTGATCGGCTCCCGGTACCTCAAGGGGATGAACGTGGTCAACTGGCCGTTCAGGCGGTTGCTTCTTTCCTGCTGCGCGAATCTGTACACGCGCTGTGTGACCCGTCTGCCGATCAAGGACTGTACCAGCGGATTCAAGTGCTTTCGCCGCAGGGTGCTCGAGGCCCTCGATTTCGACCGGATTCATACCGACGGATACGCCTTTCAGATCGAGATGACCTACAAGGCGTGGAAAAAGGGATTCAGGCTTGTTGAAGTCCCCATCATTTTCTATGACCGCAGGGCCGGAGAATCCAAGATGAGCTCGGGCATCATCAGCGAGGCGGCGCTCGAGGTCTGGAAACTCCGGCTTCACGGCCTGTTCGGAAAACTTTAGGCTCAAACAACATATCGATCCATGTGCGATCTTTCCGTCATCCTCGTCAATTATAATGTCAAGTCGTATCTGGAACAGGCGCTCGCGTCCATCCAAAAGTCTCTGGAAGGCCTGAAAGCGGAGATTTTTGTGGTGGACAACGCCTCGCACGACGGCAGCGTGCCCATGGTCCGCAGCCGGTTCCCGGGCGTCCGTCTCATCGTGAATCCCGAAAACGCCGGATTCGCGAAGGCGAACAACCAGGCCATCCGTCTGGCATCGGGGCGTCACATCTGTCTCATCAATCCCGACACCCTGGTGCGCGAAGACACCTTCCGCGTCTGCGTGGCGTATCTGGATGCCCATGCCGATGTCGGGATGGTCGGGGGCAAGGTACTCAATCCGGACGGGACGCTTCAGCTCGCCTGCCGCCGGAGTTTTCCGACGCCCTGGGTGGCTTTCACGAAAGTGTCCGGCCTCAGTGCGCTGTTTCCGAAAACCCGGCTCTTCGGCCGGTACAACCTGACCTACCTCGATCCCGAACAGGAGGCCGATGTCGAGGCCATCTCCGGGTCTTTCATGGTCGTCCGGAAAGCGGTGATCGACCGGGTCGGTTTGCTGGATGAACAGTTTTTCATGTACGGCGAAGACCTTGACTGGTGCTACCGGATACACCGGGCCGGCTGGAAGATCGTCTATCTGCCCGACACCCAAATCGTCCACTACAAGGGGAGGAGCACGCACGAGGCCTCGGCCGATGCGCTCAGGCTTTTTTACGGTGCGATGGCCCTCTTCGTCCGGAAGCATTTCGGGCGCGGCTTCTCCCTGCTTCCCAGCTGGTTTCTGTTGGCTGGAATCCGGGTGCGCGGCGCCGTCGGCTGGATGATCGGCCTGATCAGAAAACTCATCCTGCCCTGTGTCGATCTTGTCTTTATTCAGGGTGCGTTGCTGCTGGCCCTCCTGATCCGATTCGGCCACCTGCGCCACTGGATGTCTTACCGGATCGTGGATATCGTATACTCCGCCGTCTGGCTTCTCTGTCTGGCGATTCTGGGCCTCTACCGGAGGGGCGTCTTCAGCACGTCGAAGGCGGTCTGGGCCGTGCTGATCGGATTGATTTTCAACGCCTCGTTCACCTTCTTTCTCCCCCAGTACGCCTATTCGCGCCAGGTCGTCCTGTTTGCCGGTTTGATGAACGCGGTGTTCCTGGGGGGGTGGAGGCTGGCCGTCCGGCTTGCGTCCAGGATGCGCTGGATTCCCTTCCTCGGGACCGTGGGACGTACCTGGCTGATGCGGCGTGCCGTGATCCTGGGGACGGATTCTTCGGCCGTCGATCTCTGGCAACGCCTCAAAACCCGGATCGCATCAGGATATGAGGTGATCGGCCTGGTGGCCCTCAAGGAATCCGATCTGGATGGAGGACAACCAATACCGGTCCTGGGTACGGTTGGCGATCTGAACCGGCTCGTCCGGAGGCATCAGATACACGAGGTGATCTTCACGACCGAAGCGGCCAGCTATGAAACCATTCTTTCCGTCATCTCGATGAGCAAGGATCTGCATATCGATTACAAGATGGCGCCCCGCGATCTCGATGTGCTGATCGGAAAGACTTCGGTCGATGTGATCGAAGATATTCCGCTTCTGGATCTTGATTACAGGATCTACAATCCGTTTAACCGGATCCTCAAGCGCACGGGAGACTTGCTTTTTGCCGGGATATTCCTGATATTGTGTCTGCCCGTGCTGGTATGGACCGTTCTGGATCCCGGGATCCGGTGGGTATCGAGGCGGATTTCCGACGGGCAGGGCGGATTTTTTTCACTCCTCGAGATCCGGAAGAAGGGGCAACCCGCGGCCGGGCCGTTGCAACTGCTGCCCCGGATGTGGGCGGTTTTCCGGGGTCGGATGAGTCTGGTCGGGGCGGATATTCTTCCCTACGCTCCGGGGACGGGCGGCCTCGGGTTCAAGCCGGGGATCACGGGACTGGTCCAGTTCCGCTCCAGTGAAACCCTGGACGACGCAGAAAAAGAGCGGATGATGCTCTATTATCTTAAAAATTATTCGGTCCTGCTGGACATGGAAATTATACTCAGGACTCTGTTTCACTGAACCGGACTGTGCGCAGGAGAATGGCTGTATGCTTCAACGTATTCTGGAGTTCGAAAAACCGATCGCCGAGCTCGAAAAGAAAATCGTCGAGATGAAGGCGTATGCGATCGCGGAAAACGTCGAGTTGTCGGAGGAAATCTCGCATCTGGAGTCGCGTCTCGAGAAGCTGATCGACGACACCTATTCGAAACTCACGCGTTGGCAGCGGGTCTTGTTATCCCGTCATCCGGACCGCCCGTATGCGCTCGATTATATCCAGAGAATGTTCACGGAGTATGTGGAGCTGCACGGCGACCGGCATTTCGGAGACGATCCGGCCATGGTCGGCGGCATGGCCAGGCTGGACGGCTGTCCCGTCGTGGTGATCGGCCAGCAAAAAGGCAGGACGACCAAGGAGAATCTCTACCGCAATTTCGGGATGATGAATCCCGAGGGATACAGGCGCGCGATACGCCTGATGAAGATGGCCGCGAAATTTAAACGGCCCGTTGTTGTTCTGGTGGATACGCCGGGCGCCTATCCGGGGCTCGGCGCGGAAGAACGGGGCCAGGGGGAGGCCATCGCACGAAACCTGTTTGATATGGCGCTTCTGCCGGTTCCTATCGTCGTGACGATCATCGGCGAGGGGGCATCCGGCGGTGCGCTGGGGATCGGCATGGGAGACCGTGTCCTCATGATGGAGAACGCCTGGTATTCGGTGATCAGTCCGGAAGGGTGCGCCGCGATTCTCTGGCACGATTCAACGCGGGCCGGTGCGGCCGCCGAAGAACTCAGGCTGACCGCGCCCGACCTCCTGAAACAGGGGGTCATCGATGAAATCGTTCAGGAACCCAAGGGCGGGGCGCATAGAAACCATGACGGGGCCGCAGAAATCCTGAAAAGGCGCATCCTGCATCACCTCGATGAACTGAGGGTCATCGACGGCTCCGCGCTGATCGATCGGCGCATCGACAAATACGGGAAAATGGGTTTTTACAAGGAATGAGACCCGCCCCCCACCTCTACCGGCACCGCGTCCGTTACGCCGATACGGATCAGATGGGCGTGGTCTATCACGCCCGGTATCTCGAATGGTTCGAGGCGGCGCGAACCGAAATGCTGCGTGATCAGGGGCTGCCCTACAAGCGACTCGAAGAGGCGGGTGTCTCGCTTCCCGTGATCGAGGCCTATTGCCGGTACCGCTTCCCCGTCCGGTATGACGACCTAGTCGAGGTCGCCACGCAGATGGGTGAACGGTCCGGTTTGCGGTTCCGTCTGGATTATGAAGTCCGTGTCGAGAATGATCCCGCTCTCCGTATCGAGGGCTACACCTGGCATTGCTATGTCGGCAGGCACGGCAGGCCGATCCGGCCTCCCGCCGAATTCGCGGATTTCTTCGAGCGGCTCTGATCCGGAGTCGATCCGGACGGGCCGGTCAGACTCATCTGTCCAGACCTTATACTAAGGATATTGAACGGTTCACGGAAAGGAAGTCCCGATGCTCAGCGACGAACTGCTCGAGATTCTGGCGTGTCCGAAATGCAAAGGCGAACTGGATTACGACCGGGAAAACGCGAAACTCATCTGTACGGCCTGCCGTCTGAAATACGAGATCCGGGAAGATATTCCGATCATGCTGATCGACGAGGCGGAGACGTATTAGGGAAATACCGTTTGCCGCGGTCCGGAATGGGCGGAAATCACGGTCCTTCCGATCCGGGCCGCTAAACGGGTGAACAGAGAGAGAAATCATGTCCAACACCTTCGGATCCCATTTTCGCGTGACGACATTCGGGGAGTCGCACTCCGCCGCGGTCGGCGCGGTGGTCGACGGCTGCCCCCCGCGCATTCCCCTGACGGAAGCGGATATACAGCCCCAGCTCGACAGGCGGCGGCCCGGCCAGAGCGGGCTCGTCACGCCGCGGCGGGAATCCGACACGGTCACGATCCTGTCCGGGACGGAGAACGGGATGACCCTGGGTACACCCATCGCACTCCTCATACCGAACCGGGATCAACGTCCGGCCGACTATGCGGAGTTGCGACGGATTCCCCGACCTTCCCATGCGGATTTTACGTATGAGAAAAAGTACGGCATCCGCGCGACGAGCGGCGGGGGACGCGCGAGCGCCCGAGAGACGGCGGGACGCGTGGCGGCCGGTGCGGTCGCGGAGAAAATTCTCGCCGTCCGATACGACGTGGAGATCGTGGCCTGGGTCAGTTCCGTGGGCGAGATTTCATGTGATCCCGTCGATCCAGAATCGGTGAACCGGGACGCGGTGGACGCCAGCCCTGTCCGCTGTCCCGATCCAAAAAGCGCAGACAAAATAACGGGTTTGGTGGAAAAGGTGAAGGAGGAGGCCGACTCCGTCGGCGGCGTGATCACATGCGTGTGCCGAAATGTGCCTGCCGGCTGGGGCGATCCGGTGTTTCATAAGCTCGAAGCACGGCTCGGCCAGGCCATGCTGTCCATCCCCGCGGTCCGGGGATTCGACATCGGTTCCGGATTTTCCGGCACCCTCATGAGGGGCTCACGACACAATGATCCATTCGTTTTGAAAGACGGACGGCTGGGAACGGCCACGAATCACAGCGGCGGCATCCAGGGCGGGATTTCGAACGGCGAACCGGTCCTCTTCCGGGTGGCATTCAAGCCGGTCGCGACGATCGGCCGTCCCCAGAAGACGGCCGACATGGACGGTAATCCCGTCGTCCTGCAGGCCGGAGGACGACACGATCCCTGCGTTTTGCCGCGCGCCGTACCCGTGGTCGAGGCCATGGCCGCCCTCGTCCTGGCTGATACCGCGCTGGGCCAGGAGATCATTTCCCGGTTTTCGGCCTGATGCGTCATTTGATCAAGGCGTCGCCTTGATCAGACAGGATGACAGGAAGAAAAAACAGAAATTTCTTTGAATGCCCGTCCTTCCCTTTCCGGATTTCCCGCGGGATTCATTGAAGCAGGAAACCGGAAACGGGAAGGAGTGGGGCGGATACACTCATGATCCGCTCAGCTTGAATGAAATGTTGAACGCGGTTCCGCCCTCACGCGTTACATTGCAGCTCCCCCTCAGTTGCTTCACGGCCAGCATATAGACCAGATGCAGCCCCAGGGATTCCGTTTTCCGGATGTCCAGATCCGGGGGCAGACCCCGGCCGTCATCCTGCACGACGATCCCGAAGTTTTTTCCCGACCTCGAAAAGGTCACGATGATTTTACCCGGCTCCTTCCGTTCATCCGTGAAGGCGTGTTTCAGGGCGTTGCTGAACAGTTCGTTGATGATCAGGCCGCAGGGGATGGCCGAATCCACGCCGAGGCTGATCCTGTCTGCCTGAATCTCATAGGTGATCCTCCCCGGTCTGGGGCAATAGGTATGATAAAGTCCAGATAGCAGGGTGTTCAAATAATGCGGGATGTCCACCTCCGCCAGGCTGGGAGAACCATAGAGATGTTCATGGATGAGCGCGAGGGACCGGATGCGGTCCTGGCTTTCCCGGAACATGTCCAGCGTCTTCGGGTCCCGCACATGATGGGCCTGCAGGCCGATCAGGCTCGAAATGATCTGCAGGTTGTTTTTGACCCGGTGGTGGATTTCCTTGATGAGGATTTCCTTTTCCGCCAGCTCTTTTCGTATTCTCTCTTCGGTGCGTTTTTTCTGCGTTATATCCTCGACCATGAATTGGATGCCGGTTACCGCACCTTTGGCATCATGTATCGGATCGCCATGGTAGTTGAGGACCTTTGACAGGTTGTCGGGCGTCTGATAACTGATTTCACCCGACAAAGATCGGCCGGTTTTGATGCAGGTCGACAAGAGGGATGAAATGCCGGATTTTTTAGTCAGAGAATGATTCAGAAAATTTATTTTCCCCGCGGCTTCGATCGAGGAAAGTCCCATGATGTTAACCAGTGACTTGTTGATGATCTGCGGATTTCCTTTTGCATCCAGCATCATAATGCCCAGGGGAGACTGCTGGATGAGCAGCCGGTTCCGTTCCTCGCTTTCCCTCAGGGACAGTTCGGCCTGTTTTTTCTCCGTGATGTCTTCGACCGTTCCTTCATAATACAGCGTTTCCCCCGCCTCGTCCCGGATCCGCGTCGCGCTCTCGCGGACGAAAAGGGGGCTGCCGTCTCTCCGCTTCCACGCGGCCTCGAGTCCGATCACACGGCCCTCATTTTCCATCCGGCGCATGAATTCCTCCCGCGGATAATCGGGTTCGAATCCTTCCCGGCTCAGATTCCGTTTGGCCAGCGCTTCGAATGAATCGTATCCGAGGAGTTGATACAGGGCGGGGTTGGCCATCAGTATTTTACCGTCCGGGGTCGTCCTGTAAAAGCCGATGGTGGTGTTCACGAAGAAGCTCCTGAACGGGTCTTCACTGCGGGTGTATGGAATCTCATGGGGCATCGATTCGCCTTCCGGGCAAGAATCTACTATTCCAATCTGCGATATGCGGGCTTCAAAGTCAAGTGATTTCCTCTTTTTTTCAAACTTGTCACAATCCCGTTTGTCCGCCGGGATTTTCCGTGAAATCCGGCTTGCGATCCATGCAAAGAATGCGTATCATTAAATGAATCGGTCGAACGGGATACCGAAAATGGGAACGGGGAAGGGTTCATGGTGAACGGATATGACCGGCTCTACGAAATGGATGCATCCATCTGGGAGAAAGGCGAAGAATGGAATTATTTCAGGCGATCGGTGACCGGTTCAGCTATCGTGGACGATTCTCCGGCGAGTCGGTTCCGCGCGAGGATTTAAAGAAGATCGTCCAGGCCGGACTGGATGCGCCGTCCGGACGGAATCAGCAGACGACCTCGTTCGTGATCTTGGACGATCCCGGCCTTCTCGGTCAGATCCGGCGCACGGCGGCCGGCGTGGTTGCCCTCGAGACCGCTCCCGCGCTGATCTGCTGCATCGTGGACAAACATCCCGGGGCGGTCTATCACGGACATTCCTTTCAGATCGAAGACTGCGCCGCGGCGGTGGAGAACATGCTTCTTGCAATCACCGCGCTCGGCTATGCCTCGGTCTGGCTCGACGGGATGCTCCGAATCGAAACCCGTTCAGAGAAAATATCCGGGATACTCCGGCTTCCCGAAGGCAAGAAAGTGCAGGTCATGCTTCCGGTCGGCGTTCCCGCGGAAGATTATCCCCGCAAGGAAAAGAAACCGTTCGAAGAACGGGCCGGCTTCAACGGGTGGCCGCGTGGCTGATCCGGGCCGGGAGATTCCGGACTGGCTGGCATGGGCGCGCGAGATTCAGGCCCTGGCCCAGACCGGGCTGGCGTTCAGCCGGAACGTCCATGAAGAGGAGCGGAACCGGCGGCTCATGGCCCTGGCCGCCGAAATGACCGGCGCTTGCGGCGGTCTCGATGAGGCGTCCCTGCTCGACCGGCTGCTTGTTCAGAAGGGGTATGCCACGCCGAAGGTCGATGTCCGGGGGGCCGCGGTCCGGGACGGCCGGATCCTGCTCGTCCGCGAGGCGTCGGACGGCCGGTGGTGCCTTCCGGGCGGGTGGGCGGATGTGGGGGACTCGCCGGTCGGGGCGGTCGTCCGCGAGATACGTGAAGAGAGTGGTTTCGACGTCCGCACGACCAAGGTAGCCGGGGTGTTCGACGCCAACCGGGACGGTCGCCCCCTGGAATTGTTTCATGCGTTCAAGATCATTTTCCTTTGCGAGATCACGGGAGGAGAGGCGACACCGAGCCATGAGACGCCGGAGGTGGCGTTTTTCCCTCCTGACGCCCCGCCGCCGCTTTCCCGAAACCGGACGCATCCCCGTCATCTTGCCGAGATCAAACGACACCTTGCGGACGCGGCGAGGATGACGTATTTCGAGTGATCCGGCGGGAGAGGCGGAATCCGGTATAAAATAGAAGACATTCCGGTTTGTTAAAGGTTGACATTGTCAGGGAGATTTGATAAATTTTCCCGTTACCCCGATGGGAAGGCTGCGGATTTCCGGATGGAGGCGGAAGCCGTCTATCTGGGACTGGGGTCGAATCTGGGCGATCGCGAACGGATTCTCGACGCCGCGATCGGCCGGATCGCGCGAATCCGGGGATGTAAACTGACCGGATGCTCGTCCCTGTATGAGGCTGCGCCCTGGGGAAAAAAAGATCAGCCCGATTTCCTGAACCGGGTCGTGGAAATCCGGACGACCCTAACGCCGCTTGCGTTGTGGGAGGCGCTCAACCGGATCGAGATCCGGTATCGCCGTGAACGGCGCGGACGCTGGGAAGCACGGACGCTGGATATCGACATCCTGCTGTTCGGCCGGAAAATCATCCGGGGGCCGGATTTGATCATTCCGCATCCCCGGCTTTCGGAGAGACGGTTTGTACTGATCCCGTTGAATGAAATCGTTCCGGATCTCCGTGTTCCCGGACTGAATGCCAGGGTGCAAGAGCTTCTCGGACGATGTCCCGATGACTCGGATGTCCGGCTCCGCCGGACACGGGGATGCCATGCGGAGGATCCGCGGTGAATGACTTGTACTATATCGCCATCGAGGGTGTCATCGGCGCAGGAAAGACGAGTCTCGCCAAATTGATGGCCAAACGACTCGAAGCCCGGCTTGTGCTCGAGGAGGCCGAAGTGAATCCCTACCTCGAGGATTTTTACCGGGAACCCCAGCGCTACGCGTTCCAGGTGCAGTTGTTTTTTTTGATGAGCCGTTACCGGCAATTGCTGAATCTGCCCCAGAAGGACCTGTTCCATCCCTATCTCATCGCCGATTACCTGTTCGCCAAAGACAAGATCTTCGCCTATCTGAATCTCGAAGAACGGGATCTGGTGTTGTATGAGCGTGTCGTCCATTTGCTCGAGACCGAACTGGTGAGGCCGGACCTGGTCATCTATCTCCAGTCCAACACCGAACGGCTGATCGAAAACATCCGTAAACGGAACCGGAAGTATGAGAAGCAGATTTCCCCGGATTACATCCGGCGTCTCAACGAGGCGTACAACACCTTTTTCTTCCGGTACCAGGAGGCACCGCTTCTGGTCATCAACACCACGGAGATCGATTTCGTGAACGACCAGGCCGATTTCGACGACCTCATCAATCAGATCATGCATCCGCCCTCGGGCGTGAAGTATTATATTCCCAAGAAAGGATGAATTATGCTGTTTCGACTGCTCCTTTTGGGGGCACTTGGGTACTTCGGATACCAGTTTCTCAAGGGGGTGTTTACCGGATCGCGGAGCAAGCCGGAGGTCCGGGGCCAGCCCGGCAACCCGCCTCTCGATCTTCGGGATGCCGATGTGGAAGACGCGCGTTTTGAGGAACTCGATGAGAAAGAATGACCGGTGCCGATGAAGACCGGCTTCCGGATAATCGAAACGGCGGACTTTGCACGACGCGTTTTTTCTTCCATCGACCGTCCGTTTCCCTTTGTTCACCGGTTACCGTGCCGGTGTCCGGTTTCCGTCAGGTCGTTTTACCGGTTCAGGAAGGGCAGGAAAAGAGGATGAGAAAAGAGATCGTTCAAACGGACAACGCCCCGGCCGCAATCGGGCCGTACAGCCAGGCGGTGTCTGTCCCCGCAGGACGCATGATCTTCACGGCGGGCCAAATCCCCATCGATCCGAAAACGGCACTCAGCGTGGGCGGTGATATCGAATCGCAGACGCGGCAGGCGCTGAAAAACTTATCCGCCGTACTCGAAGCGGCGGGTGCGACTTTGGAGGATGTGGTGAAAACGACGGTATTCTTGAAAAATATGAGTGACTTTGCGAAGATGAACGCCGTCTATTCGGAATTCTTTCAAATGAAGTATCCGGCGCGTTCGGCGGTCGAGGTGGCGCGGCTTCCGAAGGATGTGCTCATCGAAATTGAATGTGTGGCGGTGATTTGACCGGGGTAAGCGGTGAGAGGTAAGGGGTTATCCGCATGGGGCCATGGACGATGGGAACGCAGGCCATGTGTCCAATTCTTTGCTGTTCTCTGCGTTTTATTGATGGTTGCCGGTCATTCTTCCGGACAGGCCGGCGGGGATTCGACGGCCGTCCAGGAAGAACCGGTCCGGTATCCGTCGCCGAAAGGGGCGGTTATCCGTTCCGCCCTCCTGGCGGGATGGGGACAGTGGTATAACGGCAGGAAGTTAAAGTCCCTCCTTGTGCTTGGCGGTGAGGCCGGCCTGATCGCCAATGCGGTGATTCAGAACCAGAAAGTACAGAGGTCCGCCACACTGGAAGAGAGGCGGTTTTATGAAAACAACCGGGGGTTGTCGATCTGGTGGGCCGCGGCGGTGTATTTCCTCAACCTGCTCGACGCCTATGTAGACGCGGCGCTCTCGGATTTCGACGTGGGGCCGGACCTGACCTGGCGATACTCCGGGTTCGGGGGAAGGGGGATTGTGTTGTCGGTGAGCTGGGATTTCCCGGGGATGCGGTGAGGAGGGTGTTGTAAAGTATAGGGTGAGAATGACGGTGGAGAAATAAGTTGAAGACCACTCATCGAATAATAACTGGCGACAGCAGGCAGATGAATTTATTGCCGGATGAATCTGTGCACCTGGTCATCACGTCTCCGCCCTATTGGCAGCTTAAAGATTATGGCGTTGACGAACAAATCGGTTTTCATGAAAGTTACGAAAGCTATATCAACAATTTGAATCTTGTTTGGAAAGAATGCAACAGAGTCTTGCACCCGGGCTGTCGGCTTTGTATCAATATCGGCGACCAGTTCGCCCGCTCTGTTTATTACGGACGATATAAAGTCATCCCCATCAGAACCGAGATTATCAAATTCTGTGAAACGGTTGGGTTTGACTATATGGGGGCTATCATCTGGCAGAAGACAACAACGACAAATACAACCGGCGGGGCCACAATCATGGGAAGTTTTCCCTACCCCCGAAATGGAATTTTGAAAATTGATTATGAGTTTATTCTTCTCTTTAAAAAGCAAGGCAATCCGCCAAAGCCGACGAAAGAGCAGAAGGATTTGTCTGTCATGACCAAAGAAGAATGGAATACATTTTTCTCCGGTCATTGGAATATTACAGGCGCCAGGCAAAACGGGCATCTGGCCATGTTTCCCGAAGAGTTGCCCGCAAGACTGATCAAAATGTTTGCTTTCGTCGGGGACACCGTATTAGACCCGTTCCTTGGCAGCGGGACGACATCACTTGCCGCCCGGAATTTGTACAGAAATTCGGTCGGCTATGAAATTAACGTTGAATTCATTCCGAAGATAAAGGAAAAACTAAATGTAAGACAACCTGATCTTGAAGGAACCGAATATGTTTTCCTGAAGGATGTCGTGAAAATATGTCCAGACAATGAAATCGCGAAATCACCCTATATATTCAAAGATCCGCACAAACTCGACAAGAAGATCGATCCCAAGAAACTACAGTTCGGCTCAAAGATCGACCAGAATAAATCGGACAGAGAAGAATACTATTCTGTCAAAGAAATTATCAGTCCTATTATGTTGAGGCTCAACAATGATTTGGTTGTCCGTCTTCTTGGTGTAAAGGATAAGCAAATCGTCAACAAGGAAGCGATGGCGTTTCTTCAAGGGAAGATCAAAGGGCAAAAAGTTTTTTTGAAATTCGACGCGCAAAAATACGATGAGCATAACAACCTGCTATGTTATCTTTTTTTAAGAAATAAAACCTTCATCAATGCCCATATCATCAAGGCAGGATTGGCAGAAGTGGACACTTCAGTTGATTTTAAATATAAAAATAAATTCTTGAGCATAGGGTGAAGCATATGGCGAGAGAATGGATATTGAATAGTGCAATGAATCGATTCCAATTGAATTTTAAGCGGAATGTTGGTCCAACTTCTGAGAGTATTCGACAATGTGCGCCTAAAACAATTGAAGAGTGGAGCCAATATTATTTCAGAAATGTCAGGCCCAAGGAGCATATCGAAAGTCTTGGCAAAAAACTCTATATCAAAATAACGGAAGTCATTCAGGCTGAGGTAGAAGAAATAACAGAGCAAGATTGTATCGATTATATGATCCAACTCTCTCAAATTTTCAAAGAAAAAGAACTTCAACAAAGAACCCATGAAAAATTCACCAACGATTATGGTGGCAAAGTGTTTTATGTCTACTCGGCAAAGTCCGGGGATAAAAAAGTAATCGTGAACAAAGAAGTCGTTGGTGAGATATTACAGGAAATTGAACGATTGAAGAAATAATTTGTCGAACCAAACCGCAGCGAAGGGATCTGGCAATTCGGTCTAACGCATTACCAAGAGGTATTGTGGTCCATACAAACAGGATGAAATAGATTATGATCTCCCGTGAAGACGCATTGAAACTGGTCGAAGAACACGTTCAGAACAAGAATCTCCGGAAGCACATGCTGGCGGTCGAGGCGGTGATGCGGGATCTGGCCGTCCATTACGGCGAGGACGCAGACCTTTGGGGGCTGGCGGGTCTGCTCCACGATCTCGACTATGATCAGACGGCGAACGACTTTCCGAAGCACGGCCTGATCACGGCCGAAATCCTCAAGGCCCATGACGTACCCGAATCCGCGGTTCAGGCGATCAAGAGCCATGCGGGTCATTTCCCGCGCCAATCCCGCATGGACCAGGCGCTCTATGCGGCCGATCCGGTCACGGGGCTGGTCGTGGCCGCGGCGCTGATGCATCCCTCCCGCAAACTCCGCAACGTCACGGTCGAGTTCATCGAACGCCGGTACAGGGAGAAGCGGTTTGCGGCCGGGGCGAACCGGGAACAGATTCAATCCTGCGAGGAAATGGGCATGTCCCTCCATGACTTTATCGCATTGTCCCTCCATGCCATGCAGTCCATCGATAAAGAACTGGGATTCTAGGATGCACCTGTCGCTATCCATTATTTTGGGGATCGTCCTGATCGGCGGGGTCGCGTACGGCGGAGAAGGGACAAATACGACGGATGGGACTTTGGGCATGCCGCGGAGGACGTCCAATTTCCATCAGGCGCCGGATCGCTGGATCGCGCGTGACAAGGCCCAGCATCTGGTGGCGAGCATGATCCTGACGGGCATGAAAACATACCGTCTGCACCATGTCTCCGGGTGGGGGCGCGAGCGGAGTCTTCATGCCGGTGCGGTGTTGACGTTCGGTCTGGGGGTGATGAAAGAAATTTATGATCTGAGGAAGCCCTTCCCTCAGAACCGGTTCAGCCTGAAGGATCTGACCGCCGATCTCGCCGGGATCGCGCTCGGCGTCCTGTTGCTGGGGTGGTGGTGATGTCCCGCTCCGGGAAATGGCACGAATCCGTCGGGGCGGTGCATCTTCATTCCGATTTCTCCGACGGGGCCCTCCCGATTCCCGAGATCGCGGACATCGCGGCGGAGATGGACATCGATTTCCTGATGTTCAGTGATCACAATACGCTGGAGCCCAAGCGGCGCGGCCTCGAATGCTGGCACGGGAACATCCTGGTCCTGATCGGCTGCGAAATCAACGATCCCGACGACCGGAACCATTATCTGGCCTTTCAGATCGACCGGGAAATCGAACGGGGATTGTCCGCATATACGTATGTACGCCAGGTTCATGAGGCCGGCGGGTTCGGGGTGATCGCCCATCCGTCCGAACGGCGCAGTTTCTCCGACGCCTATCCGCCCTATCCCTGGACGGCCTGGGACACGGCGGATTTTGACGGCATCGAGATCTGGAATCAGCTTTCCGAATGGATCGAAGGGGTGACGCGCGCCAATATCGCCTGGCGCATCCTCCATCCCCTCCGGTCTATCCGGTTTCCGGTCTGGGAGACGCTGGAGCGCTGGGATTCCCTCAACCGCATCCGGCGGGTGGTCGGGATCGGGGGCATCGACGTGCATGCACACCGGATCAGGATCCTGGGTCTATTTCCCGTCCAGATTTATCCCTACAAGGTGCAGTTCCGGTCGATCCGGACGCATGTGTTGACGGAGAAGCCGATTCGGGGACTTACCGGGGAGGTCCTTCCTTTCCCGGAAGCCGAAGACCAGATATTCCGCGCGTTGCGCGCCGGCCATTGCTTCATCGTGAACCGTGCGCTCGGAGACGGCCGGGGATTCCAGTTCCGGGTCGAATCCGGCGCCGGAATCCGGATCATGGGAGACCGCATCCCGAACGGGTCTCTGCATACGTTTCACGCCGAGGTGCCCAGGCCGGGCCGGATCCGGCTTCTGCGGAACGGCCAGGTGATTCAGACTGAAAACGGCGATCGCCTGATCCATGAGACGCGGTTGCCGGGTGTATACCGGATCGAGGTGCTGCGCAGGAAACGCGGGTGGATTTACAGCAATCCGATCGTGATAGAATGAATGACGATCAGGAGATTCAGTAATAATGGTTTTAAACAGATTGGGATAAGCGATTGATTTTTTTGGTGCGGTTCCGGTATAAGCGAGCTAAAAGCGCATGCTTCGGCCTGGAAAAGGTTGAGAACCGAGCATCCCGGACCCGGGATCGGGGAGGGGACTCGACAACGGAGAATGACCGATGACCCAAGACGATTACACATTCAACATTCAAGAAATGGGAGGGGTTCCGGATAAACCCAGGGAATTTTGCGGCGTTTTCGGCATTTACAATCACCCCGAGGCGGCGGAGATGACGTATCTCAGCCTCTATGCTCTCCAGCACAGGGGACAGGAAAGCGCCGGGATCGTCTGCTCGGACGGTGAAAGACTATACCGGCATGTGGGATGCGGCCTGGTCAATGATGTATTCTCCCCTGAAATCATCGGTCGGCTCAAAGGCCATCTCGCCATCGGCCACAACCGGTATTCCACGACCGGGACGGATCAGGTTGTCAATGTCCAGCCGATTCTCGTCAAATCGAAAGACGGCCTCATGGCGCTGGGCCATAACGGAAATCTGGTGAATTCCTATTCACTCCGCAGGAGACTGGAGGAAGACGGCGCACTGTTTCAGACGACGAGCGATACCGAGGTGATCGTCCATCTGATTGCGCGTTCCAAAGCGCCGGATTTGATTTCCCGCATCAGGGAGGCCCTGAAACAGGTCCGCGGCGCCTATTCGCTCGTCATTCTGACCAAAGACAAGCTCATCGCGGCGCGTGATCCGGCCGGCGTACGACCCCTGGCTGTGGGAAGGCTCGGAGACGGTTTCGTGGTCGCCTCTGAAACCTGCGCCATGGATCTGATCAGCGCCGACTATCTGCGCGATGTCGAGCCGGGCGAGCTGCTGATATTTGACGAAGGCGGCATGCGGTCTGAATCGCTGGATCAGCCTGTCCGGCCCGCCCACTGCATCTTCGAACTGATTTATTTTTCCCGGCCTGACAGCCAGATTTTCGGGGAGTATGTGGACAAGACCCGCCGGAAATTCGGGAAGACCCTGGCCGGAGAACACCCGGCCGATGCCGACATCGTGATATCCGTGCCGGACTCGAGCAATACGGCGGCACTCGGTTATTCGCACCGTACGGGAATCAAATTTGAGCTGGGTCTGATCCGCAATCATTATATCGGACGGACGTTCATTCAGCCCCAGCAGAAAATCCGGGATTTCAACGTGAAGGTGAAATTCAATCCCGTCGGCGGCGTGCTGGAGGGACGGCGCGTGGTGGTGGTCGAAGACAGCATCGTCCGGGGCACGACGCTCAGGATCCTCACCAAGTTCATCCGTAGAGCCGGCGCCAAAGAGGTGCATATCCGTGTGAGCTCGCCGCCGATCCGGCATCCCTGCTATTACGGCATGGATTTTCCGACCTGGGCCGAGCTGATCGCGGACAAGAAGTCCATCGAGGAGATCCGGGAGTTCATCGGGGTGGATTCGCTCGGCTATCTGTCGCTCGAAGGGCTGCTCGGTTCGGTGCCGGAGGGAGGCAATGGGTATTGCCACGCCTGCTTCAGCGGGAAATACCCGATACCGATTCAGGAAAGGGTGGACAAGACGCAGCATGAGGAGTGAGGAGAAAATACAGGATTTTCCAATGCATGAAAATCGATAGATGAGTTTACCATGAAACCCGTCGCACGATGGTTCGATCCCGTCTTCCTGGCGCGGCCGACGCTGATGTATCCCATCTGGATTTTCTTTCTGGCGGGATACTGGAGCGGTAGCCGGTGGCGTGCCGTTCCGTCCGTCACCCGGACCGATGCCGTCCTGATCGGGATCGGACTCACCGCGGTCATGGGGGCTGCTTACATCCTGAACCAGATCCGGGATATCGAGACCGACCGGATCAACCGGAAACTTTTTCTCCTCTGCGACGGACATCACGGCGTCCGGTTTGCGTACCAGGAGGCGGCGCTGCTGGCTTTTTCCGGCCTGTTTCTCGGATTCACCGCGGACCTTCGCGCCGGTACGTTACTCACCGTCCTCTTCCTCCTCGCCGGATGGTTCTACAACTATCCTCCGGCCCGTTGGAAGGACAGGCCCATTGCCGGCCTGCTCGTCAATGGCTCGGGCGGGCTCCTGATCTCCGCCGCCGGATGGATCGCGGCGGGCGGGGCGGGGTGGATTCCGCTCCGGTCGCTCGCCTATTTCGGCGGATTTGCGGCCGTGACGTTCAACACGATGCTGCCGGATATCGAGGGCGACCGGGCCGCGGGCAAGAGCACCTTCGCCGTACGGTACGGATTGCGGACGACCGTGGTCTGGGCGCTCGTCGCCATCACGGCGACCACGGTCCTGTCCTTCCTGTTCACGGAGTGGATCCTGTTCTACCCCGGACTGGCCATGATTCCCTTCTTTGCCTTCGCCCTGACCCGCAAGGAGGTGGGCGACGTGATCCGGGCGACGAAGTATTCCGTGCTCGCGATGGCGGTTGCGGTGTGTGTGGTGTTTCCCTGGTTTCTCGTTCCGGTGTTCCTTGTTTTCTTCGGCTCGAAATGGTATTACAAGCAGCGGTTCGGGATGGATTATCCGAATTTGAAGGCGAAGTAAAATCGTGCGGCGGCAGGTCGTCCTAAAATGGCGAGGAACGGGAGGCGAGAAGCGGGTTGGCAGTAAGCAGCTGGCAATCTGGTTTCCAGATTGCCATTTGGAAACCGCATTTTGGGGAGAACTTGCGTTTCGCGGGTATGGGGATTGTGAGACAAGATTTGACGGGTGAAGGCCGGCTGAATCAAGAATTCAATTCAACCCCATTTTTTCATCTCCGAAATTTTTTGTCGGTGATCTTCTGATCTTTGAAAAAGATCCCGGCCTGAAGAACGCGGGATGACAGGTTTTTTTTGATATGAACCCCGGGAAGGTGGCCCGGAACCGAGAACCCGGTTCAACGATAGAGGATATACGATAAACGAAACAAAGAGGAAACGTGAGAGTGATGTCCCGATCCCGCATCTTCATCGATCCCGGCCGCTGCGATTATTGCGGCACGTGCGTGGCGGTGTGTCCAGCCGACTCCATCACGCTCGAAGAATCTACGGTTTTTGTCGATGACAAAACCTGTACGCGCTGTCTCGCCTGCGTCCGGATCTGTCCGCTGGGCGTGCCGCGGGAGGTGTCCCAATGAAAAACGAATATGATGTCGTCGTGGCCGGCGCCGGACCGGCCGGGTCGTGGGCGGCCAGACACGCGGCGCTGGGCGGCGCACGCGTCCTGCTCCTCGAAAAGGATCGCGAGATCGGGCTTCCCGTACGCTGCGCCGAAGGGGCGCCGGTCGATCAGCTCCACGCGCTCGTGGATGTCGATCCGGGCTGGATCGCCCGGGAGATACGGCGCGGGATCATCGTCGCACCGGACGGACGGGAGGTGGAGGCCTGGTCCGGGGAGAAGGGTTACATCCTGCACCGGAAGTTGTTCGACGCGGGGCTTGCGCAACGCGCTTCCGAAGCGGGCGCGGAGGTCGTGACGAAGGCCTATGTGTCCGGCCTGATCCATAACAACGGGAAAGCGGAAGGCGTCCGCGTCCGGCAACTGGGCGAGGACAAGGAAATCCGCGCGCGGGTCGTGATCGGCGCGGACGGCATCGAATCGCGCGTCGGGCGCTGGGCCGGCCTGGATACGCATACGCCCGTGGCCGAAATGGAAAGCTGTGTCCAGATGACGCTTGGCAATCTCGATATCGATCCCGAAACGATCAAAATCTGGGTCGGCAGAAGCATCGCGCCGGGCGGTTATCTGTGGCTTTTCCCCAAGGGTCCGGGCTGGGCCAATGTCGGTCTCGGCATCGCCGGTCAATACGCCGCGAAGAAAAAGGCGATCGACTATTTGAAGGCATTCGTGGAACGGATGTTTCCGGGCGCCGCCGTCCTGTCCATCGTCGCCGGAGGCGTGCCGACCGGCCCGCAGCTCAGGACGATCGTCGCCGACGGCCTGATGCTGACCGGTGATGCGGCGCATCATACCGATCCGCTTTCGGGCGGCGGCATCACCAACGCCATGCTGGGGGGAAAGCTCGCCGGGGAGACGGCGTCCGACGCGATCCGCCATGGAGATGTGAGCGTCCGGTTCCTCAAACGGTATCAGAACGCCTGGGACAGGGCCCGGAAGAAAGATTTGCAGCTCGCCTATAAAATCAAGAAAATCGTGTACGATTTTGATGAAGAAGACCTGAACCGCATCGCGGATGTCGTGCTCGCACTCCCCCTCGAGAAGCGGACGAATTTTGCGATTTTCAAGGCGGCGTTGAAGAAACACCCCGCACTCGTTTTCCAGATGGCCAAGGTGTGGGTCAAATAATCACGGTGACAGGTGATGGACAATGGATTCAAAATTCGGGATTCAGAATTTAAAATAGTCGGCAATTGTCGATAGAGGGGTCTCAGGCGACAAAAGACGGTCATCGGGGAGCGGAGTTCAGGGGGGTGCAGGCATGAGCATGAGAAGATGATGTCCGCAGGAACCCGGAACCGAGGACCACGTATTCCGTACCGGTTTCAGCAAGGCGACAACACATGGAACAGAAAAGAATCTTCACCATTCCCAATCTGCTGACATTCTCGAGGCTTTTGATCCTGATTCCGATCATGATCAACGTGGTCCATGTACAGCGGGGATGGGCCCTGTTCTGGATTCTGCTCAGTATCGCGACCGACAATGTCGACGGTTATGTCGCCCGGAAACTCAAACAGGAGTCCGACCTGGGGCGGATCATGGATCCCCTGATCGACAAGATCAACCTGCTCGCAGCCACGACGTACATGGTTTTTTCCGCGGACTATGATTTTCCGCTCTGGTTTTATCTGTTCCTTTTCATTCGTGAAACGGCCGTGCTCGCGGGCGGTCTTTTGGTTCTCCGCAACCGAAAAATCGTGCTCGAGGCCAACCGGGCCGGAAAATGGTCCGCATTTATCACCGGGTTCACGGTCCTTTTCTTCATCATGGACTGGCAGCCTTTCGGTTGGATCCTGTTGTGGGGCTCCTGCGTCCTGACGATCCTGTCCACGTGGACGTATATCGAGACGTACAGGCGAACCGTTCGGAAACAGGGAAGGGGCGATGGGCAATAAGCCGTTGGCATCGTCACAGGAATCTCTTGACGCGGATCGTATTTTGTTGTCTCACCATCCGGACAGATCAGGACAGATGGTTTCATGAACCCCGAAGACGACAAAAAATGGGAACAAGGACTGAAGAAGTCCCGCGGATTCTGGGGCCGGATCCGACAGGTCTTTCAGAACCGGGAGCGGCCGGATGACGATGCGCTCGCCGGCCTGGAGGAAATCCTGATCGAGGCGGATGTCGGCGCCGGAACGGCGCTGGCGATTGTGGAGGCGGTCCGGAATGCCCGTCAGGACTCATCCCAAAAGCCCGACGAGGTCATCCGCCGGGAGATCCGCAGACGATTGATCGGACCGGAACAGCCCGGAACGCCGGGTCCGTCTCAAAAGCCCCACGTGATCCTCGTTGTCGGCGTGAACGGCACGGGAAAGACGACGACGATCGGGAAGCTGGCCCACCGGTATCGTCAAGCCGGAAAGCGGGTGATCGTCGCCGCGGCAGACACGTTCCGTGCGGCGGCGGGGGAACAGCTCGAGGCCTGGGCGAATCGGGCGGGCGCGGATCTGGTCAGACAGTCCCATGGCGCCGATCCGGCGGCGGTCGCATTCGACGCCCTCGATGCGGCGATCGCCCGCGGCGCGGACGTCCTGATCGTCGACACGGCGGGCCGGCTGCACAACAAGTCTCACCTGATGGAGGAACTGAAGAAAATCGCACGCGTTTTATCAAGGCGGATGGAGAATGCACCCCATGAGACATTACTCGTCCTCGACGCGACCACCGGGCAAAACGGTCTGACGCAATCCAAAACCTTTGCCGAAGCCGTGCCCGTGACAGGCATCGTACTGACCAAGCTCGACGGCACGGCGCGCGGGGGCATCGTGATCGCCATCCGTCAAGATTTGGGCATTCCCGTCCGTTTTATCGGGCTGGGCGAAGGGATCGGGGATCTGGTGCCGTTCGATCCCGTAGCATTTGTTGAAGGATTGGTGGGAAATCCCGAATAGGAGGCAGTTTGCAATTCTCAAACGGAGATAGGTCATGGGCAATCGGTAATGGGTGGTTCCGATATCCCACAACCGATAACCGATTACCATTGATCATTTAACATTGAACATCGAGAATTGAGCATTGAATATTGAAAAAAAGGTGACGTTGATCACATTGGGCTGCCCGAAAAATCAGGCGGATTCGGAGGTTCTCGCCGGTCAGCTCCGCGATGACGGATTCATCCTCGTGTCGGATGCCGGAGACGCGGACGTCATCCTCATCAATACCTGCGGATTCATCGAGGATGCGAAGGCCGAATCGATCGAGACGATCCTCCAGGCCGTGCGCTATAAAGAAAACGATCCTTCCCGGGAAGTCTATGTGTGGGGATGTCTGTCCGAACGCTATCGGGGAGAAATCGAAAAGGAGATACCCGAGGCGGACGGCTATTTCGGGGTGGAACCATTCCTCGAAATCCGGAAACGGCTCACGGGCCGGGAGAGGCCGTGCGATCCGGCGCGCAGGATTCCGCCCGATCCGACGCATACCGCCTATCTGAAGATATCCGACGGATGCGATCATCGTTGCACGTTCTGCGCCATCCCCCTGTTCAAGGGTGCATACAAAAGCCGTCCGCTTCCCGGTCTCCTCGAGGAGGCCCGTGCCCTGGCGGCGCAGGGCGTGAAGGAACTCGTGCTCGTGGCGCAGGACACCACGGCCTACGGCCGCGATCTGGGAGACGGGACGGATCTCGTCCGCCTGATCCGCGGCCTCGTACCGATCGCCGGGATCGCCTGGATCCGGATCCTGTATGCCCATCCCGCCCATGTGACGGATGAACTGATCCGTGTGATGGCCGAAGAGGAAAAGGTATGCAAATACCTAGATCTCCCCCTCCAGCATATCTCCGATCTCCTGCTCGGCAGAATGGGGCGGGGGATGACCCGTGCGGCCACGGAGGCCCTGATCCGGAAACTCAGGGACGGCATCCCGGATCTGACGCTGCGAACGGCGTTCATCGTAGGGTTTCCGGGAGAGACGGATCGCCATTTCGAGGAGCTCCTTCATTTCACGGAGACGGCGAGATTCGAACGGCTCGGCGCGTTCGTTTACTCGCCGGAAGAGGGCACGCAGGCGTTCGGATATCCTGCACCGTCACGTGAGGACGCAGAAGCCCGATACAATGCCCTGATGGAAATCCAGCAGTCCGTATCCGAAGAGATCAATGAGGGATGCGTCGGCCGAATCCTTTCCGTCCTCATCGACGGCAAGGAGAACGACACACTCTTTTACGGCCGCACTCAGGGCGACGCGCCCGAGATCGACCAGACGGTCTGGATCGAGAACGAATCACGTCCCGGGGACATCGTGTCCGTGCGCATTCATACCGCCTCGGCCTATGACCTGGAAGGCCGCAGGATCGGGATTCCGTCCGAAAGGAGGGAATCATGTCCGTAAAAACGGTGCTTCTGTACGGGTGTTTCATGTTTGCCTACGCGTCGTCTCCCGCCCAGGGGCGTCACTTCGAAATTATCGGCCGTTCCGGGACGCCGAGTTATTACTTCGACATCGTGACTACGGCTTCCGAAGATTCAGGCCTGACCCATGTCGGCATATATGTCAAGGTCGCACATGATCAGCTCCAATTTATTCGAACCGAAGAGAACGCGTATTCGGCGCGATATGAACTCGATGTCACGGTGCTGAACGGAAAGAACGAACAGGTGGACCGGCGGGTCATTGAAAAATCCGTCCGGGTCTTTGCGTTTGAAGAGACACATGCCGCAGACCGGATGGATCTGGCCGAGGCGGATTTTCGGATCAATCCCGGCGAATACTCGCTGGTGATGAGCCTGACGGATCAGGATTCCAGGCAAATGAGCCGGCATCGACTCGACCTGAAAGTTCTCGATTACCGGGAGCACGATCTGAGTATGAGCGACATTCTTCTGGCCGATACGGTCACGGCCGATTCGGAAAGACGCCTGAAAGCCATGCCCAACGTCACCTGGGAATTCACGATGGACAGGAAACAACTCTTCCTCGTGCTGGATCTTTTTTCGACGCAGGACTGGGAATCGATTCCATTGCAGATGAAGCTGATTGGTGACAACAAAACCGTGAGGCATATCACAGAGCAAATTCAGAGAAAAGGATTCCGTTCTCCGGTCATTCTCCGATTGCCGCGGGAAGGACTGCAACCCGGGTTATACCGAATCGAAATCCTCGTCGGCCGGGATAAACACATCGACCGGCGCATCAAGAACCTGACGGTCCGATGGCCCGACATGCCCGGATACGCCCTGGATCTCGATGCGGCGATCGAACAGCTCAGGCACATCGCCAAACCCGGCGATATCAGGAAAATGAAAAGATCCGAAGGGGACGAAAAAAGACGCCTTTTCCTTGAATTTTGGGACTCTGTAGATCCCACTCCGGGCACGGCGACGAATGAGTTAATGGAAACGTATTATACCCGGGTCCATTACGCCAACCGGCACTTCGGGAACAGGCGGGAGGGGTGGAATACGGATCGCGGTATGGTATACATCAGGCTCGGCGCACCGGACGATGTCGAACGCCATCCCTTTGATATGCATACCAGGCCGTATGAGATCTGGATCTATTATCATCTCAGCCGCCGGTTTGTCTTCGTGGATGATACGGGTTTCGGTGATTACCGTCTGGTGACGCCCGTCTGGGACGAGTGGTACCGCCGGTAAGGCGGATGGGAGAAACGCGTGACGGGTCGCAGATAGCACGGGACAAGTGACCCGGTGCGGAAAGCAGGGAAAACCGTGACGCGAGAAGCAAAGCACGTGACACGTAACGCGTGACGCGTGACGAGAAGAAAAAGAAAGCAGAAAGCAGAAAGCAGAAAGCAGAAAGCAGAAAGCAGAAAGCAGGGGATGTCTTGTGGCCAGATTGCAAATGGGAGTATTCGCCTCCGGGCGGGGATCGAACTTTTTATCCATATTGAACGCCATCGACGAACGGCGTCTGGACGCCGATATCCGGATCCTCATCAGCAATAATCCGGAAGCCGGTGCCCTGAATTCGGCCCGGGGGCGGAATATCCCGGCCGGCGTGATCAACCGGGCCGATTTCCCGGATCGCGAAACGTTCGTCCGCGAGATGTTCTCCGTGCTCCGGAATCATGGCGCAGATTTCATCGCCCTGGCCGGATACATGAAGAAAATACCGGACGAGGTGATCCATGCCTTCGCCGGACGTATCATAAACATCCATCCCGCATTGCTGCCCGCGTTCGGCGGCAAGGGCATGTACGGCCGTTTCGTCCACGAAGCGGTCGTCCGGGCCGGATGCAAGGTGTCCGGTGCCACGGTCCATCTCGTGGATGACCAGTATGATCACGGCCCGATCGTCGCCCAGCGGGCGATTCCGATTCCCGATACCGACACACCCGAGGATGTCGCCGCGCGCGTCCTCCGGGTCGAACATCAGATTTATCCCGAGACCCTTCAGCTTTTTGCGGAGGACAAGGTCCGCGTGCGAAACGGGCGGACATATATCCGATGACGGAATCCGCTTCCCGCATGCCGGAAAAATGACGGAAACTGAATCCAATTTGCCGATTTGAACGGGACAGGGTCGATTCATCATGGAGGCGGACGGCTGAAACAAGACTTATTCACATTGACGAATCATGACAGGAGGGGGATTTGGCTAAAATCAGACGCGCCCTGATCAGTGTTTCCGACAAGACCGGGATTGTGGAATTCGCCCGGGAAATCAGCGGACTCGGCATCCAGATTATCTCCACCGGGGGGACGGCGAACATCCTGTCCGAACAGGGGATACCGGTCATCCCGATCCATGAGGTCACCGGATTCCCGGAGATGATGGACGGCCGGGTCAAGACGCTCCATCCCAACATACACGGCGGGCTGCTGGGTCTCCGGGATCATGGCGAACACATCCGGCAGGCGGAGGAACAGGGGATTCAATGGATCGATCTGCTCGTGGTCAATCTCTATCCTTTCGAGAAAACGGTCGCCAGGCCGGATGTAACTCTCGAAGAAGCGGTCGAGAACATCGATATCGGCGGGCCGGCCATGCTGAGGAGCGCGGCGAAGAATCACAGCTTCGTGACCGTTGTGACCGATCCTTCCGATTACGCGGCCGTGCTCGGCGAGATCCGTGAGACCGGAGAAACCACGCTGCCGCTCCGCCGGCATCTGGCCGTGAAGGTGTTCCGTCGCACGTCGGATTATGACGCGGCGATCGACCGGTTTTTTTCCAAAGCCTATCTGGATGAAGACAATATCCGGCTTCATTTCAGTGCGGGCCGGACGCTACGTTACGGTGAAAACAGCCATCAGTCCGGGACATTTTACCGTGATCCCGCCTGTGGGGAGTCATCCGTCGCCGCCGCAGAGATCCTGCACGGCAAGGCCATGTCGTTCAACAACTATGTCGATGCGGATGCGGCCTTCGAGGCCGTAAAAGACATTCGCGGACAGATCGCCGTGGCTGTGATCAAGCACACCAATCCCTGCGGATTCGCGACGGCCGAAACGGCTGGCGAGGCGCTCGCGCGGGCCTGGGAAGGAGATCCCATATCCGCGTTCGGGTCTGTCATTGCCTGCAATTCACGGGTCGACACCGCTTTTGCAGAATTCCTCAAAGGCGAACATGTCCGGCATACAGGATATGTCGTCCAAGACGGCAAACTGGTCCCCGAGCCCATACCCAGCAAGTTCGTCGAGGTCATCATCGCCCCGGATTATGATCCGGATGCGTTCGCGCTCCTTTCCAAAACCAAGACATTGCGCATCCTGAAAACAAGTGTTTCCGGGGCTGGCCCCTCCGAGAAGAAGACCTATCGGAAGATCACGGGAGGCCTCCTCGAAATGGATCGCGACCTTTCCGTTCTCGATCGATTCGAAGTGGTCAGCCAAAAATCGTTCGATGAAAGCAAGAAGGCACTTGCGGTTTTCACGTATACCGCCTGCAAGCATACAAAATCCAATGCGATCGTGCTGGGCCGCGAATATCGCCCCGGTTTTTTTCAGGTCATCGGCATGGGGGCCGGACAGCCGAACCGCATCGATTCGCTCCGCAAGCTGGCCGTGACCAAGGCCATCGAGAATCTTCAAATCGCCTATGATGCGCAGGGCTCCGGGGCGGGTTTCGAAGAATTTGTCCGGGATGCCTTTTCACAGATGGTGTTGGCGTCCGATGCGTTCTTTCCCTTCGACGACACGGTGCGCGCGGCCGCAGAATCGGGTGTGCAGTACATTGTTCAGCCCGGGGGGTCCATGCGCGACGTGGATTCCGTCCGGGCCTGCGACGAACTGGGTATGGCCATGGCCTTCACGGGGATACGGCATTTCAGGCATTAGCCTGAACGTTTCATGAATAGATCAGGTTGGATGAGGAGGCGGTATAAATAACAGAAAACAGGAGACGGGAATGGAATACGGAGAAGGGATTCCGGATGCGGAAACCAGGGATCCGGTAGCCGGGTGCACGCGGCGCCGGAAAAGAGACCCGGTCACACCGGGATCAGGCCTTATCACTTGTTTGACAACCCAATCTAAAGGAGAGATTATATGTACCCGGTTTTGCTGAAGTTGGGGCCGATAGAGATTCATGCTTACGGTTTGCTTCTCGCCGTATCATTCATGGTGGGGATCTACTGGGCGATGGCCCGGGCTCCCAGGAGGGGGATTTCGAAAAACGACATTCTGGATCTCTCTATTTTTGTGGTTCTGGGCGCGATCATCGGTTCGCGTTTGCTCTATGTCGTCACCCATCTCGAAGAGTTCAGGGGGCGCTGGCTGGATACCATCAATCCGATTCAGAGCACCGGCGAGGTTGGAATCTCCGGGCTCTCCATGCTGGGCGGGGTGGTGATGGTGATCGCCATAATAGCATTCTACTGCCGGCGGAAACATATTTCCTTTCCAAGGCTTTGCGATGTGCTTGCACCGGTCTTTGCGCTCGGCATCATGCTCACCCGGATCGGGTGTTTTCTCAACGGATGCTGCTTCGGCATACCGGGCGATATGCCCTGGTGCATGGTGTTTCCAGAGCACAGTCCTGCCGGTTCGGTTCTTTTGGGGGTTCATATCCATCCGGCACAGCTTTATTCGTCTCTTTACGGACTGATCATCCTCGTGGTCATCCTGCTTCTCGATCGGAAAGAGCGACCCGACGGATTTTTGATGTCGGTTTTTTTCATGCTTTACGGCGTGGCCCGGTTTGGAATTGATTTCGTCCGTTATTACGAGACCTCCGTTCAAATTCGATTCGCAGGACAAATTTTTACGATCAATCAGGCCATTTCATTCGCAATGTTTCTGGCCGGACTGATTTTTTTAATCAGGATTCGAACGCGAAAGGATACCACAACATAAAAAATCTTGATTTTTACTTATATTTTCAATAAATTATGAAAATTCAAGCCTTGGGAAAGGCCCAAAAAGGGGGGTACCATGAAAACATGGGGACGTATTTCGCCGTTAGCCGGTATTGCGGTCCTGGGTGTGTTCCTGATCGGAGGATGTGCCAGCACCGGGCGACAGTCTTACCAGCCGCCGGATCAATATGAAGACATGGCCGATATCGATGCGCTGCTGGGCCTCGGAGACGCATCGGATGATATGATCGGAGAAGATGACGTACTCCGCCTGCTTGGTCTCACAACGGAGAGACCCACAGAAAGAACGGTTAAATCGGCCGCAGAATCCGGTTCGGACATCTCATCGTCTGATCCGGCAGGTTACCCGCAAACATCTTTCCAGCCGGAGAGTCAACCCTCCGCCCAGCCGTCTCCCGGCGATCTGGCATATCGTGAACCGGACAGGACGCCACCTTCACAGGCCGCCCCTCCACGAACCGCGACGGCCGCCACATTTGAGCAGCGCTATGAAGAGGCGAGGCGAGCCTATAACGCCAGGAATTTCCAGTCGGCCATTCAGCAATTCGAGGCGTTACTTTCCGAGAATCGGTCTCATGCACTGTCCGACAACTGTCAGTACTGGATCGGAGAGGCCTATTACGGGATGGGAAATTATCAGCGGGCGATTGCAGCCTTTGAAAAGGTGTTTACTTTTCCGAGATCCAATAAATATCCCGATTCACAACTCAAGCTCGGTTTAAGCTATTTGAGAATGAACAACACATCCCGCGCCGCCGAGGAACTTCAGAAACTGATCGATAATTATCCGACAAGCGAATATGTCAGTGCGGCCAGGCAGTATCTTGCCAGACTGAAGACGGACGGCACATCCTGATTCCGGATCGGGACAGCTTCCATTCGTATCCTGATGCGATTATTCTTCAAGTATCTGTTCCCTGAAGGTGGCGGTCGGGCTCTCCTTTCGGTCGAGGACAACGTATGAAAAAAAAGCTGAAAATCCTGATGGCGTTTTCCGAAGTCGCGCCGTTTGCAAAAACCGGGGGACTGGCGGATGTGGGCGGTGCATTGCCCAAGGCGCTCAAGGATCTCGGCCACGACATCCGCGTCATCATGCCTCAATACCGTGAGGTCAATGAACGCCGCTATATCCTTCGGGATGTCATCCGTCTCCAGAATATTTCCGTCCAGATGGGGGATGAATCGCTTCAGATTCAGGTAAAATCGGCGTTTTTACCGAATTCCAAGGTTCAGATCTATTTCATCGATTACAAACCGTTTTATTTCCGTGAAGGATTATACGTCGATCCGAAAACCGGAAAAGACTATTCCGACAATGCTGCCCGCTTCATCCTGTTCTGCAAGGGGGCGCTCGAGACACTCAGAAAACTGCAATGGCAGCCGGATGTCATCCATTGCAACGACTGGCAGACGGGTATGATCCCTTTCCTTCTTAAAAAGAAACATCACGACGATCCATTCTTCACAAAAACCTTTACGCTCATGACCATCCACAACTTCGTCTATCAGGGGATTTATCCGGCTACTTCCGTCCATCTGCTTGAAAACGGCGGAATCGCCGATCCTTCCGGATATCCGATCGTGGAGGATGGGACGCTGAATTTTCTTCGAACGGGGATCACGGATGCGGACTGGTTGAATACGGTCAGCGAAACCTACTGCCGAGAAGTTCAATCATCCTCCGAATTTGGATGCGGGCTGGAAGACCTGCTGAAGGCGCGTTCGAAGGAATTCGACGGAGTCATTAACGGTCTTGATGAGACGGTCTGGAACCCCGAGAAGGATTCCTTTATCGAGACATCCTATACCGCCGATGCGCCGGAAGGCAAACAGGAAGCGAAACGGTTGCTGCTCGAAAAGGTCGGACTGCCCTATCGTCCCGATGTCCCGGTTATCGGTATGACATCCCGGCTCACTTCTCAGAAAGGATTCGATCTGATCCAGGCGGTTTTTCCAAAACTAATGGAACTGGATGTGTATTTCATCCTGCTGGGTCAGGGTGAGGCCCGTTACCAATCCTTTTTCAGGGCGGCTCAAAAAAAATATCCCAAACGCGTCCATGTGTCTCTTACATTCGATGAATCCCTGGCGCATCGGATCGCCGCCGGTTCGGATATGTTCCTGATGCCTTCCTTGCAGGAACCCTGCGGACTCACCCAGCTTTACAGCCTGAAATATGGGACGGTGCCGATCGTCCATCAAACCGGCGGATTGGCCGATACCGTCAAACTCTACGATGGTACAAAGAATAAAGGAACCGGATTCTTTTTCCAAAAGCCTGACCCTGAGAAATTACTCGAAGCGATCCGGACCGCAGTCCAGGTCTATGCCGATTCCACCCGATGGAAACAACTCATGTTTCGAGGTATGACCGAAGATTTCTCATGGTCAGCCGCGTCCAGGAAGTATGTCGAACTCTATCAAAAAGCCATTTCAAAAGGATTGTAGCCCGATACAGGGGTTGGGTTTTTTAATAAGAGCATGATGATGCAAGGCATACAAATCTCCATACATCAGGTTGGTTCACGGCTCGATATCGCGTTGGTGATGGTGTCCGGATATGTGGATACCACCACTTGTCACGAACTTGCCGATGTTCTGAAGAGACTCGGCGAACAAAAACAGTGTCTCATCATCGTCGACCTGGGGGGCGTTTCCTATATCAGCAGTGCGGGATGGGGTGTGTTCATGGGAGAGATCAAGAATGTGCGTGAATTGGGTGGTGATATCAAGATTGTTCAGATGTCCCCGGAAGTGTTTGAAGTGTTCGAAATGCTTGAATTCAACCGGATTATCAATTATTATGAAACCATCGAAGAGGTCATCGATGAATTCGATATGATTCGCGGGATCGATATCAGCAATCCGGAGGAACGGATCAAAACCCCGCCCAAGAAAATGCAGGTTCAGGCATATGACGAGTCGTCCAGAAAACCTCCCGTTATCGCGCGTATTCTTCCACAGGCGAAGACAGAAGACCGGATGTCTGTCCGTGATCTTCCCCTGGTTGAGAAGATCAAGCGGATTGTGCTCGACAATCCGGTCATCAGTTCAGCGGGGATTTGTTCCACGTTGAAAACTGAAAAATATGGGAACGAAAAAGTTAACTGGTTCAGAATGCGTTTGCTCCTTAAAAAACAGAACCTTGAGACCAAAGAGAAACGGTACCGTTTTTACCGATCCCGATAAGAGGGATCAACAAACGGATTCATTCATCGCGGCATCCGCGTTTCAGAGCGGATGTTTTTTTATGGTATATGATTTGCTTTCTCATTCATGTTCAATCGATGGAATTTTTTCAACAGGGAAAGGAAGGTTTTATGCGTCGTGTCGTTTTCCATCGTAAATCTATATTTAATATATCCCTATTAATCGGTTTTCTCGTCACGCTCTTCCTTGTTTCTCCGGGTTTTTGTCAGGGTGACGGCGCACCGTTATGGCGTAAATCCGCCGGTTCGTTGACTATTTTCCAGCCAGGAGATGCCGTCCGGATCCAGGTCTGGGAACTTTATGAACAGCATACCAATCTGAATTTAACCGGAGATTATCCCATCAGCCCGGAAGGCACCATCATTTTGCCTCTGGTCGGTGAAATCAAGGTGAAAGGATTAACGGTTTTTGAACTGATGCAGACCATTGAGAACAAATTAAGGGCTTATATGCGCAATCCCCTGGTCTACGTCTATCCACTGATCAGGGTGACACTGCAGGGTGCTTTCCTCAGGCCCGGTTCTTACCGCGTTCCGCCAACCAGCTCGCTTTGGGATGTAATTGCGCTCGCAGGCGGACCCCGGGGCGATACGGATTTGAACAAATTACAGGTCGAACGGGGCGGTAAAGTGGTTCTGAACGACTTGCTGAACAGTTTTGAGAAAGGGTATTCCATCGAAGATATCGGGATTGAATCGGGCGATCAGATTATCGCACAAACACGAACGCGTCTTTCAATTCATGTCATTCTCGGGTTTGTGAATATGGCCCTGACGCTGGCGTTGCTTTATATCAGAATCCGGTACAGAACCTGGTAGGAAGCCGAAGAAAAGGCCGGCGAAGAACCGATATCCATTCAAATAATGGGTTAAATCAGAAGGGTCAGTGGTAAGAGGCGAGCGGCCACCGTGCTTCCCCATTTTGTGTTGGGAAAGATCAGATCACGCTGGTTTTTGAACCGTTCAGGCTAAATTTTAAAAGGTGGGTCATTCAACAATAAAACCTTCAGGTGGGACCATGCAAGAGTATTTCGATGAACAGGTTGAACAGGAAGTCCAGGTCGATTTCAAGCGTTATCTGATGGGTGTCCTGAAACGTTGGTGGCTTGTCGGCGGGATTTCAGCCGTGATTGCGATCCCATGGATCATGCATGTGAAAAGGCAACCCCCGATCTATGAGGCGGATGTCTGGGTCAGTTTCGAGAATGCGGGTGGTGGCGTCGTGCCGTCGGGGCTGCTCGAGAGTCGTCGCCGCAAACTCAAGAGCCGCACCTTTGCAACCGAGGTGACGGCCAGACTGGGGCTGACATTACATAATCTAAAAATTGAAGGGCTGCCCAATTATGACCGGACACAGGTTTTCAAGCATTTTTCGACAAAAAAGGAACCGGGGGCGATAGTCGGAGATTATGTCATCCGGCTCTATCCCTCGGGATTCGCGGCCATTTATCACGGCGATGTCAGGCTCGACAGCCTTTACTCCACCGATTTAGTCCGGGATACGCTCAGTTATAACGGACTGTATTTTTCTCTCAGACAGGAAACGGTCGATCATGCCCTGAAAATCTCTTTTCAGATTCGCGATTTTCAATCCACGGTTAATTCTCTGATCTCACGCGAGAATGTTTTCTTCGACCAGACCGCCACCCTGATGCGCGTCACCCTGAGAGACAACAATCCCAATCTGGCCAGTGAGACGGTCAATATGCTCGCCGAGATTTTTGTTCAGGAAATTTTAGAGATGCAGCGCAAGAATGAAAGTTATAACAGAAAACTGATCGAAGAAAGGCTTGAGCTTGCCCAACAGGATCTCGACCGGTCGGACAGAGAATTGAAGTCGTTCAGGAATTCCTATCTGAGAGGACTGGATCAGGAGACCCAAAATATTGTCCGGCGTATGGACGAGGTCGAACGTCAGTCGCGGGTGATGAAGATTCAGAAAGAGGAACTTGAATTGCTGTTGAGCAAAATCAATCCCGAGATGTCTGATTTTACCGATGGCGTGTCGGTGCGTTATATTTACCGTGAAATCGCCAGCCTGGGACTCTTCAGTCAGAGTTCAGAGATGACGGTCGTCCGGCAAGGATTGAGGGATCTGGATGCGAGACGGGGAGAATTGTTACGCAGGGGCCTGCCCGAACACAATCCTGAAATCAAGGAGATCAGCGATCATATCAGCGGGATCGAGATGAAGATCGTCCGGCTCGCAGAACAGACAGTGACCCAATTGGGAAGAGAGATCTCGGCACTGGAGAGTGAAAATGAAACGCTCCAGAAAAGACTGAGAATGCTTCCCGGTGAGGAGATGCGGCTGGTCCAGTTGTCGCGTCAACGGAGGGCCAACGAGGAAATTCATGAACTTCTCCTGAAAAGACATAAAGAAGCCGAACTCGCCGAGGCGGTGGCGCCGAGCAATGTTTTGATCATCGATCCCGCCGTTCCTCCGGCATATCCGATTTCAAAAGACAAAAAGAAAATGGCCTTGTACGGTCTTTTTGCAGGTTTCGGCCTGGGAATCGGGGCCGCATTCCTGCTTGAAGTGATGGATAAGAATATTCGCACCCGGGAAGACGTGAGCCGTTTCCTCAAACTTCCTATTCTGGGCGGCATTCCCCGGGTGAAATTTGATGATTATGAACTTCAGGATTCCGAAAAAGCCAAGAGTATCAGCTCCCAGATCGTAACGCACGATTATTCTCCGACCCCGGTCGGTGAGGCCTATCGGGTTCTCCGAACCAATTTGCTTTTCTCGAAGGAAATGGATTCCATGAAATCCCTGGTGATCGGGAGCATGACTCCCGGAGAAGGCAAGTCATTCACCTCGGCGAATCTGGCCATTACTCTGGCGCAGCAAAAATCAAACACCCTGCTCATCGACGCCGATCTGAGACGGGGTGTTTTGCATAACACCTTCAATTGCCTCAAGAAACCGGGACTGACCAATTATCTGACGGGCGTGGCGCCTCTGGGCAGCGTGCTTCGTGAGACCTATATTCCGAATCTTTCCCTGATCACATGCGGTTCCATGATTCCGAATCCTTCCGAGATTCTCGGGTCCCTGAGGATGCAGAAGTTTATCGAGGGCATCTCCAAACGGTTCGATTTCATCATCTTCGATACGCCTCCGCTTTATGCGGCCACAGATGCCGTGGTCCTGGGTACCCTGGTCGACGGTGTGGCCATCGTGGTCAGGGCAGGGAAGACGAACGGCGAAGAAGTCCGTCGCAGGCTCGAACTTTTCCAGAATGTCCAGGCAAAGATCGTGGGCGTCATCCTGAACGGATCGGGGATCGAAGTGGCCCATGAAGGATACAGTTATTACCGGTATTGATCATTCCAGGCTCAATGAGGGGATATGCGAATTCTGGTCACCGGCGGTGCCGGATTTATCGGGTCTCATCTTTGTGAGACATTGTTGGATGAGGGGCATCAAATCGTCTGTGTCGATGATTTCAATGATTATTATGATCCACGGCTCAAGAGAGAAAATATTCAGAATATCCTGAAAAACCCGAATTACTCGCTTTATGAATCCGATATCCTGAATTATGAGGCGATGGAATCGATTTTCGCGGATTACGGATTCGATATCGTCGTTCATCTGGCGGCGAGGGCAGGGGTGCGCCCCTCCATTCAGCAGCCGCGCCTGTATCAGAAGGTGAATGTCGAGGGCACGGTCAACCTGCTTGATCTCTGCGTCCGACACCGGGTTCCCGGCATGGTAATGGCTTCCAGTTCATCGGTCTACGGAAACAATCGAAAAGTACCGTTCTCGGAAAACGATCCGGTCGATCACCCCATATCGCCGTATGCGGCGACCAAGAAAGCCTGCGAACTGATCGGTTACACCTATCACGCCTTATATGGATTATCCGTCACCTGTTTACGTTTCTTTACCGTGTATGGTCCGCGCCAGAGGCCGGATATGGCCATTCACAAATTCACCCGGTTGATCGATGAAGGAAAACCGGTCCCGTTTTACGGAGACGGCACGAGCCGCCGGGACTATACCTATATCACCGATATTATCCAGGGGATCAGACAATCCATCGCGCGGTGCGAAGGGTATCATATTTTCAACCTCGGTGAATCCCGGACCATATCACTCGAAGATCTGATTTCTCTGATCGAGTCAAATCTGGGAAAAAAAGCCGTTCTGAAGAAAATGTCCGGTCAACCCGGCGATGTAAACATCACCTATGCGGATATTTCCCTCGCGAAACGAGTGCTCGATTATCGGCCTTCCGTTTCGATCGAAGAAGGAATCTCCCTTTATACGGAATGGTATCGAACCATGAAGAGCGGGAAGGCGCGATAAATGGTTCGGGAAAAGGAAGCCTTCCTCATCCGCTTGATGAAAGTCAGTGACATGATCATCGTCGGCGGGGCTTTCATCGCCGCTTATTTTGTGACCGTGTGGATCAAAGATTACCTCGATCTGGGGGGGCTGGCGTTTGCCTCCTCCTTTTCTTTCACAGGGGCCGTCGGTTTCATGAGACAGCATCTCGTTTTGGTCCTGGTCACGATTCCGACATGGATCGGCCTGATGTCGCTCGATGGCGTGTATCTCAATTTCCGGACGAAACTGTTTATCGAAACCGGATTCCGGGTTCTGCGAACCGGATTGGTTTCCATGCTGGCCCTCGGCAGTGTGGTCTTTCTGCTTAAAATGGATTTGACCAGCCGTCTTTATGTGGGGATTTTCGCACTGATCGCCTTCGGAGGGCTGGTCGTCGAGAAAGCCTTCTGGAAGAAATTCCTGGACTATTCATACCGTCAGGGATACAACCTCGTCAATATCCTGATCGTCGGTTCCGGGCGGCGCGCCCAGGATTTTATCGAACTGGTCAACGCACACGGCAACTGGGGATTGCGTATTGTCGGACTTGTGGATGACGATCCGAAATTGCTCGGAAAGCGTGTGATGAATTATGAAATCATCGGCCGGATTCGGGACATTCCCCGGATTATACGCGAAGGGGTGATCGACCGGGTCATTTTTGTGGTGCCGCGTCTCTGGCTCGACCGGATCGAGCCGGCGATTGAACATTGCGAACGCGAGGGCATCAACTCAGAAGTCTGCGTGGACCTTTTCGAACCCAAGCTGGCCCAACTCGTCCCTTCCAATTTTGCGGGAATCCCGCTGATCGCTTTTCGAACGTCCTCCGCGAAAGAATGGCAGCTTTTTGTCAAGCGGATGATGGACATCATCCTGAGTCTGTTCGCATTCCTTGTTTTTTCTCCGGCACTCATTTTCGCCATGATCGGCATCAAGGCGACCTCGCGGGGTCCCATTTTCTTCAGACAGGTGCGAAGCGGGAAAAACGGACGAAAATTCACGCTTTACAAATTCCGCTCGATGGTGGTGGGCGCGGAAATCCGGAGAAAGGCGCTTGAACGGCGCAATGAGATGAACGGACCGGCCTTTAAAATGCGCAGGGATCCCCGTGTGACGCGGTTCGGACGGTTCATGAGAAAATTTTCCATCGACGAACTCCCGCAATTTTTTAATGTCCTGAAAGGGGACATGAGTCTGGTGGGTCCGAGGCCCGCGATCCCCGCGGAAGTCGATCTGTATGAGTCCTGGCAGCGCCGACGTCTTTCCATGAAGCCCGGCATCACCTGTATCTGGCAGGTGAGCGGCCGTAACCGGATTGATTTTGACCGGTGGATGGAAATGGATCTGCAGTATATCGATCATTTTTCAATCTGGCTGGATCTGAAACTGTTGTTCCGCACCATATTTGTCGTGCTCACAGGCTACGGCGCATCGTGAATAGCACCCTGATACCATCTTGGAATCACCGGAAGGAGACGTTATGCATATTGCCGTGATCGGCACCGGATATGTCGGACTCGTGACGGGTACTTGTTTTTCTGAATTCGGTGTGGACGTGACCTGCGTGGATTCGAATGCCGAGAAAATACAAATCCTCGAATCCGGGGGCGTGCCGATCTACGAGCCGGGACTGGACACCCTGATCGCAAAAAATGTCAGGGACGGACGGCTTTCTTTTTCCACCAATCTTACGAAGGCGGTCGAGGGTGCTCTCGTAATCTTCATCGCCGTGGGAACACCGCCCAAACCAGACGGTTCCGCCGATATGCAATATGTCGATCGGGTGGCGACCGAGATTGCGCAATGCATGAACGGTTACAAAGTGATCGTCAACAAGAGCACGGTACCGGTCGGAACCGGGAAACGGATCAAGGGAATCATCCAAGAGCATCAGAAGAGCCCGGTTCGTTTCAGCATGGTCTCGAATCCCGAATTCCTGCGCGAGGGATCGGCCATCGAAGACTTCATGCGGCCTGACCGGGTGGTCATCGGGGCGGAAGATTCCGAGGCGATCGCGATCATGCGCGATCTCTATGCACCGCTCTATCTGATCGAGACGCCCATCCTGAGCACGAATATCGAAACGGCCGAGCTGATCAAATACGCTTCCAACGCCTTTTTAGCCACGAAGATTTCCTTCATCAACGAGATCGCGGCGGTGTGCGACCGCGTCGGCGCGGACGTCCACGATGTCGCCAAAGGCATGGGGCTCGACGGACGAATCGGACGCAAGTTCCTGCATCCCGGTCCCGGATACGGCGGTTCCTGCTTCCCCAAAGATACGTCGGCACTGCTCGATATCGCCCAAAAAGCCGGGTACGATTTCAAGATTGTCCAGTCCGTCATCGCGGTGAACGAACGGCAGCGCGAGGTCGGGTTCGAGAAAATCCAAGCCCACGCCGGCGACCTGAAGGGGAAGACCGTCGGTGTGCTGGGTCTTTCTTTCAAACCCAACACCGACGACATGCGAGACGCGCCTTCCCGGACGATCATCGAGAAACTCATCGAAGCCGGCGCCTCCGTCCAGGCATTCGATCCGGTTGCCATGGAGGAGGCGGGGAAGGTACTTCCCCGGATTACATACTGCGAAGACGCCTATGCGGTTGCGGCCGGCGCAGATGTCCTGGTCTTCATGACCGAATGGAATCAGTTCCGGAATCTCAACCTCGAGAAGATCCGGAAGGTCATGCGGACGCCCCGAATCGCGGATCTTAGAAATATTTACGACCCTGGAAAAATGCGCAAGCTGGGATTCGAGTATACCTGTATCGGGCGGGCATAAAGATTTGAAATGGTCTCAGGAAAGAATCCGACGACCAGTGGAATGATGTGTTTTATGGGAAGGGTTGTCGAGACAGGCGGCATGGGCAGAGCGTCCGCGAATGGAAATCCGGGTCATGCCATCCGGATTTTCGATTTGCCTTTCAGAGGAGAGAGAATTGACAGACATCAGACATCGGCCAGGAATCCCATGCATATTTTGATGGTGGCGCCCGAGCCGATATTCGAGCCGAGGGGGACGCCGTTCAGTGTGGTCGGGCGTCTGAAGGCGTTGTCCGACATGGGACATATGGTGGATCTCGCGACCTATCCGCTGGGAGGGGATGTGACCTTCCCCGGCCTGCGGGTTTTCCGGACGCCTCCGATCCCCGGTATCCGGAAGATCAAGATCGGGCCTTCGGCGGCCAAGCTGCCCCTGGATTTCTGTCTGATGATCCTGACCCTGATCCGCCTGATCCGCCGGCGGTACGACCTGATCCACACCCATGAGGAGGCCGGGTTCTGGGGCACGGTGTTCTCGCGCTGTTTCGGCATCCCCCATGTGTATGACATGCATTCGAGCCTGCCCCAGCAGCTGCGCAATTTCGAATTCTCGAAATCCGTATGGCTCCATCGTCTCTTCGTGAGCATCGAGCGCTGGATGCTCAAGTATGCGAGTGCCGTGATCACAATCTGTCCCGACCTTTACGATCAGGTCAAACGCCAGTCTCCGGACCGGGGATCCGTGCTGATCGAGAACGTGATCGATTACGCCGAGGTGTTCGGCGCTGTCTGCGATCCCGGACAGATTCAAAACCGGCATGCGCTCCGGGGCAAATGCGTGGCGCTCTACACCGGCACGTTCGAACCCTATCAGGGGCTGGATCTCCTGATCCAAAGCGCGGAAATCGTCCTCCGGAAGCATCCGGAGGTTCTCTTCCTCCTCGTCGGCGGGCACCCGGATCAGGTCCGGCAGTATGAGGCCTCCGTCCGCAGCAGGAAAATCGAGAAACAAGTCGTCTTGACCGGCCAGGTTCCCCCGCATGAGATTCCCGCCTATATGGCATGCTCTCATCTCCTGCTATCCCCGCGGATTTCCGGGACGAACACCCCGCTGAAGATATACAGCTATCTGAGATCCGGCATCCCCGTCGTCGCCACGCGGATTCTCACGCACACGCAGGTGCTTGACGATTCCGTCGCCGAACTCACCGATCCGACGCCTTCGGCGTTTGCGGCCGGCATGCTCCGAGTCCTCGAAGATCCCGCCCATGCGAAGCGGCTGACACGGAACGCGGCCGCCCTGTCCGAGCGTAAATACAGCACTGCGGTGTACCTGGAGAAATTTCGGAAAACACTCGCACTCGCCCTGGAGAGGGGCATTTCATAAATTAGGACTGAAACAGGAAATCCGAATTGTTGGATGAATCAGGCTGAACCATGTGCGGAATTTGCGGAATAGCATACAAGGATCCGGCGAGGGAGACGGATGTCCATGTCCTGAAGCCCATGTGCGACACCCTGCGTCACCGCGGTCCGGACGACGAGGGACAGATCGCGCTCGGACCCTGCGGACTGGGCATGCGGCGTCTTTCGATCATCGACCTGGCGACCGGTCATCAGCCGCTCTCCAACGAAGACGGAAGGTTCTGGATCGTGTTTAACGGCGAGATCTACAACTTCCAGTCACTCCGTCTCGAGCTCGAAGCGCTCGGCCATCACTTTCAGACACATACCGACACGGAGGTCATCGTCCACGGATACGAGGCGTGGGGCGACCGGGTCTGTGAACGCATGAACGGCATGTTCGCATTCGCGGTGTGGGACACGGAGAGGCGGCGTCTCTTCATGGCCCGCGACCGGCTCGGCATCAAACCGCTCTATTATTACGAGGACGCCGAGAAAATCGTGTTCGGCTCCGAACTCAAGGCCATCCTGAAGGCCCCGGACATTCAAAAAACCCTCGACCTGACGGCGCTCGGCCATTTTCTTACTTTTGAATATGTCCCCTCTCCCGGGTCGATTTTCAGGGAGATCCGGAAGCTCCCGCAGGGGCATACCCTGACCCTGGAGGACGGCCGAATCCGTGTCCGGCCGTACTGGCGGCTCGTGCCCCGGGAGATTCCGATCACCGAGGCGGACGCCCGGGACCGGCTTAAAGAACTCGTCCGGGACGCGGTGCGGCTTCGCCTGATCGCGGACGTGCCTCTCGGCGCCTTCCTCTCCGGCGGCATCGACAGTTCGATCCTCGTCTCCCAGATGGCCGGGCTCATGGAGCGGCCGGTCCAGACATTCTCCGTCGGATTCAAGGAGTCGTCCTACAACGAACTGCATTACGCGCGGGCCGTCGCCCGGGATTACGGCACCGACCATCACGAATTCGTCGTCGAGGCCGACGCCCTCGATCTGACCGAGAAGCTGGTCGGTTTTTTCGATGAACCTTTCGGGGATTTTTCGATTTTCCCCACCTATCTCGTTTCGAAAATGGCCCGCGATCATGTGACGGTCTGTCTGTCCGGCGACGGCGGGGATGAACTCTTCGCCGGGTATGACACGTACAAGGCGCACCGGTTCGACCGGTCCGTCTATCGCCGGATTCCCGCCTGGATGAGAAACGGAATCGTCCGTCCCCTGGCCGGGGCATTGCCGCCCACGGCCCAAAAGAAAGGGGTGGCCAACAGCATCAAGCGGTTCGTCGCGGGCGCGGCGCTGGATGAATCCCTGATGCACGCGCGATGGATGACCTTCCTCGATCCCTCCAACCGGAGCGCACTCTTCACGGACGATGTGCTTCGGACCCTTCGCACGGAGAATCCCTACCGTCCCATTCTCGATGCGGTTCCCGGCGATGAAACCCTTGACGATGTCACGAGAACTGGCTATATTGATGTCAGGACCTATCTGGCCGACGATATCCTCGTCAAGGTCGACCGGATGTCCATGGCCGCATCGCTCGAGGCGCGGGTGCCCTATCTGGATCACCGGGTCGTGGAATTCGCCTTCAGCCTGCCCCCGCATCTGAAGATGAAGGGGTACCAAACCAAGCTGCTGCTGAACCGTACCTTCTGGGACCGGCTTCCATCCGAGGTCCGGAACCGGGACAAACAGGGATTCAGCATCCCTATCAAGAACTGGATCCGCGGCGCGCTCAAACCCATGATGTACGATCTGCTCGATCCGGCGCGGATCCGGGGGCAGGGTCTCTTCCGCGAAGGATTTGTCTCGCGGCTCATGGATGAACACGTCCGGGGACGCGAAAATCACAGCCATACGCTGTGGGCGTTGATGGTGTTTCAGAAATGGAGTGACCTTTACGGATCACGGTAAATGGAACGCGGAGAAACGGGCGGAGGGGACAGTGATGGCCCTAAAGTCCAAAATCGATCAATCGGAACGGAAAAGCGTATCGGGTGATGAAAAGAGAACTTGAAATATTCAAGAACCGAACCTTCGATGTGCTGATCGTCGGCGGCGGGATATACGGCGCGGCGGCGGCGCGCGAGGCGGCCTCCCGCGGTCTATCCACGGCATTGATCGAGCGGGGCGATTTCGGCGGACGCACCTCGGCGAACAGCCTGAAAACTATTCACGGCGGCTTACGTTATCTCCAGACTCTCGATCTCAAACGGTTTCGCGAGTCCGTCCGGGAACGCAAGATCCTGCTCAGGATCGCGCCTCATCTGGTGCATCCCCTGCCGGTGGTGATGCCGACATACGGGCATCTGGGAAAAGGACCGGAGATTATGCGGGCGGGGTTGCTCGTCAACGACCTGCTCAGCATCGACCGGAATGCCGGGATGGAAAAATCCAGACACATCCCCCCCGGACAGATCCTGGGCAAGGGATGCTGCATGCATCTGGTGCCGGGCATCGACGAGCGGAATGTGACCGGCGCGGCCTTCTGGACCGACGCCCAGATGGTCAATTCCGAGCGGATGTGCCTGGCGTTCATCCGGTCCGCGGTCCGTGACGGAGCCGTCGTCGCGAACTATGTATCCGCCGCCGGTTTCCTCCTCCGGCAGGGACGCATCCACGGTGTCGCGGCGCGCGATGAGCTGACCGGCGGGGAATTCGAGATTCA